>Ga0255047_10002581_pt1 | contig 11892 bp, 14 predicted proteins | sample JV7_2_1_MG_FD_183640 | JGI IMG/M metagenome (GOLD analysis project Ga0255047, IMG submission 183640) | Seawater microbial communities from Jervis Inlet, British Columbia, Canada - JV7_2_1 | ecosystem: Environmental > Aquatic > Marine > Inlet | place: Canada: British Columbia | collected 2016-10-06
ACTCAAACGGGCGCTATGCCCCGTAACGGTATGGTAGCTTATGGCTTATCAGTTGCTAACAATGTAATCCCCCAAGACTTTAAAAACGCCCAAATGTTAGCGGCTTTCTCTATTGAGTCAGGTGTTGATACTAACGCGGTTAAATCTGACGCAGACTTGGCGAGCTTTACTGTCGTAGGTGTTTACGCTGAAACTTATCAATCAGGTGCTATCACTCCGACTATTGCAGAAATGCCAGCGGTAGGCCGTACACTTGCGCCATATACTAATATCGGTTTAGGTGGTGGACTGAGTCGTGAGCCTATGGGGTTCTTGGGATAATGGGTAGCGCTAATATACAAGCAAAGGTTAAACGTGGTTTAGCTAAGGCTATTAATAAAACCGGCTCATCTACTAGCGAGAAAGTTTATATTGTTAAAGAGTTTGGTGGTAATAACGACCCACTTAACCCAGTAACGCCAACAGCGCAAACGCTCGAATTAGTTAACGCTATATTCACAGAGTACGATACTAATAGTATTGATGGCAATATACAGGCAGGAGATAGAAAGCTTGTATCTAATAACGATGTACCTGTAGTGATTGGTGAAACGATTACACAAGGTTCAACGAGTTATATTGTGATTGATGTAGACACTAAAGCGCCGACCTCTGATGTATTAGCTTATATTTCACAGGTAAGGGTTCAGTAATGCCTTTAATTGGCCGCCAAGCTATCAATGAAGCTATCGAGGCTAAATACCTAGAAGCTAACGACAACATACGTGGCATTTGGCTATCTGGTTTAACTGTTGTAGTACAAGAAACACCAGTTGATGAAGGTAGAGCCAGAAATAATTGGTTTCTTTCTGTATCGACTCCATCTAGTGCGACAACTACAAGTAAATCAAAAGGCTTAGGCGCTATTCGTCAATTGCGATCAATGCCTAAACGAGTTTTAAATAGAAAGTTATACTACACAAATAACTTGCCTTATATTTCTAAGCTTGAATATGGCGGCTTTACTAACAAATCTAGCACTGAAAAAACAGTGGGTGGCTTTAGTAAACAAGCTCCTGGTGGCTTTGTAAGAAAAACATTAATATTAATGCAGAATAAAATAAGGGCGTTAAGTTGAGCTACATAGATACTAAAAAAGCGCTAATACAGCAATTATATACATCAGGTATTAGCCCTAACGATATAGCTTTCGAGAATAAAAACTTTGACCCTAGCGGTAAAACTCTTTGGTATGCTGCTTATTTCATTCCTGCAACAACTGAGGACTTAGGAAAAACACCTAATTCAGCAGATGAGAGTCGCGGTATATTTCAAGTAAGCGTATTTATTGAGTTAAACAGCGTTACTTTCGATGACGATCAATTAACAGCAATAGACAATGTTTTAAGTGTATTTAAGTATAACACTCAAACAGTGTATAATAGTCAAACGGTTAACATTTCAAACTCTACTGTCAATAACGGCGTAGAAACAGAAGCTTGGTTTCAGCGAGACATAAGCGTCAATTACTTTACTTTTACAAACAGAGGTTAAAAAATTATGGCTAACGGAATTAATGGCGGCTTGTGTATGGTTTATCTTGGCACTTTTGCTGCTAAGACAGAAATTGTTGGTCAAGGTGATGCAACTATCACTCATGGCGGCGCACCAATTGAATTAAATAATAAATCTAGTGGCGGTTGGCGTGTAAATCTTGACGGCTCAGTATCTACCAAGTCGATGGATATTGCAGTTGATTTTACTGTTTCTGATGACGCAAGTGTACAAGCTTTAATTACAGCGGCTTTTGCTGGTACGGCTGACACTTACACAATGGATTTTGTCGATTATCATTACGAAGGTACTTTCACTCCTGTTATCTCAACTGAGACAGCGGCGAAAGATACAGCTACTACTATATCGGTAACGTTCCAATCTAGCGGTGAAATCGTAAGAACGGCTGTTTAATATGCAGTTTAAATTATGCTATAAGTCTTATGATTACAAGCCTAATTTACGCGCCATAAAAGAGTTTAAAGAGTCTACAGGTTTAGATTTGTGGGCTACTTTAACTAACTTTTTAGGTGTTTATATTAAGTGTCGTAGTGATGGCGACACCCTGACTGATACCATCCAGAAACTATCTAAGATTGTTGATTTTGTACAGGCTGCACAGTTATTTTATTGCCTAGCAAAGCAAGAATCCTCAGTTAGTATTGATGAGATAGAGGATGGTATGTTTCACGCTGGTATTTTACCTAGTGAACGCGAGCATGACATGAGTGAGCCATACCCCTTTATCATCTATCAAATGTGCCTAGATGTTCAGGAGTATCATAAGCAACTATCTAAAGACGTAAAAAAGCCACAAGCTCTTTCTTAATATCTGGTAAGCAGAAGAAAGAAGCTAATACCAACGAGTTTGACTATTTTGCTTGGTGGGCTTACGCAGTAAAAAGTTTAGGTATAGCACCGTCTGAAGCTTGGACTCTTGATTATTGTGAGCTAACAAAGCTGATGGATGCTCCAGAAAAGTCAATACAAGACGGTTCTTTTATGGTCAACGCACAGCGGAAGATGAACGGTATGCCTGAAAACGAGGTTTTAAATAATGTCCACTGAGTCGCTAGTAATAGAGCTTGACGCTAAAACGCAGAGGCTAGACGCTAAATTAAGAAAGACAGAAAAGCGCTTAGATGAATTAGACGGCAGCGTTAAAAAAACTGATAGTTCACTGGCTAAAATGGGCAGTGTTGCCGGTGTTGTAACCACTGCTTTAGTTAAAACAACAACCGCCGCCATTGCTTTGGGTGCCGCTATTGGTGCAATGACACTCAAGGCAGCAAGTAATCGTAAAGAGTTAGAGCAATTCGCACGACAAGCAAAAACTACAGAGGAAAGCTTTCAAGGTTTAGCTTTTGCCACTAAGCAATATGGTATTAATGCCGAGCAAATAGCTGACATTTCAAAAGACATCTCTGATAAATTAGGGGAGTTTAGCGCTGCCGGAGCTGGCGCTTTCCAAGATTACGCAGATGTGATGAAGCTAACCAAAGAGCAAGCTAAAGAGGTGGTTGTTGAATTTCAAAACCTAAGCTCTGAAGAAGTTATCGGGCGCATGGTTAAGAATTTAGAAGATGCTGGCGCTACAGGCAATCAAGTCACTTTTGTTCTTGAGTCGATGGGCAATGACCTCTCTAAATTAACACCTTTATTCGCTAATAACGCCGAAGAATTAAAGAAGATGAAAGAGCGTTTTAGCGATGTTAATTCAACTCTTCAAATAACAGCAGGGCAAGCGGAAAAATTAAAAGAAGTTTCTACAAGTTTTGACCTGTTAACGACTGGCTTAGGTAACGCAGCAACAGCAATCAGCGCAACTATAGCGCCCGTTGTTGATGACTTCTTTAATGATATTATTGATGTCGTTCCTGGTGCTACACAGACTATAATTGACTTTGTAAACTCGTTTCTTGATGCTGAAAATATCACCTCTATTGCTGGCGTGAATAAGGAGATAGAAGCATCACAAGAAAAGATATTAGAGTTAAATGAAAGGCTTAACAATAAAAGATTGCGCGGCAGGTCTTACGTAAGGCAATCAAGAATAGAGGAAGAGGAGCGACTTGTTGCTTTAGAGGCTCAACTTGAAGTATTGAAAGAACAGGAATCATTAGCTGATGCTAGACAGCTTGAAGGTGGAGAGATTGGTGGCGAGGTTGGTGGATCTACAGGCATAAGTAGCTCCGGCACTGGTGATGAAATAGAAGCTATCGCCAATAGATTTAAAGAGGAAGAAGAGCTATTAATAGAGAAGCTTGATCGTGAACTTGTTATAGTTGGTGGTAATAAAGAGTTAAGGCTGCAGTTAGAGGAGGAATTCTTATCTAATATATCCGATTTAGACTCACAGGCCGAGTTAAAAAAACAAAAGCTAGCCATTAAATCTTACAAGGCAGAAGAAAAGATAGAGAAGTTAAGGGTTGGGTTGGCTGGTCGGTCAGCGCAAACATTACTATCTAATTCTTTATCAACGGAAGAGAAACTATTCTCAATAATCAAAGATAGTTCAGCTTCGGCTATTGAAGCTTACGGGCTAACCGCTGCTGCCAAGGACGTTGCGACATTAGGTACCTTGGTTGGCACTCCCATTGGCGCGAAAACAATAGCATGGACTCAGGTTGCTGCTGGGATAGTGAGATCTATCCCTTTAGGTGGTAGCGCTGGCGGAGGTGGCGGAGCTAATGCGTCAATAGGTGACGTTAGTAATGCGCCGCCCTCACAAGAGGTGCAGCAAGAGTCGGAGCTATCAAGCTTAAACTTAACAGCTCAAGATGAAGATAGTGCAAGCGTGTTAACTGTTAGGTTTGCTACTGATAGTGGTGATGCTTTGTTAGACGCTATAGCTGACGGACTAAACAACAATCAAAGGCAGGGTAGATGATAGTAACAACTTCAAATATATTACTAGGTCAAACGCCTACAGTATCTAATGGTGCAAATCCTACTTTCGATCCTGCTAGTGTGACAGACCCAGACTTTTCAACTGCGTACACTGCCAGTCAAAACGACAGACTAACATTTGACTTCGGAGCGACACAAAGTATTAGTTATGTTGCGTTTGCTGGTATAAATATCGCTGGTAATAAGGATTTTACTAGTCGCTGTCGTGTAAGAGATGGCGACACTATAATCGCCACTACATTTATACAAAGAAATAACTGTGTTGTGGTAAGTTTTGCTGAAAGGACTTTTTCTAATTTAAGAGTAGGGCTAAGAAATGGAGCGGAGGATTTGCCGCCTAGTGTTAGCTTTATTGCTGCCGGTGCCTATTTTACAGTGCCGAACAGTGGAGAGGTTTCAGGTTATAACCGTCAGTTTCTAAACAGAAACAGAAAAACAAAAAGCTCACTTAATGATTTAGCAGCGCCCACATCATACCTAACTAAAAAGGTAGTAGCTAAAGGTGTATTAAACTTACCTAACATGACTAGGGAATTCAGTGAGAACGAATGGCAAACATTCTTAGATTTTTCTGATGAAAACTATTTTTTCATTAGAGAGCAAGACCCTGTTGGAGATACTACGCAAAATAATAGCGCTTACCTTTGTTTTGAGCCGTCAGGAATTAAAGTAACTGCACACGCACAGACAAGAGAGTTAAATAATGTATCTATCGCCTTTAAAGTATTTAACGGACTGTAATTAATGAGTACATTTTTGCAATCGCAAGGATTAATGAATCAAACTCATTTTTCCATCATCGAAATAGATTTACCTGTTGTTGAGGGTGTTTGTACTGTCTCAGGCGAGCCGGGTTTTGGTACTCCTTTATCTTGCGACCAAACGAGTAACGCGACACGTACATATAAATTCACACAGGTTGATGCTCCTTTTAATATCCCTGAAAGCGGCGTATTAAGACTAATAAAATCTATTTCTGAAACACCAGCTAAATTAAATAGCGGTAAAGGGTTATCTAGTCGCGGCACTGCCTCTATATCTTTTGTTGATCAATTCAATAAAGACCCAAACCCAGACGCACCAGCGGTAACGCAAGAAGTAACAGAGCAAGGCTCTTTTTTTGCCAAACTCGCAGCTAGAAACGAACTAACAAATAAAGAAATAAGAATAAAAAACTACCGTGTAGAATCTGACGGGACTATTGATTTAGAATTCGGAGCGCAAACACGGCATTATATTATCGAAGCTGTGAACCCGAAGAAAAAAGACGAATGGCAAATCACATGCAAGGATGAATTAGCGCGTATTAATATAGGGGATTCTGTTTGGCCTTTACCTCTTGAGGGTTCGTTAAGGGCTGATGTAGATGATTCTGTTTTAACATGGCCTGTTGACGCTAATGTAACTTATCTTATCGGTGACACTGTACGCTCTGGTGATGAGTTTTTAAAAGTATCTGCTGTAGCTAATATCGGTACGGGTTCAGCAACCATAACAACGGCGGCTCGTGGTGTTGCGATAATATACACAAGCTTTTTATCTTCAACAGAGAAAGATTCTCACGATTCTGGTGATGAAGTTTATGTGTGTGAAGTGTCAGACGATGAAAGAATAGATGACCTATTAGAGCGTATATTGATTGATATTGGCATAGATGCGTCAATGATACCCAAGGCGGAATGGGCGGCTGAAATTGATGAATGGCACCCTACAACAAGAATAAATACCTTGTGGATAGAGTCAGTATCAACAAGTGAGGTATTAGAGAAAATACTTTCTAATTTTATGATTGATATGTGGTTTGACCCCGTAGCTAGATTAGTAAAAATATCTGCTATTAGTGCTTGGCAAGAATCTACCTCTACATTATCAGAAGATGATCAAATAAACTTTGAGTCTATATCAAGAAAAAGAGAAGAGAATTTAAGATCTACTAGAGCGCTGATTATTTACCGCAAAGACTTTTTAGCCTCCCCTGATAGTGTTGAAAACTTTAGAAGCGCATCACTATTCAAGCGCACAGAATTAGAATCGCCTGATTTATTTGGAGAGCCAAAAACTAAGCGCTTTGAATTCTCTTCAATCATAAGTAAAGACGGTGCTGATTTATTAGTTAACAGGTGGGTTAATAGGTATATAAATCCATTTTCTTATAGCTGGATAACACCAGAAAGAAAACTTAATTTTAATACTGGCGATGTTGTTGATATTAATTCACGCTCAGAAGTCGGGTTTGATGGCTTGCGCTCTAAAGTATCACGCGCACAAATAACATCTATCAAGCCAAATTACAGAGCAGAGGGTAGAGATTACACGGTAACAGCGACAAGTTACGAGCCTCTATTTTCTACAGGCTCAGAGATAATAATAAGCGGCAACGTTACAGATATAAACTTATATATCCAATACGCCGGCGCACCAAGCGAGCCGGTCGAGTTAACGTTTATATTTGATGGTACTGTAGGAGGTAGTTCATCCGGCGTTATCCCTGCAATTAAAGCGGGCGCTTTCCCTGTTGGTAGTAAGATAATTTTTATTATGGCTAACGGAGCAGACCTACAAGCCAAAGGTGGTAATGGTGGTGCGGGTGCTGACGGCAAGAACGGATTACCAGCCCCGACAACCACGCCAAGTAACGGACAAGGCGGCGGCATTGTTTATGATGCTATGGGTATCGATACAGATATATATTTTTCTGGCGCTACTCCATCTGTTAACTTCCCTAACGCTGATGGCTACATAAGAGCGCCTAGTGGTGGTGATGGCGGCTTTGATTGGCAACAAGTAGCTGCTGAGGGTTTTATAGGTGGTAGTGGTGGTAATGCTGGTGATGGTCGCGCCATAGGTACGGGTGGTGATGTTGGGGATAATGATGGTGGCACTTCTACCAATGGCGAAAATGGTGCAGAAGATGGCTCTCGCTCTGGTTGGGGTAATGATGGCGCAAACAATAACGCTTTTGGTGGCTCAAAAGGCAAAGGGGTTGTTGATAATGGTGCAACGGTAACTTTCTTTGGTGAAACTCCTGCTCGTTATGTGAATGGCGGCGGCGACCATTAAATGATAAAATACATAAAAAGAGGAATGTAAATGGCTTGCGTAGAATTTCAATCTATATGTTATACGGCTGGTGACACTGTAACAATAGATTTTCAATATCTCAAAGATGATGGAGAAACACCGATACCATTAACAGGTGCGGCAGCACAAATGCAACTATTGGATGCTATCACAGATGTTACTGCTGTTAAGAATATGACTGGCGGCATAACTGATGAGGTTAACGGTTCAGGCACGTTCTCGCTAACAAAAGTAGAGTCACAAGACTTACTCCCTATAGGTGATCCAGCAGCTTCGATTAAATTCGTATCAGTGATTAAGTTTACATTTGCTGATACTACAACAAAAACCGTAGCGGGGCTTAATGTAACTATTGAGCAAGGCGGCATAAGATGACAGCTTTAGCTTTATATAAAGGGCGAAAAGGCGTTGACGGCACTAATGGCATTGATGGTCTAGGCTCTGCTAATACGGATGATTTCACAGTTGATAACCCTATACTTGATTCATTACAGTCCAATAGCCTGGCTAAAAACGCTTTTATCACCTTAGATAGACTGAGTGAAGGTAGTTACGTTGACAGGTACGGGAACAATAGATGGGCTGATGTTGCTACATCTGCAAACTTTGTTGATTATTCAGAAGATTTTACACAGTGGACGGACACCGCCGGTCGATGGTCTATAATCGGTTCTACAGCCGATCCATTTGGTGGCTCTGATGCTACAGAAATAAATCTAGATTTAGACACAGATAACCCAACTTTTTTAGATCCTGTTTTAGAGAGTAACGAAAACGGCTGGATTGCTGGTGGTTATGTCACCATTTCATTTTGGATTAAGTTAATCTCAGGCACTATAAACAGCGTGGATTTTGGCGCAGGAACAACTAAGTACCAAGTAGGTGAGTTAACAGGCAATTGGACTAGAAAGGTTACAAAGATTGCTGTTGGTGGTACTGGTTTTTTAGCCTCCATAAACCCAAGAGGATTAACGGGCGCTAGATTTGGACTGTATGGCGTACAAATACAATCGACAAATTTAACTGATTACATTAAAACAACCGGCTCACCTAATAACGCTAATTACGAAACTTTAATATCAAGACAGAATAATAATGGTTACTTGATAGAGGAGTCAAAAACAAACCTAATACATCACAGTAACGACTTTAAAAACTGGACTGTAACAGATGGTACTATAGGTGTTTATTCTGGCAAAAACCCCTTTGGTTTATTAAATCAAGAGGTGCAAGTTTTATTCGCATCACTGCCAACCGTTACCATAGAAACATCAACAGGCACCTTAACTCAAGGCGTAGAGTATAACGTTTCTTTTTATGCCTTCGTTGGGGGTGGCTCATTAACTAGCCTGTCACTTACGCTAGGTGGTGGAAACTTGGTAGTAAGCACGACACCATCTGTATTAGGATTTGAAAGGATATCACTAAAAGCCACCGCTGGCGCTAACAGCAATATAATCATTAGCGCAACCAGTGAAGCATTAAGCGCATTGCTTTATATATCAAACATTCAAATAGAAACAGGCGAGTTATCAAGTTATTTTGAATCAGGCACAGCAGCGCAAACAAGAGCCGCTGAAACTGTAAGTATGACTTATGATTATAATTACCCTGCACCAAACCTACCTTGGTCTTTTATATTTAAGAATGGCGATATTAAAAACAATTCAGATGTAAAAACAATCTTTAGTAACGGGCTATCTGGCAGTGATGAGTTTTCATTGTCATATACAGGCAGGATGCTGACATTAACCAGTGGGTTAAATACCTCTAGCTTTGATACGTTTGATTTTAATAAAGTCGCTTTAACTTATGACGGCACAGACCTAAGAGTTTATAACGAGCAAACACTAGTTAATACTGATACAGTCGGCAGCACTTCAACTATCGGAACTAGCGCCTATTTAGGTTATAATGGCACAGATGAATATATAAACGGTTATCTAGGTAAGTGCATGTTCTATAACGTAGCGTTAACTGATAATGATATTATTTACTTAATGGGGGCTTAAATGGCTGTTACAGCACTAGATACACCTACCTCTATATTAATTAGAGAGAATGGCGCACAAGGCACAAGCGGAACAAATGGCATTGACGGGGTGGGCTTTAACGGGGTTCGTAAATCATTAATAGACAATCCGCTGTGCTGGCTATACAAAAAGAATGACTTAGTTAATATAATTAAAAACGTATTGACTATTATTCGCCCGTCTACCGGTAATTTTACAGATATATACGGAGTCGCGCAGGTGGCACCAATCGACACGCCACGCGAAGAAGTTAGCGGGTGGCTTATAGATAATACAGACACTTATGCTTTTGATGTTGCTGATAATGTTCCATTACTGAATAACGGGTTTAGTGTTGTTCTCCGTGTTGGCGCTTATGCGGAGGCGGCGGTATTACAGAAAATATTTACAGTGCCAGGTTTAAATGGTGACTTATTGAGTGTTGGTTCTGACGGTTCCGGCAATTGGGTTGCCACCATTCGAGGTAGTGACTTATTGGAATACAATGCCACAACAGTAATCAGCGCCACATCTGCAAGCGCTCAAACCGTGATAGTGAATTATACAGGCGGTGTGTTAGACATTTATATTGCTGGCGCATTAGCAGGAACGGCAACAATAGTAACTAGCTTGACTGACGGTTTAGACTTAACATCTAGCGTTTCAACTACCGGTAACTTTACTTTAAATATGCAGGGCTTGAGGTTTTACGATTTTATCTTAAACGCTGACGAAATAACTTACATTAATTAAGGAATTATTATGGCTACATACGGCCCATGCGGGCAAATAATTGTTGAAGGTGCTGGATTTGCCACTAGATTTGCCTCTACAGCAATAACGCTAGGTAGCGGACAGTCAAGTACATTTATTACATTGACACCCCCGTCAGGCCAAAAGGTTAGATTAACAGCTTTACAGTTAAGCGCTAATAGCGAGACAAATATATCAGTAGATATAGGTAGTGAGACAGTAATAACAACAAAAACATTGGTAGCCACAACCCCTAATGCTGCAAATCAATTTTTTATCGGTCAGCTAGGTAGCAGCTCTAGATCAGGCACATACTTATGGCTAACAGGAAAGGTGGACGAGGTTATTACAGTAACTAAAACATCAGGCTCTACAGCTAACACAGTTCAGTACGCCTACGAGTTCGGAGAATAAAAATGCAAAAACTAATAGACGGTTTATGGGAAGATTGTACACAAGAAGATCTTGTTGATGGTGATACCTATAGAATATCTGTAGGAAACGGAGGCTGGCAACAGCAAATATATAAAACCCCAGCACCTGCAAAGTCAGTCATTGAAATAACAAATATATCAATACCAGCGGCAGAGCTTAACGGCTCTATCTATTGGATTGCTAAAGATACTCCTTTAGTAATTACAGCGGATTGCCCTCTACCTGATGGTGAGTTAATGGTAATGGTTGAGCGCGTAATTGATGGCAGTAATACCGTTGATGACATACGCACTAAGGCTGTTATTATTAGTGGTGTGATGAATATGAGTTTTGTATTTGAAACTTCTGGTAATTACATCTTTAGAAAGTCGAGATTAAACGAAGGACTTGATCGTATAGGTGCTGAATTTAATTTAAACTTTGACGATGTTGAGTTTGATGTTTTTGTGAGTCACCCATGAAATTAATTACATTATTTGCAATGCTATTTAGTTTTAACGCTTTTGCTTTAGAATATTCGTTAGAGTTAGCGCAAAGTAAAACTACAATGGAATGGAAGGGCGCCTCACACGCTAAGTATGATTATAGGCTTAAAACTATTGGCTTGGTTGTTTATCACGGCTCTGGTTTTGGTTTACGTACATCATACGGCAAAGGTCGCGCTACATTACCACAACAAGGCGCGGCGATTGACCACTTAGTTATAGAGCTTAAAAGCGCTATAGATTTAGAGGTGCTTTATCGCCATAAACTTTATGGTGAAACTTACGCTTATTGGTCTGCTGGTTACTTTTGGGATCACTTACCTATCACATCAACTAAAAGTGATTTCTACAAAGATGATCACGATAACGGCGTAGGCGCCTCAATAGGTATCGAGCATAAAATGACTAAGTGGTCATCTGTATTTGCTAACTATCGAGTAAGGAATATTATAGGGCCAAGTGGAAAGCATAACGGAGCATTAGGCAGTTCACATACTGGTTACGGTGTAGGTATTAGATTTACTTTTTAATTGATTAATTTTAAATTGTAACTATACTAACTATGTTTCATGAAGTTATCGACGGGTAACTTGTAGCCGCTAAAGTTTAAGAGTCTTTAGCGGCTTTTTATTATTTAATCTCTATCGTAAATCTATCCGGCAATAAAAATAACAACTCCTACA
>Ga0255047_10002583_pt1 | contig 11890 bp, 22 predicted proteins | sample JV7_2_1_MG_FD_183640 | JGI IMG/M metagenome (GOLD analysis project Ga0255047, IMG submission 183640) | Seawater microbial communities from Jervis Inlet, British Columbia, Canada - JV7_2_1 | ecosystem: Environmental > Aquatic > Marine > Inlet | place: Canada: British Columbia | collected 2016-10-06
CCTGACGGTCATGCTGTCTCAACCCACAGCTTACGCATTCTTACGCAATTTTTCTGTGACCGTCAGGTTTTCTATTGCATTTATGCAATGGGCGCCTTATATAAAAGGGGCGGGCAATGATGCCTGCCAGCACAGGAGCAAATGACATGGCCACTAAAGAAGCAATCTTTGAACGAGTAAGCGTAACAATCATCGATGAAGCTGCCGAGGCGATCATCTCAGCGCGCGATTTCTGCGGCGACGAGCGCGAAGCAGTGGCCGACGTTCTCGCCGATCACGGCATTCGTGACCGCGAGGCTCGTAACTGGATTTGGCGCGAAGCCAGCGCCAGCGCGCGCAAGACCTGGGACGACTTTCGCACACAGGCCGGCGTCGTCCCTTCCCTATAAAACCTGAACGCAAAAACGGGGGGCCAAGCCCGGCCCCCCGAAACCGGCAACCACACAGACACAGGAGCATCAAATGAAAGTCACCAGCAAGACCGACCGTCGCACAGGAACGAAATCTTGGCAAGTGATCTGGACGCCCAAGGCCGGCGCTTCTCGCAAGTTTAAGCAGTTCCCCACAAAGGCCGAGGCCGATGCTTTTGCCAACAAAACCTCCTCCGAGATACACAACCGCACGCATATCGCCGACAGCGATACGGTCGGCGCGGCTGCGCAAATCTTCCTCGATGAGCAGCGCGAGCGCGTCAGCGATGGCGACATCTCGCCCAAGGAATTTTCAAATCACGAGGCGCGCATCCGCCTGCACCTCGCCGAGCTGACCTATGACGGCAAGCCTCTGCTCGAGACGCAGCTCACCGAGCTGACGATCAACGGCGTAAAGAAGCAGATCGCCCGTCAGCTCAAGCAGCGCCTCGCCGCCAAAACCTGCGTGCATGTTCTGACGACCTTGAAGCAGATTTGCGATGCCGCCATTGCTGAAGACCCGCCGCTCCTGGCGACGAACCCAGTTAAGGTTTCGGCTGCCAAGCAGAAGGGCAAGGCGATGCTTGAGAAGGAGAACTTCAGCCACGACCTCGCCGCCCGGCTGGTCGAGTGCGCGCCGGCAGCCTACCGTTTGCACATTCGCTTCGCTATTCAGACCGGCCTGCGCACCTCAGAGCAGCGCGCGCTGCGCTGGAGCGATCTCACGATCGATGACGATACCGGCCACTACACGCTCGTTAACGTGCGCCGGAAAATCCAGCCCGAGACCAAGGCCGAAATCGATGTGCTGAAGTCACGCGCCGGCTATCGCTCGGTGCCTATCGATGTCAGTCTGAGCAATGCGCTGAAGGCCCACAAGCTGGCGCAGAACAACTTCGATCATATCTTCGCGACCTCTGAAGGCGGCGTGGGCGATGGTGACAACTGGCGCAATCGCGGGATTGTAAAAGCCGCGAAGGCAGCCGGTGTCAAGATCAATTGGCGGGAGTTGCGTCACTACTTCGCCAGCGCGCTGGTCAAGCAGTCGTTCGACAAGTGGCAGATCACCAAGCTGATGGGCCATGAGTCAATCAAGACGACTGAGGATCACTATCTGCATTGGATTGACGACCCCGAGGCCGACGCGGCAGCGGCAATCAAGATCGGTCAGGCGTTTAATTTCTAAGCGCTGACCGACAAAAGAGAGGGGGGCTCAAAGCCCCCCTTTTTTATGCTGCCTACGCAACCCATTTCGCCGGGCCTACTCGGACGCCTTTTGTGATCGTCTTTGGCGCAGCGCGCTTTTGCCCCGGCATTTTCTTAGGCCCGGTTGGTTTCTTGTAGCCGAGACGGCGATTGGGTAAGGGCGGATTTAGCGTATATTCGCCAGTGAAAAATTTGCCGCCTCGATCAAACGCATGGATTTCTTTGTGCAGCTTAGCGCCTACGACAAACCTTCTATAAACATCTTCGCCTTTATGTTTTTCACCGGGAATTAACAAAAAAACGCGGCTGCGGTGTACCCGCGCCTCTGTTTTATATTGCCGCTTGATGGCATTAGCCATCACGCAGCAGCCGGGGTCTAGCGCCGCCGCTTTTGATATGTCGCCGCGTGTAATGCGGACGGTGACAGGCTCGTCGGCGTCTATCACCCATTTGCCATTAACTTTGTATTGGCTAACGTACTTGTTTTTTACCATCTTCCTTCCTCCTATTTCTGTTTCAGCTCCCACTCAATCTGCGCGATCGCCCATCTCGGCATCTCGCGCTTGTCTCCCATCCAAGCGTCCAAGGTCGCGGCGTCGATGCGCAGCCATTTTACAGCCTCGGCCTTGCTCCACTTGAGCGCGGCGATCGCGTCGTGCAATTCATCGCCGGTCATCAGTCCTCCAATGCGGCGTAGATCGCCGCGTACCCCAGCAGGTCGCGCTTGTGGTCGTCGTCAGGCGACAAGTCGTCGCGCACTTCCTTCAATATCATCATCATTGCCATCGCTCGTCTCGGCGTCACCTCGCGGCCCATGAGGTAGCCATCCCATCGTTGCGCGAGGCGCTCGGCCATATCCTTGTAGTGCCCGTGCGTCTTACCGCGCGCTGCGATCGTCGCAGCCGCATCTTCTAGCCACTCGCAGGGCGATTTACTTGCCATAATCTCTCGCGAACTTCCGCAGGACTTCTTCCTCGGTGTCTCTTAACTGATCAAGTGAGCGACGAACTGCGAAGGCCCGCAGCCCCAGTTCGTCGGCGTGAATGAAATGTTGACCTCGCGGCTTGTGCTGAACCGTCGGTATGAAGCCGTGATCCACCCATCCGCGCAGCCTCCGCAGGCCGCTCTCGCCATCGTCGGGAAACATCAGAGCTGCCGCCTCGCGGATGGTGAAGAGCCGCGCGTCTTTCTCAGAATGGGATTGTGTCATCGCTAACCTCCTGCTGCGCCGGCTGCTGGGTCTGCTCGAGCTTCTCCTCGAATGTGAAGGAGAGATACTTTTCATTCTCCCAAAGCGTTGATCGGTAGACGCCCGGCTCGATGACCATGCGTTCTTTGATTTTCACCGTTCCGTTTGAGTGGGTCGGGTGCCGGTCCTTTGGCGGGTTCTTGAATAGATTAATTCTCAGAATTTCCTTGCCCTGGTCGCTATAAAAATCAGGCATTCTTTTTCAGCTCCTCTTTTTTGTTGGTGAACTCTTTGCGCAGCAGTTCGACTTGCTCGGGATGGCTGCGCTCGAGGTCGGCAAGCGCGTCCATGTTGTCGTGCGTCCAGGCGGTTAAGTCCTGATCGGAACTGGCGGCTGCGATCGCTTGGGTTGATCGGGTGATGAAATCTTTTGTGTGATCCAGCAGCGGATTTACCGCCGGGGTCTTGGCGGGGATTGCCGGCGCGGGTTTGGGCTCCGGCGGCTTCATCTCAGATGGCGGCGGCTCCTTGCTCGCTGCGTTGCCGTCGTCGTCCTCGCCGGTAATGCCGAGCATCGCCATGAGGCCATAGCGCCGGGCGTAGGTGATCGCACTCATTAACGACTGGGGGTTCGTCGGGTCGCGCGGCTTGAGCGGCACGCCGCCATCCTCGATGAACTCTCCTGACGTGTGGATAAGCCGCGTCACAAGCCGGTCAGGGTCGGGGCGTATCTGCTGTGTTAGCGCGAGGTTGTTGTCGCTCAGCGCCTTCTTGACAGCACCCAGACAGCCTTCAAGCGTGGCGTAGCTCGACTGGAAATGCGGGTTGCTGCCGTCCTTACCGGGGTTGTCGATAACCGCGAGCGCCTTGACTAGGTCGGCATATATTTTGCCGGTCATTGTGCCAGCCTCTCGACCTTGACAACAAAGGCGCGCGCCTCGGTCGAATAGTTCGGCTTATCAAGCTGACCATTCCAGGCGCGCTCGACACGCTCGATCGCGTCAACGGCTACGTCGAAGTCAGCGCACTCCAGTACGACTTTGACGCCCGTTGTCAGGCCAGCCACATTGCCGAGCCGAGGATCGCCGCGAGGCACAGGAACTCTGCGGCTCGCGTTGTCCACCATTTTATTTGTGCTTTCATTTTCTCTCTCCATTTCATCCTCCATACGACTCATCCGTTCCGCAGCCTTCTGTGGGCTTCTGCGGTGAGATCGAGAGCGATCTCGTCCATAACCTCGAACAAGGCAAGCACCTGCTCGGCGCACGCCACTACATCGCCTGTCCGGTCGCAATTCGAATCGTGCTGCTCGACAAACCGCCAGAGCAGCTCATGCAGCCGCAGGACATAGGTCTCTTTTCTTGTGTACGCAGGCTCGACCATCACTCGAACAGTCCTGGCTGCGCAGGCATATACGGGCGCAGCACCCTGGCCCGCTTGCCGCTAGCGTTCAGCCGTGTGATGTCGGTCTTCTCGAGCTTGGCCATCTGGACTAACTCGGTGACGCGAGGCCGCACGGTCAGGATCGACAAGCCGAGACGCTCAGCGGCTTGGTCTGCCGTCAGGCCGTTCTCAGCGTGCGTGCGGAAGACGTTCAGCACCCGCATCCGGATCGCCGGCACGTCGTCTGGATAGGCTTCGCGGCGCGTGTCGTACAAGCTCATCGCCATACCTCGCGCGCCTCATCGAGCATCTCGGGGCTCAAATCCCACATGAACGATGAGAAGTCAGGCTCGATCATCTGAAACAAATGATCGCGATCATCGGCTGCGCGCATCAGCGCCTCTCGCGCCCTTGCCCTTCCCGCGAGCCGCTTGAGCGCTGCCGTGCAGCTTGCCGGCGACAGCTCTTCGCAGTTTTCATCGGTAAAGACGCGATATCCGATAGCGTTGGCGTAGACCAGTGCCGGCGGCTTTTGTGTTGCTCGGCTGTAAAGCGCGATCTGCTGAACGTGCGGGTACGTCGGCGCTTTCGGTAGCGAGTTGGTCTTCCAGCCTGACTTGGCCCTTTTATCGTGGGACGGCCATCTTGTTTTCAGATCAACGACACGCACGCCGGTATAGTCTGGAAAAAGCATGAACGGCAGCTCAACATCATCGAACTCCACCCAGAGCGGCTTTTTGGGTTCGCCTTCGATCAGGTTGCTACCCTCGAGCGCCTCTCTGATGCCAGTGTCGGCATGCCGGATCACGTCGGCCAGGATGTCGCGGTAATACTCAACCGCTTTAGTATCGCGCTCGATGTCGTAGCTTCTCGGCTCATGGCGATCCACCTTTGGCATGGCATGTCGCACCGCTTCATCGATGGCCTCGCCTTGCAAAACCATCGCGTCAGCGCCCTTTTGGGTCGCGATGCCGAAAGTCATGCGTGCGTTGCTTTCCAGCGTTTTTCGGCGCTCGCCAAGGTAAATGTATTTAAAGGCCCATAGATCGGTTGGTTGGTTGCATGCCGATGCGCTCCAGTGCGGCGATTGCATAAAACGTAAAATTCTGTCGTCATAGATTTTCATAATTTTCTCAGTCGTTATATGCAACGAATGGGTCAAAAAAAGGGGCAGCGGCTCAGATGCCGCCGCCAAACTCGTCATCTTCCTTCGCGCGGAATGCGTCCAATTGAGCTTTCATCCAGATGCCATGCACGGGCATGACCCATTCAATGTTAAGACCGCGAGCAACCTTGGGCGCAATAATCAGCGGGTTTTTCACGGTGTTGGCTTGCTCACCGTCGCCGCCAACGCTGACCATGACATAATCGTCGGTGCCTGGACGCTTTTCCAACACGCCGAGCCAGACCCCGCCGGCAGCGACCTCGTCGTCGCGCCGTTCATAGACGACGCAGAATTGGCCCAGCGCGTCCTCGGGGTTCACCGCGTCGGCGGGAGATTTCTTGTGGAAAAAATATGCGCCCTCAAAAACAGACTGGGCTCGCGGCGCGCTTGTGCGCTTGACGACGACAATGCCCATCGTGCCAAAGTCCATCATGCCGGAAGTCCTTAACGCCACGCTGGACGACTCCATCGCCCTTGGCGGATTTACTTTTCCGAAGTAACAATGTCCTGTGATCTGCGTCTCGACGTACTCGCCCTGAGACATGAAGCTGGGGTATGCGTCTTTTATTTTCTTGAGCGTCGAAGCGCGGGGATTGCTCCCGCGTGCGCCGTCGGGATTGGCGAGCGAAGCGATCGTGCTTGGCGCGACCCCGGCAAGGTCGGCAATTTCTGTCAGCGAAATTCTCTTTTCGGCGACAAGTTCAGCAATGCTGTCACTAATGCGTTTTATTTCGTCGGTTGGCATTTTGTCCCCGGCGTTTTGTGCAACATTCCCTAGAACGACTTCGCGTAACATATCTTTCCTCCGCGTCGGTTGCAACAATGCAGTCGATCCCGGTTTGTATTCTCTTTGTTGCGAATACGCAACAAATAAATTATAAGCGTCTTTTATGGACCTAATCACCGACTACGAACAAATCATTGCACGCAGCGAACGCGCCGGGCTGCCCGAAAAGGAGCTGCTCGAGCGCGCCGGCATCGCCAGCACGACGACATGGCGCTGGCGGCGCGGCGCGGTGATGCCGAATTATCGCTCGATCTTGCGGCTCAATAGGGCTGTCGAAACATACCTAGAAGATGGCGCGTAAGAATAAGAAAAAGACCGTCAACGAAGACACGATCCACCGCCAGATAGTCGTGTGGCTCAATGCCGCACTGCCGCCCGACGCCATCCTGCATCACAGCCCGAACGAGGGTAAGCGGCACGTTAACTTCAAGACTAAGCTCAAGGCGCTCGGCACTAAGTGGGGCTGGCCGGACATCGAAATCTTTGTCCCGTTGCCCTATTGGCGCGCCGAGACGCAGCCCGCCGGCCTGTTCCTCGAGGTGAAGTCTGCCGCCGGCAAGGTATCGATCGAGCAGGCGGCGCGTCATGTCGAGCTGCTCGCCGCCGGCCAGCACGTCGCTATCGTCAAGAACCTGGGTCAGGTGCGCAATTTCCTGCACCCCTTGATTGCCCTACGCGAAGATGCGGCCAAGGCGCAGATCGCCTGGGCGATCGCAGAGGCTACGCAGGATGCCGCGTAGTTGGCTCGAGAACAACAAACACAACAAGGCGGGCATGTATCGAATGTTTGCCCGCAAGCGGCGCATGGAACGCTGGATCGAGGCGCATGGCAGCAGCGGCGAGCGAGATCGGCTGGCGGTCGAAGACTGGCTGAAGAGTAATGCCATCACCGTTTGCCCGCCCTTTGGTCACGGCAAGCCAGATGACTGACGCCATAGCCACCGCCGAGTCGGTCGCGATCGAGCATTACCGATGGCTCCGGTCGCAGGGATTAAGTCATCGGCAGATGTACGCCTTGATCGATGAGGAGCTGCCGCTCGAGTATGAGGGCGGCGATGGCGTCGTCCAGGCAATCGCAGCCAAATGGCTAGGAGGTTGAGTTGATATGACGTGGCACGCAATCGCGAAATGCTCGAGACCGCCGAGGCGTAAGTTGAAGGGCGGCATTTTATGGCAGCGGCTCAAGCGGCTCGAGGTCGGCGAGGCCCAGGCGTTGGCCGACAAGGGCGAGATAATGATGGCCTCGCGCTTTACCTCGGAGCATCGCGAGATCGTCGTCAAGCTGCGCAATGAGCAGCAGCTCTGGCTCATCGCTCCCTGGCCCGGCAGCATAGCTATGCAGCTAAGCAAAAAAACTAATCCCTACTATACTAAGCTAAGCTAAGAAGAGCTTAGCTATGCGTCGTGACGTTCAGAAACTGATCAAACGCACGACCGCGATGTCCAACTCGAATTACCGCGCCGTTGCGCAGGGCCGCCGGCCATCGAGGCAGGACCGCGCCGAGCAGGATTTCCTGGCAACGCTCTCGCGATCGAACCGTGAGACCTATCTGCGGCAGCGCGACAAGATCGATGACGAGGACTTGATCACAGCGCATCTCCTCGATTGGCAGCGGCGGCAATGAACGTCGCCAGATCAAGCTGGACTAAGGGCGTTGTCGAGTGGACTGAAGGAGACACGGCGTTCCTTTCAATCGTGTTCACATGGCACCTCGACGCTGCATATCAGCGCGCCATTTGGTGGCACGCGCAGGGCTATAAGGTTCGAGCCGGTGGGCCGGGAGTATTTACTCGCAAAACGTATCTTGCCGACGTAGCCGAGGTCGGCGGCGATCTCCCAGACACTGTGCGCCGTCACAATCCAATGGCGACGTTTGCGAGCCGTGGTTGTCCTGTCGGGTGCTGGTTTTGCATTGTGCCGAAGATGGAAGGCAAGGATTTTACCGTTTTGCCCGACTTCCCTGTGAGGCCGATCCTCTGCGACAATAACTTATCGGCCTTGCCAGCCGAATACCAAGACCACATTGTTGAGCGCTACCTTGCAGAGAATGTCCCGTTGCTTGACGCCAACTCGGGATTTGAGCCACGCACTTTTACGCCCGAAGTTTGGCATCGTTGGCGCGTCATCAACAAAGGCCCGTGGCGTTTTGCTTATGATGACGAGGGAGATGGACCGCATGTTGAGCGATGTCTCAGAATGCTGGCCGATGTTCCGAGGAAGTGGAAGCGCGTCTACGTTTTGATCGGCAATGAGCCAAAGGCCATGTGCCTGGAGCGAATACAAAAGGTTATTGACTTGGGCGGCGATCCGCACGCCCAGCCCTTCATCAAGCTGAATGCGCTACACAAAAAGCCAGCGGTGCGCCACGACTGGACGCTAAGCCAATTGCGCGAAGTCGCGCGATGGACAAACAGATGGATTTGGAAAGCGGCAGCGTTTGCCGATTACAACCAAGCAATGATTAAGCGCGCAAAGCGAAACCCAAAATCTTCCGAGCAGTATGAGATCGCACTAGCCGATCAAATGCCGCTTTAATCGGTGTGGTGTAGTTGATCCATGACCGTTGACGAGCTGAACGAGCTGCTGATCGAGGCGACTCGGACAGAGCTGTCGCTGATGCCTGCGGTGCGGAAACCACGCTTTGTCTGCTGGCCCGAGTATCCGAGCGAGTGGTCGGCATATAGTTACCTCGACGCGCTACCGCCGCGCTTTGTGGCCTCGCCGGAGCAGATCACAAAGCTAGATTGGGCGCTCGGCGCGGTGCTTATCCTGCCGGTGCCGGCACGCCGGTTGGTCTGGGCGGCGGCGTTCTCGGCCGCATTTCGGGCTCGAGGCCCGGCTTGGTCCGACTTGGCTAAGCGTTTCCATTGCGATCGCCGGACGGTCAAGCGTCGGTATAAGCAATGTCTCGAGCAAATCGTCGTTGCCGGCGCTTATAAGCAACAACCTCAAGGTCATTTTAGTCCTATAGAGCCCATGTAAGGACGGGAGGGCCTAACTTGGCCCTCCCGGCTGTGTCACTACTCTGAGAGGCTGATGCGCGTCAGTGGCGCTCTGTGGCTAGCTACTCCTATTATCGTCGTTTACTTGCCATTCTTCGTATCCGGCTTCAGTAAACGAGACCCTGGCGTCTTCCGTACCGGCCTCATCAATTACGATGAGGTCTTTTTTGACTAAGCTGGTCATCACGCCTTTGACCTGACTGGCGGTGAGGTCGTCGGCGAAATCTTCCGGCCAATTCCAAACTTGTACGTCGAACCAGCCATAACCATTCTCTGCGGACGGCTTTTGCCCATTGGCTGGCTGCATCTCGTGATAGGCGATGCCATTCAAGACGGTGATTTCATGGGTTGTCAGGTCGGTCATGTCTCTCTCCTGTCTGTGACCGGCATCATTGCCCGTCACCTTCTTATATAGTGATCCATTGCATATATGCAATAGCTAATCGACATAAGCAACGATATAAGTGGCAACTCCGGCCCGGTTTTCTGTCCAGAGCTGACACTTGACAACGGCACGCTTGACTGAATGACCTGAAAAACGTAATAAAAATTGTATGATGCACAGTTCCCTGTCCAGGCGGCTTAGTGGCCGCTAGCCGCACGCTGACCAAGCGAGCGATGCAGGACATCTGCGATCGCCTCGTAGCTGGCAGCACTCTCACTAAGATATGTCGAGACGAGGCACTGCCGGGCATGCGCTCGGTGGTTAGACAAGTCGCAGCCGGCCGGCAGGAAGGCGCTACCGAGCTGCAAAGCGAGCTGGCCGCAATGTACGATCAAGCCCGGTTGCTACAGCAGGAGTTCTTTGGCGATCAGATGCTCGAGACTGCTGAAGAGGCATTGCAGGACGATCCACGCAAGACGAATGCCTACAAGCTCAAGGTCCAAGCCTTGGCGCAGCTCGCCGGCTCATCGATGAAGAGCCGCAGCGATGCAGTCAGGGTTAGCGCAACGATGCCTGCAAACATGAAAGGCAGGGTTGTCTTTGCCTGGGAAGGCGAAGACGAGCAGCCCGGCGACACAGCCAAGGTCATCGACGCAACGCCAGAGTGAGCGCAGCTTGCAGCCAGTGATAGCTGTTGAGCAGCGAAGAGAAGAGAGAGCTGGATGCGCGGCGGGCATATTACAAGACAGACAGCGGCTTGTCCTCGCGCATGGATAGGTAGCAAGCTAATGGTTAGCATGCTAAGTATATCTGAGCTAAGTCATTGATATTGCAGGGACTTGGCAGTAGGCAGCACGCCGATCGAGCAGCGAAGTGTGGGTTGGCTGTGGGTTATGCCAGTCAAGTCATTGAAATGAAAGCATTCTCGTCAGGTACAGCACCTGAAGGTCATTGATATTCTGCCAGCCAGCCAGAGAATATCGATATGCTAAGCCATTGATAAATATAAGTGAAATGAGGGCGGCGACCCCCCTATACCCCCAAGAGATCGGGCTGCCGTACAGTATCGTATTACTCTCGGGCGAGGTGGCCCCGCACACGCACACAGGCTCTTATGCGCATAGTCATCCCGTACAAGCCCAGGCCTCTCCAGGCAGCCCTGCACAAGCAGCTCCGAGAGCATCGCTGGAGCGTCGTTGTGACGCATCGGCGCTTTGGCAAGACTGTGATGGCCATCAACCATCTCTTGCGGCTGGCCCTCGAGGATACGTCCGGTAACGGCCGCTACAGCTACATTGCCCCGAATAGGGTCATGGCCAAGTCAATTACCTGGGACTATCTCAAGAATTATGCCGGCGTCGTGCCGGGCGTTAAGTTTAACGAGACAGAATTGCGTGCTGACTTTCCTTCAGGCGCACGCATAACCCTGCTGGGAACCGAGCTGGTCGATAACCTGCGCGGGCTTTATTTTGACTACATCTGTATGGACGAATATGCCGATCACCCCGAGCGTGCCTTTCCAGAGGTAATCAGGCCAAGTTTGTCTGATCGCAAGGGTGGCTGCCTCTTTATTGGGACGCCACGCGGTCATGGGCCGTTTTATAAGCTCTATGAGACTGCGCGCGCCGAGCCTAAGTCTGCCGGCTGGTTTACCGAGGTCTACCGGGCCTCTACGTCTAATGTGATCGACCCCGATGAGCTTGAGGCTGCCAAGGGCATGATGTCCGAGGATGCCTACCAGCAGGAGTTTGAATGCTCCTGGGCGGCGAATATACCCGGCGCGATCTTTGGCAAGGCGCTCACCAAGATCGAGGCCAAGGGCCAGATATGCCAGGTGCCTTACGACACCGGATACAAGGTTCATACGGCCTGGGATTTGGGCATCGGCGACTCGACGGTGATTTGGTTCTATCAAATCCTGCGCGGCGGCACGGTGCATATCATTGACCATTACGAGGCGCGCGGCGAAGGCCTCGAGCATTACGCCGGCGTGTTGGATGAAAAAGGCTATTTATACGGCAGGCATTACGCGCCGCATGATATCGAGGTGCGCGAGATGGGCACCGGCAAGTCACGCCGCGAGGTTGCCTGGAACCTGGGAATTAACTTCGATGTCGCGCCGAAACTGCCGATCGATGACGGCATTCATGCTGCGCAGATGCTGATCCCGCGCTGCTACTTCGACGCCAAGAACTGCGCCGAAGGGCTTGAACATCTGCGCCACTACCATCGCGTCTATGACGACCGCAAGCGGACGTTCCGCAGCTCGCCAAACCATGATTTTTCCAGTCACTCGAGCGATGCATTCCGCTATCTGGCGATCTCGATCGAGGAAGAACGCGACCGATCGAGGCCGAAACAG
>Ga0255047_10002584_pt1 | contig 11888 bp, 21 predicted proteins | sample JV7_2_1_MG_FD_183640 | JGI IMG/M metagenome (GOLD analysis project Ga0255047, IMG submission 183640) | Seawater microbial communities from Jervis Inlet, British Columbia, Canada - JV7_2_1 | ecosystem: Environmental > Aquatic > Marine > Inlet | place: Canada: British Columbia | collected 2016-10-06
AGTTCCTGTCCTCATGTACAATGTGTTGCTTAGGTGTCCATCCTGCCTGTGTCTTTAACCAGAATGTAGTCATTGCTGCACTCTCTCCAGACATTGCCATCTCGTATGCCACACCTGCCACCCTAGCAGTTCTTTGTTCTCTAGCAGTTTCTAATGTATGCTTATAATATTTTAATAAAGTAGTGTTTGAAATTCCCATAATCTTACTTATGGTGTGTTGGTCAAGGCCCACAATAACCATTTCTTCTACCTTGCCATAATCATCATCAGTAGGTGCATATGTTTTTCCTTTAGGTCTTCTACTAACCTTTCCTCCAGCAGCTCTACTAACTTTTCCATAGCCTTCTCCTTGGGTTTTCTTTATAGTAACTGTTACATCGGAAGGTTTTTTCCCAGTCGCAGAAGCCCCCTTGAATTTAGCGTCTTCTTTCAATTCTTTCACCAGGTTGTTCTCTTCTTCTTTCGATGTCAATGTACTTAAGTTCTTGCCAGGGCTTTTAATACTCATAATTAATTAATATAGTAATAATATAATATATTATACAGTAAACATCATTAATAAGTAATAATAAATCTACTGTATTTATATATACTTAGTATTCCTAGACTTCCTAGGCTTTGCGTTTCACTTTTATTGATTATTAATAATGCTGACTCTAGTTAATTCTAGTTAATCTAAGTATATAATAAATAATATACATATTATACCATAGATGTCTAAACAATGTAGTAATAAATCTACGCATTACTTAGGCTCGAAACCAAAAATACTAAATTTTATACAGAGGTGGGTTCGACTATTTTTATTTTTTCCATGAAAAGGTGGGTGGGGGTGGTTATACCAGGGTTTTCTTATATTAGGTACTCGTTATATTAGGTACTGCTTATATTAGGGGACACTTATATTAGGTATTCCTTATATTAATTATTTATTATATTATTACTTGGTTATATTAGGTTGTCATTATATTATTACCTGGTTATATTAGGACATGCTTATGTATTTTATATTAGGATATTATTATATAGTTATATCTTTGTATTATTAAATCATTATGTAGTTGTATTAGTGTATTGTTATATTGTAATATTAATAACTGCTTATATAATTGTTTTATTATATTAGAGCATTAGTATATCATTGTATTACTATATTATTACCTGGTTATATTAGGTCAATATCAAGACAATGTCCTGCTTTTAGCCCTTATACAGTAGGGGGTTGACATTTATATCAATCTATGCGATAATGTTTACATCAATCAAGAAGCATGGTTGATTCAAACATCAGGACTCTGTCTTGGTGAGGAAAAAGCAAGACATTGTCCTGATATTTTTTAACTAATATGAGGTAATAAAATGACAGACAATGAACTATATACAAGTTTTTTAAAAGAGAAAAATGACGGTGTTTCAAGGCAGCAAGACATAACAGAGAGAATGTCAACACCAGAAGGCAAAGACAGATTAATTGTCATTGCTACTGATTTGAAGGAGGCTAAAGCCCTATCGAATGGTTCTCTAAAAAAACAGATTGAAAGAGCATGTAAGGTACTTAACATTGATAAACTTACATTACATGTTGGTAAGAAAGGGACAAAATGTAGTATTGCACCACCTAATACACAGTCTGGTGGACAGAATGCCCTTACTAATTGGCTTTCAAAGTATGAAGCGATGTTTGAGAAATATGCAAGTGTTGAGGATTTAGAAACCAGGCAAGAATTTGTTAATAAAATGGTTGAAGAGAACAAGAAATTAGCAAAAGCATACAAGGAGATAGAAAAATTAGCAGCCTAATAAAAAGCCCCTAGAAATAGGGGCAGCTGCTTTGTCTAGAAATTATGGTATATTGGTACTTATAAAGTGTTAATATACATATTTTTTAAAATTCTTGGTTAAATATAATGGATAACCAAAAATAGCAAGACATTGTCTTGATTTTAAATTTAAATAAGTGAGGTATATAATGGATAAAAAAGAAATACAACAAGAAACAAAGGAAGATAAGATTAATTTCCTAGTGCATGAAGCATTATTAGGAATTGCCAGTCATAAAAGGAAATTTTACTGGAATGGATTAGTAAAGCATATGCAATTAAAAACAGATAAGGAAATAGATATACTTTTTTATAAATTAATTAATTAATAGGAGTTTAAATGAATATAGTAAATAACCTAGTTACACCTATAAACTGGACACTTAAGAAGGCATTAGAAACAGTAGAAGGTTTCACTATAACTAGTAAAATGCCTAGTAGTAGTTACTCATTACCTGCTAATAAATGTATAAAAGGTAGTAAACTAAGACAAATAAAAGGCACTGTTTGTTCAGGTTGCTATGCTTTGAAGGGTAATTACGTTAGATACCCTAAAATAGTTGAGGCACAAGAGCGTAGATTGCTTTCTATAACTAAGAATGAATGGATAAATGCTATGGTGTACATCATTAATAATAAAAAAGATATAAAGAATAGTGGTGTTTTTAGATGGCATGATAGTGGTGACTTGCAAAGTTTAGAGCATTTTGATAAAATATTGAGTGTAGTTAGGCAAACACCTGCTATTAAGCATTGGTTACCTACTAAAGAGAGTGAATTTATAAAGAATTATAAGGGTAAAATACCTGGTAATATAGTAATACGCTTAAGTGGTACTATGATTGATGGTAAAAAACCTATATATAGTCACACTAGTACAGTTGTTACGGATAAAAGCAAGGCAACTTGTAGAAGTTTTGACAATGAAGGCATGTGTGGTGATTGTAGAAAGTGCTGGGATAAAAACATAAGTAATGTTAGTTACCTAGCACATTAATAATAGGAGAAATAAATGAAAGTATCTGAATTAGAAAGAGTTTTAGCAAATACTCTTAACCAATTTGCGAAAAGAGATGGGCTGCTCAAAACATACGACAATGGAATGGAGTTACATCGTTGTAAAAAGTGCAGAGCATATCACTCTGGTAATCATATATGTAAGGAGAAATAACATGACAAAAAAAGAAAACAATACAAGTACGCAAATGTTTACGGTGTTTGTTGGGGGTACAGAAGTAAATGATAACTACCTATCAACAGAGGAAGAAGCAGAAAAACTTGCTTATCAATATAAAGAAGATGGATACCTAGATGTATGTATTTATACGGTAGCAGTAAACAATAGGAGCAAATAAGATATGACAGTAAGTATAAAGATGAATAATAGGTCTCTATCATATAGGTTCACGGTAGATACTAAAAAAGACGCTACTTTGCACCACCTAAGGGAGTTAGTTAAGGCTAACAATAAATTAGCTAGGAAGTATAATCACTTGCCCAAACAGAGGGTGGTCTTAATGGCCAGGGGGCAGCGTGTTAAGTGGGCATTGAAGTACTCCCACCATAGACGTGCGTATGACCAATACCTGCCCCATCAATTCGCCACATCATTTGATGTATATGTATATAACAATTAATAGGAGATAACATGACATACGATGAAATTAAAGAAACCTTGGCTGGTTTCCATGGTGAAAGAGCCAAGAAGGATATGGAAGATTTTTTAAATGAGGATACTTTAAGAGGTAATGCAAGGGATTACAAGGTAACTACTGTGAAAGGTAATCCGTGGGATTGTAATGTGTCTATACCCGATGACACCCCAAGTGAGATGGATGCTTGGTTAAGAAGTATAGGGTATTAATAACAGGAGATATAATATGACTGAAGAAATAATTTATCAAGAACACGCAGATGTGTGGGATGAGGGCAGAGAAGAGCGTACTTGCTCTGACTGTGGCAACGTAACAAATATATATGATTGTTACATATACAAGGATGATTACTACTGTGCAGAGTGTTGTCCTGATGATTGGGGAGAATAACAATGAAACACGACCACACGATTAAGGATTTACAGGTGTCTGTTGAAGCATTAGAGAACAGTTGGGAGTGTGTGATTGAAGCACTCTATGGTGATACAAACAGGAATATAGGTTTAGCAGAAGTGGTGCGAGATACACTAGCACTAAGGGAGGTTGAAGAAGAGAGGGACATGCTGGCTGATGAGAATAAGCAGATGGCGGAGTACCTAATATACTTGAATTATAGTAACAAAATACCACTAGAACGTGATGGTTTTGGATGGTTACTACACGATAAGGAGGTGTATGGTGAATGTACTAAGCCTATTTGATGGAATGTCTTGTGGACAGATAGCACTTGAGCGTTGTGGAATTGAGGTGAATAAGTATTATGCTGCCGAGATTGATAAATATTCAATGTCCATTGCTAAGAAGAACTACCCAAACACTATACATCTTGGTGATGTGACAGAATTACGAGGTATAGATTTACCTAAGATTAATTTATTGATGGGTGGTTCACCTTGTCAAGGGTTTAGTTTTGCTGGTAAGCAGCTAAACTTTAATGACTCAAGGTCAGCATTGTTCTTTGAGTATGTAAGAATATTAAAAGAAACCAAGCCTAAGTATTTCCTACTTGAAAATGTACGTATGAAACAAGAGTACCAAGACGTTATTAGTGAGCATTTAGGTGTTAAACCTATAATGATTAATTCAGCACTTCTAAGTGCCCAGAATCGTGTGCGTTTGTACTGGACAAACATACCAGGTATTGAACAGCCTAAAGATAAGGGCATAGTGCTAAAAGATATTCTTGAAGATAATGTTAGTGATGAATTTAACTCGGGGGAACAGAAGTTTGGAGGTAAGCACAAGAGTATGTTAAACACCACTTATAAATCACAAGCAAATACTATTCACAATACAGGTGAAAAAGCACCAACAATTTGTGCAGGAACTCACGGTTATGCTTTAGGGCATATTCAAAGACCATGCGAACTAAAAGAGTTTAACAAAGACTCAACGTGTCATCACGCTGCAACAGCAACAGACATCAAAGGCAATGACTCAATCAAGCGTGTATATGCTGATAGTGGCAAAGCCCCTACACTAGATTCTATGGGAGGAGGGAATAGAGAGCCAAAGGTTTTAGTTAAGGGTGCAGCAAAACGTAACCAAGTAACAAAGCGAGGTATAGAAGCACAACTCAACATTCGTAAAGACGATAAATCTAATTGTGTTGTTAGCTCTTGGTCACATAAGTTAAATGGTTGTGTTGAATATATAAATGACAAACCAACCTATCGCAAACTAACACCAATGGAATGTGAGCGACTGCAAACTGTGCCAGATGGATACACCGAGGGTGTGTCAAACACACAGCGATACAAGATGCTTGGTAATGGTTGGACAGTGGATGTGATATGTCATATCTTTGAAGGTAAAAAGGTATAGTTTATTCAACAACAAAAGGAGAAAGAATAATGGAAGAACTAATCATAGCAATAATAATATTAATTGTAGCATTTAACTTATGGAGATTATAATGAAAACAGTATTATATAGTGTAAGTCTAGGGGTTGAGTTTGAGATGGATGATGATGCAGACCCAATTGATGTGTGGGATAACTGGAACATTGGGAATGACCAATTTGAGGTAGGTTATCCAAAAGTATATACTTCACATAAATCAGACCTTGTTACTTTCGATATAGTGGAGGATAGTAGTGATGGTTGAACAAATGGACAAAGAGTTTATCAAGGAATTAAATATATTTTGTAGTGACCACTATGAAACCTTTGGTTGTTATCCAATGGAGTTTGAATATAATGATGAAGTATATTTATGGGATGAGTTTGTATACTCAATAGAAAATTACAAAAAACCACCTAAAAAGGAGAAATAAAATGAGTGAAAGTCACAGGTCATACCATATAGCAGGCTTTAATGGTAAGGCATCAGTAAGGACAAGCCGAGAGTATAGAAGAATAAACGAGAGGAGGAAAAAGAAAGCCATGAATAAAATAATAATAGATATGCCAAATAAGGAACTCAATGACGCAGTCAAGGGTAAGGTACAGGGTATGATGGAAAGTACCGAGGAAATCAAACCTCGTGCCTCTGAGGTCATAGATGATGACAGTATAATAGGTCTAGGTAACCATATTTGTAGACTAATCAAGGAGTATGAGGAGATGTACAATGGCAAAAAGTAAAATATATGGGGAGCATTACTTAGGAATACCTATTAATCCTCCTTACCAAGACGGTGTACTGGTTAGAAACAAAGGTGGTGAGAACTTTCCTCCTAAGGTGCTAAACAAAGACGGTAATGCCATACCATACAAAAGATGGGAGGATAGGTACTTTGCCAATCCACAAGGTAGACCTAAGAAGTATAGTACAGATGAGGAGAGAAAAGCAGCCAGAAAAGTGTATAATGCAAGGGCAAAAGCAAAGAAAAAAGAAAAGAAATGGCAAGATTTTTTAAATAAAATAAAATTAACAGGAGAATAATATGTGGTTACTTGAGCTAGAAAATAAACTTAAGAGAATTAATGTGAGGATAGACAATCAACACAAGCATGTTCTTGATAGTATAGAACAATTAAAAGATTTATATACCATGAGAGAAGATATTACAGAGTCTCTATTAAAGGAGGAAAATGATGAGCAGAACAACTGATAAGTTGATTGAAAAGATGGAAGCAGGTGAGCTTATGTATGACCAAGACTCAAATACATACATGACACCTAATAAATGGGAGCTTAAGAATGAAATAAGCTATTTAGAATGGAGGATAGCATCCACTAAGGCTGAACTTCAGGACAAGGTATATCAATTTAATAGGTATGACATTTAATATGGTGACTATATTAATAGTATGATATACTGTAACTTAGAATATTAAGTAACAACTAGATATACTATTATTGTTATTAATAATAATGAATAATGTATACTTAGATTACTTAGTTACATACTAGAGAAGTACCAGTATTTTCTAGTGTGTCTTTTATTACTGGTGAGATAAGGAGATAAGGAATGGCTAATATAAGTAAAGCTATTGTTGCTGAAGGTGTATCAGGGTTTGTGCATATTGCGTACCCTGATAATTATAAAGGAACAGAGAAGTATAAGATTACTCTTACACTTGACAAGAAGAATGCTGAGATATTCAAGAAAGCAGGTGTAGACCTGAAGGAATATAATGGTGAGCCTCAGGTCAGTATGAGTCGTAAGTTGGACTTCGGACAACCTCCAGTATTTGATGCTGATGGGGAGCGTATCCCTGCTAGTGAATTGTCACAGTTTGGTGACTTGGTTAGAGTTGTAGCCAAGGCAGGTAAGGGAGACTTTTCACAGTATGCTTATGTAGATAAGATTAAACTACTACAGAAGAATGAAGAAGCAGGTGAGCTAGAATCTGCTGGTGCTTTCTAGTGGTGTTGTTTGATTAACATTGAGAGTCACCTTCGGGTGGCTCTTCTAGTCTATGAGATATGGAGGTTATTAAATGAGTAACAGTAAGAAGGTTGGGCATACTCAGTGTCCCGAATGTGCTAAGAATGGAAGGGATAAATCCCAGGACAATCTTATTTTGTATGAGGATGGAGGAAAGAATTGTTTTTCTTGTGGTTATAATGTATCAGGTGATGGTACTATAAGTAACCATAGCCTATCACATGCAGAAGTACATGAAGAATATATAGGAGAGGCTGTGTTCCTCACAGACAGGAACATAAGGGCAGAAACATTAGAAAAGTATGGGGTAAAGGCTGTGCTGAATCAAGCAGGAGAGGTGGTTAAACACCACTACCCATACTACAGTGCAAAAGGTTCCTTAATAGGACTGAAGACTCGTATAGTTAAGGATAAGAAATTCTTTGGAGTAGGAGACACTACTGCTAATAATCCACTGTTTGGGCAACAACTATTCAAGAAAGGTGGTAGATTTGTAACAGTAACTGAGGGAGAATTAGATGCACTAGCATGTTATGAGATGTTAGGTAGTCGTTATCCTGTGGTTAGTGTAAACAATGGTGCTAACTGTGCTGAGAACATAAAGGCAAACTTAGAATGGCTTGATAGTTTTGAGACTGTAGTGTTGTGCTTTGATAATGATGAGGCAGGAAGACTAGCAGCCAAGAAAGTATCACCAATACTTGGACCAAATAAGGTGCAGGTTGTTACTTTGCCTGATTATAAGGATGCATCAGACTATTTATCCAATAAACAAACTAAGTTATTTGCAGATGCCTGGTGGGATGCTAAACCATACACAGTTAGTGGTGTCGCAACCGTAGCAGATATGTATGAGGCTTTATTAGGGTATAGGGATACCGAACTAATACCTTTACCTGAATCCTTTGGTAACTTAAATGAGATGACAAGGGGTGGACTAGCGAGAGGCGAGTTAACATCTATCATTGCACATACTAGTATAGGTAAGACCACCATACTTAATGAGCTGATATACCACTTCGCTATGAATACTAATGAAAAGATAGGCTGCTTTATGGTAGAGGATAGCCTTGATGAAACAGTTAGAAAGATTGTATCTGTACATAAAGGAGTTAACTTATCTCTTGTGACTCCCAAGGACTTAGACGTGGAAGACATAATGATGGATGCTAAAGAGGTGGGATTAGGCAGTACGGTACAATTACATGATGATGGAGGAGGAAGTATTGAAATTGAAGAGATGTTTGCTAAGATTAGGTACTTTGTTAAAGGCATGGGCTGTACTGTCATACTCGTGGACCCATTACACACAGCAATTAAGAACCTAAGTAATGAGAACATTGAGGAGGTAATGGATAGGTTCATAAAATTATGTAAGGAAACTAAGGCATGTGTCATACTAAGCACACATACTAGGAAGCCTGATGATGGCAGTCACCCCCATAAAATTAGTGAGTATGATGTTAAAGGTAGTGGTGCTATACCACAGGCATGTCATAACAATATACTGTTTAGTCGAGACAAGTTAGCAGAGGATGACTACGAGAGGAATGCCACTAGGATAAGGGTTCCTAAACTCAGGAGAACTGGACAAACAGGTGAAGGTGGGTGGACTTACTATAATCCAATGGAAGGGAGACTAGAGAAGGGAGTAGCACCTGGAATAAGGGAGGCAGATATAAATGGCGATTTTTAGTTGTGACATAGAAACAGATGGGCTGAACCCTACCAAGGTGTGGTGTATTGTGGCACAGGATGTGAGGACAAAAGAAAATTTAGTCTTCACGTATCCTGACTACATATATTATGACATGGAGGGAGGCAGTGAGCATTTTAATGACTGGGTAAATGGGATAGATACCTTAGTGTTTCATAATGGAATTGGTTTTGATATACCAGTGCTAAAGAAACTACTAGGAACAAGTTTTGACACAGTGAAAATTGAAGACACTTTAATACTTAGCCAGCTGTTTGCCCCAAGGATAGACAAAGGACATTCACTAGCTAGTTGGGGTGAAAGACTAGGGTTTCCTAAGGGAGACCATACAGACTGGTCTATGTATAGTAAAGAAATGTTAGAGTATTGTATCAGGGATGTGGAAATAACTACTAAACTATATAATTATTTTAATATATCAAGTTTTAGTCGTGATGCTATTGAACTAGAATATAAAATAAAGGAGTATTGCAGTGAACAAGAAAGGAACGGTTGGTATTTTAATGAGGATGGGGCTATTAGGTTATTACAAAAAATATCAGGGGATGTTACAGAGGTTGAGTCAGAAGTTAGGCAGGTATTCAAACCCCTTCCTGTATTTCACGAGGTCAACAAGGCTAACAAGTACAACGATTCAGGGAGTAGAAGTGTACGCTATAAGAACCAACTGGATAAAGGTTGTCATTGGACTGCTGATGGTCAGTGGGGCTACAATACTTTTGATGAGTTTAATCTAGGAAGTAGGCAACAGATTGCTAAGTACCTAATGAATTTTGGATGGAAGCCTAGAGTATTTACTGATAAAGGGAATGTTAAAGTTGATGAGACTGTGCTGGAAGGTGTGGAAATACCAGAGGCTAAACTTATTGCCAGGTATTTGATGCTACAGAAACGTAGGAGTATGTTAGAGTCTTGGTTAGATGCATACAATGAGCAGACACATTGCATACATGCGAGGGTGCATACTATAGGAACTGTAACGAATAGAATGTCTAGCAGCAATCCTAATTTACAGCAGGTAATTGCTAGTGACAAGGAGTATGGAATGGAGATGCGTAGTTTGTTTACTGTTCCTAAGGGTAAGGTTATAGTTGGTGCTGACCTCAGTGGACTAGAGTTAAGATGTCTAGCACACTATATGAAAGATGAGGACTACATTAATGAGATATTAACTGGTGACATACATACAAAGAACCAGAAATCATCGGGGCTCAGGACTCGCAATGAAGCCAAGAAATTTATATATGCATACCTCTATGGAGGAGGTGATAAATTAATAGGCAGTATTGTTGGTGGAAGTTCATCAGTAGGTAAAAGAATAAAGAAGAAATTTCTTGATAACACCCCAGCGTTACGAGAATTGCGTAGGTTGGTAGAAAAAGCTGCAGACAGGGGCTACCTAAGGGGGTTAGATGGTCGCAGGATTTTGGTAGTCTCTAAGCACTCTGCGTTAAATTTCTTATTGCAAAGTGCAGGTTCGGTAATAGCTAAAAGAGCTTGGGTTATATTTCATGAGAAATGCACGTTACCGTATAAGCAATTAGGTGTTATACATGACGAGATACAGATAGAGTGCTTACCCGAACACGCAGAACAGATAGGTGAGCAAGTGGTGTCAGCAATGAGAGCCACTACCGATTACTATAAGCTACGCTGTCCAATAGATGGCGAGTATAAGATAGGGAGAAGTTGGAATGAAACACACTAGAAAATATGTGGTTGATAGTGTAAACCCTAACCACTACAAGCAAGGGAACATAGAAGTAATTGATTTTATACTCGACCAAAAGTTTAACTACTTAGAAGGGAACGTGATAAAATATATGAGTAGGTATAAGTATAAGAATGGTTTAGAAGATGTAAAGAAAGCAAGATGGTATATAGATAAAATAATAAGGGAGCTAGAAAATGAAGACGATTAACACAGTAGTACAGGATGTATATAACCTAATGGAGAACAGAGAATACACTGGTGATTTAAATAAGGTGGCAAAGACTATAGGTGAGGAAGTAACTGAGGCTGTAGTCAATGCACTAACACCAAGAGAAGAAACTAATGGACTAAGGATGTCAGGCATAGGCAGGTGTGAGAGAGCACAGTGGTATGGAATTAAAGGATACACATCAGAACCAATAAAAGGAGAAGTGTTTCTGACATTCTTGCAAGGACATATAATGGAAGCAGTTTTACTGGGGCTTGTTGAGTTGTCAGGACATACAGTTGAAGGCAAGCAAGGCAAGCATACTGTTGAAGGTGTTAATGGTGCACAGGACTGCATCATCGATGGTGAATTAGTAGATGTAAAAACAGCCAGTGACTGGAGCTTTAAAAACAAATTCAAAGATGATGGTATAAAAGATGACTCGTTTGGATATATAAAGCAACTTAGTGGATATGGAAAAACAGAAGGTAGAGAGAAGGGATACTTCTTAGCCTTCAACAAGAACAAGTCAACTCTTAAACTTTGTGAACAAGAGCTGGAGCAGGACATTGACAAACACATTACACAGTTAAAAGATAAGATGGATAAAGATGAGCCACCCATGCGTGTAGCCAAGGCAACCACTTTCGGAAAGGATGGGAGAGAAAGGCTTAACATGACGTGTGCCTTCTGTGGACACAAAGAGAATTGTTATGGTGCTCTACGTGAAGAGACAAAAGGGAACTTCACATCTTATTATGTAGATAATGTAGGAGGAAACTTCTAATGATAACACTTAATGAGCTAAAAGAAAGAGTAGCTCAGAACTATGATGTTTGTCTTATATGTGATGAGTTAGAGATAGAGCCTGAAGAATTGCTTGAACTATTTGAGAAAAGACTTTGGGCTAAACGAGAAAGATTTGAGGAATATTATGA
>Ga0255047_10002586_pt1 | contig 11880 bp, 15 predicted proteins | sample JV7_2_1_MG_FD_183640 | JGI IMG/M metagenome (GOLD analysis project Ga0255047, IMG submission 183640) | Seawater microbial communities from Jervis Inlet, British Columbia, Canada - JV7_2_1 | ecosystem: Environmental > Aquatic > Marine > Inlet | place: Canada: British Columbia | collected 2016-10-06
GTCACCTTTTTTTCTAGGGAAAACGGGTCGGTCACGCTGCGTGACTTGATTTTTCTGCTTCGGAAAGTGGCGAACACAGAAAGTGGTCTGAATGTTTTCTGTGTTTGGTACACACCCAGTGCCAGAGTCTTCGAACACGCTCGAGACCGGGCCGACCCCTCACAAGATCCCGAACAACACGCGTGACCCGTACCGGTTGTGTCTTGATGGACCGACGGGCTGTAAGCACGATTTGGCTAGTGGTGTGTTGACGGGTGAGCTAATGGGGGGTGACGGGCCGATGGGGTTGGGTCCGGGGTTGTTGGTGTTGCTCGGAATCGAGACGGACTGATGGGTCGGCCACGGAAACCGCAAGCTGAGAAAGCTGATAAGCGTATCCGGCATCGGGTCGGCGAAGGCGCACCGTCTGATCTTAGGGCGGTGGACCGGTTCGAGGTTCCTGACTGTCCGAACGTTGAGCTTGCTGAGATTCGTGAGTGGTGGCAGGCGTTTTGGTCGTCTGATTTGGTGGCGGTTGTTGGCGCGGATACGGATATTCCGGCGGTGCGTCGGTTGGCGACGTTGCTCGATTTGCGTGAACGGGCGTTACGTGCGGCGCAAGAGAACATGATGATTGTTGGTTCCACCGGCCAGATGGTCGAGAACCCGTTGGCTAAAGCGATGTCGCGGTATGACGTTGAGATCCGCAATTTGGAGGATCGTTTCGGGTTGACGCCGCGGGCTCGGTTGAATCTTGGGGTGCAGTTGGGTCAGGCGCGCAAGTCGCTTGAGGACATGATGAAGGTGACGCGTGACGACGACGAAGACGCGGGACCAGGAGTCATCGACATCTAAGCATCCCAGCATCGGCGAGTTCGTGTTGGCGTGGATGCGTGACAAGTTGGTGCACGCCGAAGGCGATTTGTACGGGAAACGGTTCGAACCGCCGGCGTGGTTGTGCGAGGCGGTCAATCAGACGTACCGGTTCGATCGTCACACGTTTCGTCGTTTGGTTGACCGTGTTGTGGTTGGTTTGCCGAAGGGGTGCGCGAAGACTGAGGGCGCCGCAGCGTGGGCGTTGGCTGAGTTGGCTGGTCCGGTTGTTGCCCATCCCGGCGTCCTCGAGGGTGAGTGGCCGTTGCTGCGCCAGTCACCGAACGTGCCGGTTGGCGCGGCGTCGTATGAGCAAGCGAGGTTGTGTTTCGGGGCCGCTGCGGTGATGGTCAAAGAGGGTGAGCTAGACCCGTGGTGCGAAGTGTTCGAGAACCGGATTCAGTTGGTGGATCGGCCGGGTCGTTTGTATCGGATTGCTGCTGAGGCTGGCACGCAGGATGGTTCGTTGCCGACGGCGTTTGTGGCTGACGAGGTCCATGAGTGGACTGGTCGTAAGCGGCGTGTGCATACGGTGGTTGGTAATTCGTTGCGTAAGCGGGCGTCCGGTCTTGAGATCAACATTTCGACTGCCGGCGACCCCGACACTTCGGATCTGTTATTCGAGCTGTACGAGTACGGTCGGAAAGTCAACAGCGGCGAGATTGACGACCCGTCGTTTCTGTTCATTTGGCAAGCGGCGTCGGACGGTTTCGATTTGTCGGACCCTGATGAGTTGTTGGCGGCGACGACGGAGGCGTACCGTTTGGCGCCGTGGATAGACCCGGAGCGCATAGCGGGCCGGTACTCGCAGATCCCGTCGCACGAGTTCGAACGGTATCATTTGAATCGTTGGGTGACGGCTGGTAGGTCGTGGCTCCCGCCTGGAGTCTGGGACGGCCTCACGGCGGCGGGCCGCGACGTACCAGACGGCACCCCGATAGTCATGGGCTTCGACGGATCCTACAGCGGCGACAGCACAGCGTTGTGGGGTTGCACGTTGGATGGCCATTTGTTCAAGGTGGGTGTGTGGGAGCGGCCACCGAATGCGAAGGATTGGCGGGTTCCCCGTAACGAAGTTGACGCTCGTGTTGATGAGGCGTTCCAAACATGGGACGTGTTGGAGTTGGCGTGTGACCCGTCGCGGTGGACACTGTTTCTGGATGAGTGGGTTGACCGGTACGGTGACGATCGGGTGTTGGAGTATCCGCAGGCGCGGCCGAAGATGGCGCCAGCGACCGCGAAGTTCTACGACGCTGCAGTCAACGAGCTCTTAACGCATGACGGCGACGCGTCTCTGGCGCGGCACGTAGCGAACGCGACGATCAAAGAGTTCCCTGGCGGGTATGTGTTGCAGAAGGACCATCCTGATCGGAAGATTGATGCTGCTATCGCGGCGGTGATCGCGTATGACCGTGCGACGTGGCGACGCGACGAGTCGACCGTTGATGTCCAAGTGATGATCGTTTGACCCGGAGGCTTGTTGTGCGTGCCGAGTTGGTTGTTGGTGTGGGCGCAACCTGGATCGTCGCCGGGGTGGCGTTCATTTTCTGGCCTGCCGCTTTGATTCTTGCTGGTGTGGGCGTCGTCGGTTTCGGCTTGTTGCATGATTTCGGAGATGGTGAATGAACCTGCTTTCAAGAATGCGCCGCGCCGCCGAAGAACGAGTCGGGCTACTCGAAATCTTCCCGACCTGGAAGGGCAACACTGAAGGCGCCTTGTCGGGGAACCGTGGCGCGTTCCTGGCGTCCCCGATTGTTCACGCTGTGATTATGGCGCGCATCAAAGTGTTCGCTGAAGTGAATTTCACTTGGCGGAATCTGCGCACAGCGAAGACGTTCGGGACGGAAGGTTTGTCGTTGTTGGAGCGTCCGTGGCCGGGCGGCACCGCGACCGAGTTGTTGACGCGCATGGAGATGGACGCGTCGCTGTCGGGGAACGCGTATGTCGCGAAGGTGACGAGCCGCGACGGCGCGGTCAGGCTCCAAGTGTTGGACCCTGAGCGGGTTGACGTTGAGTCGAACGGCCGCGAGAAGGTTGGTTATGCGTGGTGGCGGGACGGACGTGGGAACGGGAGTCCGGTGCGCCTGCTTCTTGACGAAGTCGCTCACTGGGCTCCCATCCCGCATCCAAACAAACAGTTTTTAGGTGTCGCCTGGGTCGAAGCTGTCCTTGACGAAATCCGCAACGACCTTCGCATGACACGCCACCAAGGCAAGTTCTTCGAGAACGCGGCGACCCCGAACATGTTCGTCAAGGTCGAAGGCACCATGAGTTCTGACGGACGCGAGATCCTGCGGTCTGAGCTTGCACGCAGGTACACGGGCGTCGAGAACGCTTACAAGACGTTGGTCATGGACCAGGGCGCCGACTTGAAGGTCGTTGGCGCCGACTTCCATCAGATGGATTTCATCAACGTACAGAAATCAGTTGAGGGTCGTATCGCTTCGGCCGGTGGCGTCCCGCCGATCATCGTGTCGTTCCGTTCAGGACTCGACGCTGCAACGTATTCGAATTATGGGATGGCGATGAGGAGCATGGCCGACCACACGATACGACCCGCCTGGAACAGTGTGTGCGCCGCGTTGGGTCAAATCGTGGAAGTGCCCGGCGGAACCGAACTGTGGTACGACGATTCGCACGTCGCAGCGTTGCGACAAGACGCGAAAGACGAAGCCGACATCAAGAAAACGAACGCGCTCACACTCGAGGCGTTGCTGCGCTCAGGGTGGACCCCCGAAACATCACTAGAGGCCGTGCAGTCTGGCGACATGACTGGCCTGCAACACACCGGTCTGATGTCAGTCCAGTTGTTGCCTCCGGAAGATTCGCAACCCGACGAACCAGGACCCGACGAACCAGAGGAAGAAGAATGACGATTCCCCATATTCCCGAAGGGGCCGACGAGTACCGGGCATCCCCCAATATGGGGACCGCCGACGACGGCAACACACTCATCGGCCACGCCGCCGTGTTCAATCAAGACACGCTCATCGATTCGTTTGAAGGCAAGTTCGTTGAGCGCATCGCGCCTGGTGCGTTTACGAAGACGTTGAAGCAGCGCGGCGACAAAATCAAGGTTCTGTTCAACCACGGCCACGACCCCAGCATCGGGGAAATGCCGTTAGGGAAGGCGCGTGTCATCGAACAGGACGAAATCGGGTTGCGTGTGGAGGTTCCGTTGGCTGACACTGATTTCAACCGGGAACGCATCCGACCGTTGCTGCGTGATGGTGCGTTGGATGGCATGTCGTTTCGTTTCTCGGTGCCGGTCGGCGGCGACGTGTGGGACGACGAAGGCGACGTACCGGTGCGGACCGTCACTGAAGCGAAGCTGTTCGAGTTCGGGCCGGTGACGTTCCCGGCATACGACGGCACTGATGTCGGGTTGCGTGCCGATCCGAGGCTCGAGGCGTTTGTTCGCACAGAGTTCCCCCACGAAACTATAGATTTGGTTGAGGATGTCGCCGAGGCGCGCGACACCCCCGATACAGAAACGGTTACCGAACCGCGTGAGCACTCGGAGCCGTTGGAAGAAGTCGCAGAACCGCGCGAGCACTCTGCGCCAGACGAACCGCGGAAGCACTCATCTGATCTCGAGGACCGCATCGCCCAACTCACCGAACGTGAACAGTGGCGTCTAGGTCTCATCGAAATGGTAAGGGACGTAGGAAATGACAGATAAGGACGGCTTGTACCCTGAGGGGTCAGAGCTTTCATACAAGGCGGTCGTTAACCGCCAGAAAGACGTCGGCGATGAGATCCGCCGCGTCGCAGGCAAAGAAGTTATCAACGTCGAGGATGAGAAGTTCCTGCGTGAACTCGAAACCGAGTTCGAGACGCTCGACACTCAGAAACGCGATCTTGACCGGGCGGCTTTGGTTGCCAGGGTCGACGCGGCTACCGGTCGCGACATCGTTGCTCACAAAGGCAACCCGACGCCATCGTTGGATGATGACCCTGTTGGGGAGCCGCGGTCCGTTGAGGACTTCCGTGGTAAGAATCCTTGGGACCTGTCTGAGGTGCGGACGTTCAACCGTTCGACCGAAGAGGTCGCCGGTGAGCTCAGGTCGCGGGCCATGTCCGCTATCGAAGAGATGCCCGGAGCGAACGACGGTGTCCGCGAAACAATGGCGAACATCATCGACGAGTTCGACAACGACAAGGGCGATTTGGCGAAGCACGCTTTGCTGACCACGTCACCCGCGTACATGCGTGCATTCGGTAAGGCAGCTAAGGGTCTGGCGAACACGTACACGCCTGAAGAGGCCAAGGCCGTCGAGCGTGCAATGTCGCTGACAACCACCGCCGGTGGATTCCTCATACCGGAACAGCTTGACCCTGTCGTGATTAACACGACTAATGGTTCGTTGAACCAGATCAGGTTGGCCGCGAAAGAGGTTATCGCTACGGGTAACGTTTACAACGCTGTTTCAGCGGGTGAAACGTCCTGGAGTTGGGCGACCGAAGCAACGCAAGTTAGCGACGATGCGAGCACATTCGCGAATCCGCAGATCACCGTGCATCGTGGTGAGGGCTATGTGCCTATCAGCCTCGAGGCTTTGCAGGACGAAGCGAACGTGACTGGTGAGGTCGCGAAGTTGATGGCTGCTGGTAAGGACACGTTGGAGTCAACAGCGTTCGCTACCGGTTCTGGTTCGGGTCAGCCGTTTGGGATTATCACGGCGTTGAATACGATCAGCGCCTCGATCATCGCGAGCGTGACCACGGATACCTTTGGTCTACCGGATCTCTATGCGTTGGACGAGGGCCTTCCGGCCCGGTTCCGCGTGAACGGTTCGTTCTTGGCTAACCGCGCCATATACAACGACATTCGGCAGTTTGATACTGCTGGTGGTGCTGGTTTGTGGGAGCGTTTGCCGAGTGATGTGCCGAATGCTCTGTTGGGTCGGCCTGCGTATGAGGCTGAAGCGATGGACGGGGTTATCAGCACTACAGAGGATTATATTTTGGTCTTCGGTGACTTCAGTCACTACGTGATTGCTGATCGCATTGGTACAACTGTGGAATTCGTTCCTCAGGTCTTCGGTGCTAACAACAGGCCAGTCGGACAAAAGGGCTGGTTTGCTTGGTATCGTACAGGAGCAGACGCCGTGGCTAACGGTGCCTTCCGTCTCTTGCATTCGACATAAGTTGACTCTTAAGAGTTGACTGTTTGTGGTGTAAAATGGGGGGTGTAACAGCCCCTCATTCGCCACACAAGTTATTGACCCCCGCGCCATTGGTGGTGGCCGGGGATCGTGGACGACACCTAACCAGGAGGCATCGACATGATGAACTCTAGCAAGGACTGCAAGGCCGACGGCTGTTCCAGGCGGGCTGTGAATTTGGGCACCGGATTGTGTGTGCCCTGCTACCAGTCAAGATTGGGTCGGTTCTGCACGATGACTGGTTGCTCTAGCCCGCAAGGTGCTGAAGCCGGCACGTATTGTTCGATGCATTCTCGCAGAGTCGCGAGGACCGGAGGGTTGGGTTCAGTGCGGGGCCGCGACGACAAGGTCACTGCTCTTGGTCGTGTTTGCTCGGGTTGCGACGTTTACAAACCTTGGGGCGCGTATTCTCGAGATTCCCGAAGCGCCACCGGCCACCAGGCCCAGTGTAAAGAGTGCCGCAGCGTTAAGGGCCGTGCCGACCACCTGATGAACACCTACGGGCTCACCGTCGCAGTCTGGGACGCGATGTTGGAATCGCAGGGTGGGCGGTGCGCCATTTGTCGAACCGACACACCCGGCGGGACACACAAGCAATGGGCCGTTGACCACGACCGAGATACTGGTGTCGTCGGTGGGTTGCTCTGCTTTTCTTGCAATATAGGTATCGGGTATCTGCAACATGATCCTGTCATCTTGCAAGCGTCGATTGTCTATATCCGTAAACGCAATCAGTTGCGTCTAGTCGAGAGGCTGTAAATGTCTAAGCGTTTTCTTCCGCGTGATCCGTTTGCTTTGAGGGTGGGTGGTGTTCGTTACATTTTCAATCCGGATTATGTGGCTCCTGATGGTTATCCGGGTTATGTGGAGTTGCCTGCTGGGTTGAACAGGATGCAGCGTGATTCGTTTTACTCGTTTGAGGCTGGTCCGGATGATGGGGTTGAGTTGGAGGTTGTTGAGTCGGCTGTTGCTTCGCCTGGTGGGGTGCGTGCTGTGAAGTCGCGGGCGAAGCCGAAGGTGAAGAAGGTACCGAAGGCTCCGGTTGAGTAGATGGTTGTTGAGGCGCAGCCGGAGACGGTGGTTATCGGGTATTTGTCGAGTGGTGTTACGACGTTGGCGTTTACGCGGTCGTTGACGGATTTGACGTCGTACATGTTGATGGGTGCTGTGGAGGATCCGCAGTTCCCTCAGTTGTTGGGGGTGTTGCCGAAGCAGTCGGGGCCGATGATCGCTTCGGGGCGGAACAACCTGGTTCGACATTTCATGTCGACTGGGGCTGATTGGTTGTTCATGTTGGACGACGACATGTCGTTTGGGCCGGACGCGTTGGATTTGTTGTTGCGTGGGGCTCATCCCGAAGATCGTCCGATTGTTGGTGGGTTGTGTTTCGGTGGTGGCCGTGATGGCTGGTTCCCGACGCTGTTCCAAATGGACTTGGAGACGGGAAACCTGATTCGTTTAGAGGACTGGGGCGACGGGTTGCTGCCGGTGGACGCGACTGGTGGCGCGTGTTTGCTGATTCACCGGAGCGTGTTCCTGAAGCTGGCTGAGAAGTTTGAGCCGCCGTGGGAGTGGTTCCAGGTTTTGAAGCTGGGCGACAAACCAACGGGTGAGGACATCACGTTTTGTTTGCGTGCCAGGGCCGAGGGGTTCCCTATTTACGTGAACACGCTTGTCGAGTTCGGGCACATGAAAATGGTGGAGATTAATCGGGCGTATTGGGATGCGTGGACGAAGTCGCACAGGTTTGTTGTGACTGGCACGGGTCGTTCTGGTACGGGGTTTATGTCGAAGGTGTTGTCTACTGCTGGTGTGCCTTGCCATCACGAGAAAGTGTTTGGGTATGACGGGCCGGAGTGGGGTTGGCGTCGCGGCGATTCGTCGTGGATGGCTGCACCGTTCTTGGACGGTTTCGATGGGTATGTGTTGCATGTGTTGCGGGATCCGTTGCGGGTCGTGAACTCGTTCGTTGGTGTGGGGTTTTTCGACGATGATCCGGCGGCGGTGCATGTTCCGTATGTGGAGTTCGCTAAGGGTTGGGCGCCTGAGGTGTGGGAGCTTGGGTCGCCGGTTGAGCGGGCTGTTGCTTGGTGGGTTGTGTGGAATGAGTTGATTGCGCCGTTTGCGGATTTGTGGGTGCGGTTGGAGGATGTGACGGGGGTGGATTTGGTTGGTGTGGCGCGTGCGGCTGGGGGTTTCCATTCGGGTTTGGATTTGGAGGCGGCGATCAGTTTGGTGCCGACGGATGTGAACAGTCGTGAGGCTGCCGGGTTCGGGCCGTCGTCGTTGGGGTGGTGTGATTTGCCGGCGGGGGATTGGTTGAACCGGTTGAAGGTGTTGGCGGTCGAGTACGGGTACAAGATCGAGTGAACACGGTTTTGGTTACTGGCGGGTCAGGGTTTATCGGTCAGTACGTTTGCCGGGAACTTGACTCTCGAGGTTATGTGCCTGTGGTGTTGGACCGCCGCGGGAACCGGGACGCGTATTGGGAAACGATCCTTGGGGACGTCAGGGATGCGACTGCGGTGACTGAAGCGGTGGCGCATGTCGACGGTGTGGTTCATTTGGCTGCCGTGTTGGGTACGCAGGAAACGATTCACAATCCGATGCCCGCTGCGGAGACGAACATTCTTGGTTCGTTGAATGTGTTCGAGGCGGTGGCTCAGTACGCGATGCCGGCGGCGTACATTTGCGTCGGGAACTGGTGGATGGAGAACACGTATTCGATTACGAAGACCGCTGCGGAGCGGTTCAGTCGAATGTTTAACTCGTATCGGGGCACACAGATAGCGGCGGTGCGTGCGTTGAATGCGTACGGGCCAGGTCAGGCGTTGCCGGCGCCGTGGGGCGCGGGGAAAGTCCGCAAGATCATGCCGACGTTCGCTGCGTTGGCGCTGTCGGGCGAACCGATAGAGATCTACGGTGACGGCACTCAGATCATGGACATGGTTCATGTCGCTGATGTGGCGCAGATTATGGTCGATGCGTTGGAGGCGGGGCCGCATCCTGGCGGGTTGACGTATGAGGCTGGTACGGGTGTGGCGTTGACGGTGACTGATATCGCTGATGTGGTTGCTGCGGCTGCCGGGTCGAGCCGGGATCATCGGTTTGTGGCGATGCGTCAGGGCGAACCGGAGGGTTCGACGGTGTTGGCTGATGTGTTGTCGCTGGGACCGTTGGGTTGGCGTGGCGACGATTTCACTTCGCTTGGTGACGGTGTGGGCGAAACGTTGGATTGGTTCCGCCAAGTGCTGTGAGGTTGCGTCGTGCATCGTGGCTACAAGATAGTTGCGTGCATCCCGGCGGGTCGGATGGCGATGCTGGAACCGAACCTTGCGCTGCTACGAACTCAACAGGGGTTTCTTGATGGGGTGTTGTTGTGGGTGAACACGGACGTCCACCACGATTTGGTTTGGATGGAGGCGCAGCGTGACGGGTTTGTTTGCCCTGTTCCGTTGGATGATCGGGAACCGCCGCTTAAGCCGAAGCAACTCAACACGGGCCGGTTCTACAAGTACACGACAGACCCGGACACCATTTATGTCCGATTCGACGATGACATCGTGTGGCAGCATCCCGACGCTTTGCGGAACCTTGTCGACTTCCGCATCGACCACCCCGAATTTTTCGTGGTGTTCGCGAACATTTGGAACAACGCGGTGTGTTCCGCGATCCAGTGGCAACGAGGCACCATACAGTTACCCAGAGGGCACCGGATCAGTAAGCATTGCATGGATCCGGTGGCGTGGGGCGACGGACGATTCGCTGTCAACATCCACGAGCTGTTACTTGACCGGATAGACGCTGGGACTACTGAAGAGTTGTTCTTTCCGTCTGAGGTGTTGGAGACGGTCGATGGGCGCCCGTTGCGGTTCTCAGTGGGATGTTTTGCGTGGTTCGGTTCAACATGGGCCGAATTCGGTGGCGAGCTCGACGGATATGAGGAAGAGTCGTGGATCACCGGCGACTACCCGGAAACGCATGATGTCAAGAACGCTATTTGCGGCGACGCTCTGGTCGCACATTACGCGTTCTTTAAACAACGCGACGCTTTAGCGGGCACGGGGATTCTGGACCGGTACCGGGTCATCGCGTACGACCGGCTGCATGATGAGTATTACCGGCTGTTGGGACTGGCCGAATCGTGGACGCCGTTCAGGGTAGGTCCGTGGTGGGAGTGATACCGCGTCTGGTGCACAGGTTGTGGTTCGGTCCGCGTCCGATGCCTGACGTGTACCAGGAGTTCGGTGCTGGTTGGGTGAGGTTGAATCCTGGGTGGCGGGTCCACGATTGGGGTTACGAGGATTTGCCGGTGTTGCGGAATCAGTATTTGTTTGGTCGGTGTGGGGTGACGTGGGGTGGCGTCGCTGGCGGCGGCAAACAAGCCACGGCACGGCAAGTCCAACAAGCCGACATCGCAGCGTATGAGTTGGTGGAGCAGTTCGGTGGCGTGTACGTGAACTGCGATTTGGAGCCGCTTGAACCGTTGGATGGTTTGTTGGATGTGGTGGCTGGTCGAGCGTTCGCTGTCCGGTCCCCGCATCGACGCTATTTGAGTAACGCAGTTTTGGGTGGTCCGTCTGGTCACGGGTTTTGGTCTGCGGTTGTGGATTTCTTGCCGACGATGGTCGCTGCGTCGCCGGCGAAGGCGATGAACAAGCAGACGGGCCCTGCGTTGTTGACGGAGGTCGCGGCTCGGGTTGGGGTGTGGCCTGACCGTGACAGTGACGAGTTCGTGGCTGTCCCTGATGGGATGTTTGGTGTGGCGGTGCACCGGTGGGGTCATCGCACTCCGGATGAAGTGTTGTGGCCGGGTGAGGTGGCGCAGCCGGTAGTGGAGCCGGTGTGGGTTTCGAAGAGGTGGGATTCTGATGAGTGACGATGTTTCTGATGACGCTGATGAGCCTTACGTTGAGATGACGGTGACTGGTGGCAGTTTGACGTTCGTGGTGGCGAACCCGAATTTCGGGGACACGTCTGAGGATTCGTCTTGGTTTGATTTGTTGTCGAGTGCGGTAGGCGCCTGAAAACAAGAAGGTAGGTTGGGATGGCTTCGGCTAATGATGTGCAGTCGACTGCGCAAACGGACACGTCGTTGGTGGCGGCGCCTGGCGCGGGTTCTCAGATCGCGGTGACGTCGCTTTACATTTCGACGGACACGCAACAGACGGTGTCTCTCGAGACGGGGAACAGCACGTTGCGTTGGCGCCAATACTGTTCCGCGAACGGTGGCAGCGTCGCGAATGTCGGCGATTCGGTTAAGGATGAGTTGTTTCGGTGTGCGGATAATGAGGCGTTGACGTACACGTCGTCGGCTGCTGGGAACATTTTCGTTTCGGTCCAGTACCGGGTCGTTGTTGTGACGGTGCCTGAGTAATGGCGACGCTCGGTATCCGAAAGACATCGTGGCAGGGTTTGTCTGCCCGCAATAAGAAAATCATTCGCCACCTGGGCGATGTGCTGCAGTTGGGTGTCCCGGCGGAATATGAGACGCCGGGCGGGGTGCGTTGGTTCATTTTCGACGACTGGCGGTTTAAGGCCAGGGTGGTCGCATATTTTGGTTGCGCTCTTGCGAACCTGTCGGATGTGCCTGCGGGATACACGGTGCCGCAAACAGACGTGCTCGATTCGGATGGGAATGTGGTTGGGACGGTGGATAATTTGCCGCGGTTGCGTCGGGACATCAAAGCGTTCTGCGAGTCGCCTGCGCGGACGAATCCGTTGGTGTTGCCGCGGGATGTTTCGTTTTCTGATGGTGGGAATCCGTGGCAGGAGATTTTGGATGCTCAGGGGACACCGGGGGCGGTGCGCATGGGGTCGGGCGTTCCGGCTAGTTGGTCGCCGGTTGAGGTTGGTGGAC
>Ga0255047_10002587_pt1 | contig 11879 bp, 10 predicted proteins | sample JV7_2_1_MG_FD_183640 | JGI IMG/M metagenome (GOLD analysis project Ga0255047, IMG submission 183640) | Seawater microbial communities from Jervis Inlet, British Columbia, Canada - JV7_2_1 | ecosystem: Environmental > Aquatic > Marine > Inlet | place: Canada: British Columbia | collected 2016-10-06
CCGCGGAGGGGTTTTGTGAAAAACACTTCAAGTAGACGCTGTAAGTCTATGAAGATTGCTTCTTCGGCTTCGCCTCCTCGCAATGACGGCTATTGGCCGAATCCAGCCCCTCAGTGCTGCGCTGGATTCTCGATTCGAACGGACGCTATCGGGGAAAGCAGTCGCTCTTCGTTTGCCCCTAGGGCACGTGGTCCGCGGAAACTCCCTGAGTGTTTCTACAACAAGAAATGAGAGTCATAGCAGTTCGAGCAGCCGCTCCCCGACCAAATCGCGGCGCCAGCCGCTAAGCACTTTCGACGCGCGATCGCCGCCCATGATTACGGCGGAGAGATCACGTTTCGATGCCACGGTCTCTGCGGCGAGCCCCAGGTCTGCGGCGCACTCGGCGACCTGCTTCTGTACTGATTTTAGTATCGCTTTCTGCTGCTCGTCCGGTGTCGCGGGCGGTCGGTAGTTATTGTCATCTTCGCCGGTCGCGGATACAGCGCCAAGGATCAAAGCCCCCGAGCGCCGAATCAGTCCGGCAGGCATGCCCTCGATTCTACCGAGCGCCTCGATGCTGTCCGGCATGTTGGCCGCGACCTCAAGCAACGCGCTGTCTTTGGCAATCCACTGGCGAGGCCGGTTTGCCCGCAAAGCTTCAGTTTCGCGCCAGGCGGCGAGTCGCGTGGCCACCGCACGCCGCTTGCCGCGGAGGTTGCGTGCGCCTTTCATGCGCTCGATTGCGAGCTTTGGATTGATGTCGTATAGCGCCGGGTTGAGCAGCAGCGCCGAATCCTCCTCGGCCCAGGCAAGCCGACCCTTCTTGTCGAGTTGCTCGGCAAGGGCCTCATAGGCGGGCAACAGGTATTCGACATCTTCGGCCGCGTAGTCAAGAAAGGCATTGGACAACGGCCGCTTCGACCAGTTGGCCCGGGTATGTGTCTTTTCGATCTCGACGTCGAAAAGCTCCTTGATCAGCGAGGCGTAGCCCATCTGTGGCGCGTGCCCGAGCAGTCCTGCCGCTATCTGCGTGTCAAAAAGACTGCCAGGTATCTCGCCGGATGTCTGGTACACAACCTCGATGTCCTGGCGGCCGGAATGGACAACCCAGGTGTCGCGCATCAGTGCAGGCCAGAAATCACCCATGCTGTGATCGGTCAGCGGGTCGACACAATAGATGGTCTCGCCCGTCGCAATCTGCACGAGGCATAGCTCTGCGAAGAAGGTCTTCTCGCGCATGAACTCGGTGTCGACTCCGACGAAGTCGTGTTTACCAAGGTCTGCGGTTATTGAGGCCGGTTGCTCAACTAGCGTGAATTCGGGCATAGCCGCAGGTTAACATGCGATGATTGCGCTTCCGAACCAGGGATGATTCCAGTACGTGCTGCCACTCGTCAGAACGCTCTTCGAAATTGTGCTGCTACGTAAAGGGCCGGACAGCATTCCGCGGTCTGCGGTCCTGTTCAGTATGATTCTTGGGCTCTGGTTACTCTCGGCGCTGGTTGTGTTGGCACTCATCGAACAATTCGACGAGAGCGACTTTCTCCTAAGCCTGTTTGCCGGCCTGGTTGGGGTTCTTTGTTACGCGGCGGTCGTTGTTATCAGCGGCCACTCGTCTCGTGTTTTGCAGACGATCTCGGCGGTTTTGGGCTGCGGTGCGCTGATTTCGCTGGCGTTCGTTGCCGAGTTTGTGTTGTTCACACCTTTTCTCGGCCAGTCGATAACCGGCATTGTCGCGCAGTTAATTTTGCTGTGGGCCGTGCCCGTCGAAGGACATATCATTGCCCGCGCTATTGATCGGCACTGGTACGTTGGTATTCTGATCGCCATTAGCGTTTTCGTGCTTCAATTCGTCATTTACAACGTCATGTCTTCTTCTCCCTGAGTCACCGCATGCACATACACATACTGGGAATTTGCGGAACATTCATGGGCGGCGTCGCGGCGCTCGCTCGCGCCGCTGGATTTAAGGTGACCGGATGCGACGACGCCGCGTACCCGCCGATGAGTACCCAACTCAGGGAACTCGGCATAGAGATTCACGAGGGATTCGACGCTGCCCAACTCGACCCGGAGCCCGACTGTATCGTTGTCGGCAATGTCATGAGTCGTGGCAACGAAGCGGTCGAGGCCATGCTCAATCTTGGCATCCCGCATACATCGGGACCACGGTGGCTTGCCGATAACGTCCTGCGCAATCGTCACGTGCTGGCCATTGCGGGAACGCACGGCAAAACGACGGGCGCCAGCATGCTCGCATGGATCCTGCAGGATGCAGGTCTTGCGCCGGGCTTCCTGATCGGCGGCATACCGACCAACTTCGGCGTTTCTGCGAGCTTCGGTGACTCGAAATATTTTGTTGTCGAGGCAGATGAGTACGACACGGCATTTTTCGATAAGCGCGCGAAATTCGTGCACTACGGACCACGAACACTGGTGCTCAACAACCTCGAATTCGATCACGCCGATATCTACAAGGACGTTGACGCGATTTTGTGGCAGTTCCATCAACTCTTGCGCACCGTGCCAGCTAGTGGTCGCATTATTAGCAACTATGCCGACGAGAACCTGGCCAGACTCATTGAGCAAGGCTGCTGGACGCCGGTCGAGACTTTCGGAACCGCAAAAAAGGCCGACTGGACAGCTACATTCAACGACGCCGCCGAACGCCGTATTGCCGTGACAGATCCGGAAGGCAACTCGGGGGAGGTCCGCTGGAAGCTCGGTGGCCGCCACAACCTGGAGAACGTCCTGGCCGCGATCGCGGCAGCCCGTTCGGCTGGTGTCACGCTCGAGCAATCTCTCGCGGCGATGTCACGATTTGAGGGCGTGAAGCGGCGCATGGAGCGCACGGCAACTGTCGCCGATATAGCGATATACGACGATTTCGCGCATCACCCGACCGCGATCCGCAGGTCAATCGCTGCAATGAAACGACGCTACCCCGCACAACGCATCGTCATCGCAATCGAGCCACGTTCAAATACGATGAAACTCGGAGTGCATAACGATGCACTGGCAGCCTCGCTGAGCGAGGCAGACCTTGTCTGGATGTTCCGTCCTACCGGAATGGACGCCAATTTTGAAGCATCACTCGGGCCGCTCGGTGACCGACTGCGATTGTTCGACGACTACGACAAGCTGGTGTCTGACATGTCCAGCAAGGTCTTGTCGGGTGACCAGGTCATTTTCATGAGCAATGGCGGCTTCGGTTCTGCACGGCAGACACTCACGGCTGTACTGCAGCGGACACGCTGCGGCTGAATTCCGCACGACGTCTATACTCATAAATACAGGGCGTCATCAGGAAAGATCGTGCAGGTTCCGCTGTTTCCATTGAATACCGTGTTGTTTCCGGGCGGGCCGTTGCCGCTGCGGATCTTCGAGCCCCGCTACCTGACTATGGTCAGCAACTGCGTACAGGGCGACTCGCCATTCGGCGTATTATTGATTCGGGATGGTCACGAGGCGGGATCGGCCACCACCTACGAGGTTGGCACGCTGGCGCGAATTACCGACTGGTACCAGGGTAGCGACGGACTGCTCGGTGTCACTGCCGTTGGCCTCCAGCGGTTTCGCGTTGTCTCGAGTTTTCGCGAAGCTAACGGACTCAACATCGGCAATATTGAAGTCCTGCCGGATGAGCCGACGATGCAGATCCCGGACGAGTACCAGTCGATGCCGAACATACTTGCCGGCGTGCTCGACGATCTCGGACGACTGTACGAATCGCTCGAGTGGCGCATGGATGATGCGTCCTGGGTGACGAGCCGCTTTGTCGAAATTCTGCCGATCGACCTTGAGCAAAAACAGCAATGCCTCGAGAGTAGTGATCCGGTCGATCGCCTGCGTATCGTGCAGGAACTGCTCGACGCGGCACGATTGCCCGGCAGTAGTATGTAGGAGCGGCGCTTGCACCCGAGGGCACGTAGTCGCCGCGACAAAACTGTCGCGCTGCAAGCAGCGCTCTTACAATGACGCGAATATCTTACGGGCTGCCGAGATCGTTTGTTCGATCTCGGCGTCACCGTGCGCGGCCGACACGAAGCCCGCCTCGAAGGCTGACGGTGCCAGATACACGCCTTCGGCGAGCATGCCGTGGAAAAACGTCTTGAATCGTCCAACGTCTGCGGCGGCAACCTGTGCAAAAGAGCGTACAGGGCCGCCTTCTGTAAATATGAAGCCGAACATGCCACCAGCGTGCTCGGTTGCGAGTTGCACCCCGGTATCGTTTGCTGCCTGGGCGACACCCTCGACGAGCTGCGTCGTGCGTTCCGCCAAGGCCTCATAAAATCCCGGCTGGTCAATCAGTTCGAGTGTTGCGAGACCGGCTGCCATAGCAACCGGGTTGCCCGAAAGAGTACCGGCCTGGTAGACGGGCCCGTCGGGCGCAATGCTTGCCATGATGTCGGCGCGACCACCGAATGCCGCGGCCGGCATGCCGCCACCAACAATCTTGCCAAGGGTCGTCAGGTCAGGCTCGATACCAAACAGAGACTGCGCACCACCCTTGGCCACGCGGAACCCGGTCATGACCTCGTCGAGAATCAACACGGCACCAGCCGCGGTGCATTGTTCGCGTAGTGCTTCAAGAAATCCCGGTTCGGGCCGCACCATGTTCATGTTTCCGGCTATGGGTTCGACGATGACGCAGGCTATGTCATCGCCGACTTCAGCAAAGGCGGCACGAACAGAGTCCGCGTCATTGTATTGCAGCGTGATCGTGTGTTCGGCAAGTCCCGCCGGGACGCCCGGTGAACTCGGAACGCCCAGCGTCAGTGCGCCTGAGCCGGCCTTGATGAGGAGCGAATCCGAATGTCCGTGATAACAACCTTCGAACTTGATGATCTTGTCGCGTCCTGTATGGCCACGTGCGAGGCGGATTGCGCTCATCGTGGCTTCGGTGCCGGAACTGACCATGCGCAGGCGCTCCATGGACGGCACCATGTCGCGAATCTTCTCGGCAATGCGGGTTTCCAGAACGGAGGGAGCCCCAAAACTGAGTCCGTTCTTTGCCGTTTCGATGACAGCGTCGAGTACGGCCGGATGCCCGTGGCCGAGGATCATTGGCCCCCATGAGCCGACATAGTCGATGTAGCGATCGCCATCTTCACTTTCAAGCCAGGCGCCCGAGGCCTTTTTGAAAAAGACGGGTTCGCCGCCTACCCCGGCGAAAGCTCGAACGGGTGAATTCACGCCACCGGCGATGACGTTTCTGGCATCGGAAAAATAACTCATGCGGGGTTCTCTTATGTTGTCAGCCAAACAAGTTCGTGTTGATAATTGCCGTCACTTCGCAAGCTGATGCGACGGTATGCCGGGGGATTTTCGTCAACCGCGAAGGTGTCGCTTCCCTGGGCAAATTGCCGGCACGTCGAGGGCGTGCCGAGAATTCTGACGCCCTGATGATCGGCGTCGTAAGGCTGATGCACGTGGCCGAAGATGGCAAGCCGTACTTTCCCTGATACTTTGATGCGCTCGAGAAACTCGTCGCCATTGTCGAGTCCCACCGTGTCGAGCCATTTGCTGCCCATTGCTACGGGCGGATGGTGCAGGCAGACCATGACGTTGCTCGCGCTCGACGCAGCGATTTCGCTATCGAGCCGAGCGAGCTCGTCGGCCTCCAGGTGTCCGCCCGCGTGCCCGCTGATGCAACTATCAACGCCTACGATGAGCCAGCCACCGGCTTCGACGGATTCGCAGTAATGAAATGGCGGCGCGTCCAGCGCTTCGCGCATCAGGGCGCGAACGTCGTGGTTACCGGGTACGCAGTAAACCGGCGTGCCGAGCGATCCAAGAAGTTCGCAGAAACGGTCGTACGCGCTGCGGCTGTCGTCATGAATCAGGTCACCGGTAACGATGATGAGGTCGGCGCGCCAGTCGCTGTCAACATAGTGATCAAGAACGGCACACAGCGACGAATGTGTCACAGTGCCGCGCAGATCTCCCGCGGTGTCGGCAAACAGATGAGGATCGGTAAGGTGCAGAATCCTCAGTGAATCAGCTGCGCTATCGATAGGGCCAAGCCTCGCGCTTTGTCAGTACCTGTAGTGCTCCGGCTTGTACGGACCTTCCTTGGCAACACCAATGTACTTGGCCTGCTCGTCGGAAAGTTCCGTCAGCTTCACACCGATACGGTCAAGATGCAGTCGTGCGACCTTCTCGTCAAGGTGCTTGGGCAATACATAGACCTCATTGTCGTAGTTGTCCCCGTTCGTCCACAGTTCAATCTGGGCGAGCACCTGGTTGGTGAAGGAATTCGACATGACAAAACTCGGGTGACCTGTGGCGCAACCAAGGTTCACCAACCGGCCTTCAGCCAGCAGGATGATGCGTTTGCCATCCGGGAAAATTATGTGGTCAACCTGTGGCTTGATGTTCTCCCACTCGAACTGCTGCAGATGGGCAACGTCGATTTCGTTGTCGAAATGGCCGATGTTGCAGACGATGGCCTGGTCCTTCATGCGCTCCAATTGCGAGCCCGTTACGACATGGTAATTGCCGGTCGCGGTGACGATGATGTCCGCCTGGTCACAAACGTCATCGAAGCGGACTACCCGGTAGCCTTCCATCGCGGCCTGTAACGCGTTAATCGGATCGATCTCTGTAATCCAGACCGTAGCACCGAGGCCACGCAATGATTGTGCGCAGCCTTTGCCAACGTCACCATAGCCACACACGATCGCAATCTTGCCGGCGATCATGACATCCGTCGCGCGTTTAATGCCGTCGACCAGCGATTCCCGGCAACCGTAAAGATTGTCGAACTTGGATTTGGTCACCGAATCGTTGACGTTGAAGGCAGGGCAGGCCAGGGAGCCATCAGCCATCATGTCGTAGAGGCGTTTCACGCCGGTCGTGGTCTCTTCCGACAAGCCCTTCACATCTTTCATGAGCTCCGGAAACTTGTCGTGCATGACGAGCGTCAGGTCGCCGCCGTCATCGAGGATCATATTGGGCGTCCAGCCTTCCGGCCCGTTGATGGTCTGCTCGACGCACCACCAGTACTCCTCTTCGGATTCACCTTTCCAGGCGAATACAGGAACTCCCGATGCAGCAATAGCGGCCGCGGCGTGGTCCTGCGTGGAGAAGATATTGCACGAAGACCAGCGAATGTCCGCACCCAGTTCTTTGAGGGTCTCAATCAGAACGGCGGTCTGAATCGTCATGTGCAGGCAGCCAGTAAGGCGCACGCCAGTAAGCGGCTTCTCGGCGCCGAATTCCTCGCGCAGCGCCATCAGGCCAGGCATTTCGGTCTCGGCGATTGCGATTTCCTTGCGACCGAACTCCGCCAGCGAGATGTCGGCGACTTTGTAATCGTTTTGCTGAATGGCAACGGGTTCGCTGCTCATAGGTGTTCTCCTGGTTTAATTCGGTTCAGGCTGCGACAGAGCCGGCCAGTGCTTCGGCCTTGTCAGTCTTTTCCCAGCTTACGTCGAGGTCCTCGCGGCCAAAGTGGCCGTAAGCCGCAGTTTGCTGATAAATAGGCCGCAGCAGGTCGAGCATCTGCATGATTCCATACGGTGTCAGGTCAAAGTTCTCGCGAATCAGGTCAGTCATCTGGCCATTGGATATCTTGCCCGTGCCAAATGTCTCGACGCTGATTGATGTCGGCTCAGCGACGCCAATGGCGTAAGAAACCTGGATTTCGCAGCGGTCGGCAAGACCGGCGGCGACAATGTTCTTCGCAACGTAGCGGCAGGCGTACGCGGCTGAGCGGTCGACTTTCGACGGGTCCTTGCCCGAGAATGCGCCACCGCCGTGGCGTGCTGACCCACCGTAGGTGTCAACAATAATCTTGCGGCCGGTCAGGCCGCAGTCGCCCATCGGACCGCCGATCTCGAAGCGTCCGGTCGGATTGATGTGGTATTTGGTGCCCTTGCTGACCCATTCCGCGGGCAGCACGGGTTTGATGATCTCCTCCATGACGCCTTCTTCAAGGTGAGACATTTTGACGTCGGCATGGTGTTGCGTCGACAGCACGACAGCGTCGATGGCAGTCGGCTTGCCGTCTTCATAGATGAAGGTCACCTGGCTCTTGGCGTCGGGCCGCAGGAACGGCAACTTGCCGGATTTCCGAACCTCGGCCTGCATCTGGACGAGTCGATGCGAAAAAGTGATCGGCGCTGGCATCAGGACCTTGGTCTCATTGGTTGCGTAACCGAACATCAGTCCCTGGTCACCGGCACCCTGTTTTTCGGCGGCTTCGCGATCCACGCCCTGGGCAATATCGGGCGATTGTTTGCCAATGGCGTTCAGAACGGCACATGAATGGCCGTCATAGCCCATGCTGGAATCCGTGTAGCCGATGCCGACGATCGTGCCGCGCACAATTTCTTCGAGATCAACCCATGCGGATGTGGTGACCTCGCCGGCGACAATCGCCATGCCGGTTTTCACCATGGTCTCTACGGCGACCCGCGCGCTCTTGTCCTGTTCGAGCATGGCGTCGAGCACGGCGTCGGAAATCTGGTCGGCAACCTTGTCTGGATGCCCCTCGGAAACCGATTCCGAGGTGAACAAGAATGTGTCACTCATGTTTTTTTCTGTTGTGGCCGGAGAAGCCGCGCATTGTACCTTGCGGCCATCCTGTGAAACAGCGAAAATGCGACGCCCGCGGGGACTTATTTCCGCCCATTCACCATAAGAATCAATTCTAATGTCACAAGAAGCAACGAGAGCCGGCCAGCCCGACCGGCGTAAACTCGCGAATGCTGTCCGGGCGCTTTCCATGGATGCAGTACAGGCCGCCAACTCGGGCCACCCCGGTGCCCCGATGGGCATGGCCGACATCGCTGAAGTCCTCTGGAACGACTACCTGAAGCACAACCCGGGTAACGCGCACTGGGTGGATCGCGACCGCTTCGTATTGTCGAACGGCCACGGCTCGATGTTGCTTTATAGCCTGCTGCACCTGACAGGCTATGACCTGACTATCGACGAGATCCGCAATTTCCGGCAGTTCGGCTACCGGACGGCCGGCCACCCCGAATACGATCCTGACCTGTCGATCGAAACGACGACTGGTCCGTTGGGGCAGGGCGTCACAAACGCTGTTGGCATGGCGCTGACCGAGAAAATGCTGGCTGCCGAGTTCAACCAGCCGGGGCTGGATATTGTCGATCACAAGACCTGGGTGTTCCTCGGTGATGGCTGCCTGATGGAAGGCATTTCGCACGAGGCATGCTCGCTGGCCGGAACGCTCAAGCTCGGCAAGCTGGTCGCCCTTTACGATGACAACAATATTTCGATCGATGGCGAAGTGGGTGGCTGGTTCACCGATGACACGGTCAAACGCTTCGAGTCTTATGGCTGGCAGGTCATTGCCGACGTCGATGGTCATGACAGCACTGCGATCGCCGCAGCAATCGAGCAAGCCGCCGCCGAGACAGAGCGGCCGTCACTGATCTGTTGCAAGACGATCATCGGGTTCGGCTCGCCGAACAAGCAGGGCACGGCATCGACACATGGCGCGCCGCTCGGCGACGAGGAAATTACTGCAACTCGCAAGGCACTTGGCTGGGACGCTGCGCCGTTTGATATTCCGGCCGATGTTGCCGATGCCTGGAACGGCAAGTCCCGTGGTGCGGCCGCAGAGCAGGAGTGGCAAAAAGTGTTCGACGAGTACGCGTCGAAGCACCCCGATCTCGCCGCTGAATACCTGCGTCGCACTAATCGCGAATTGCCAGCGGGCTGGAGCGAATTTGCGGACAAGGCCATCGCCGATATTGACGCCGCCGCTGAGAACATGGCGACCCGCAAGGCTTCACTGCTTGCTTTGAATGCCTTTGCGCCGATGCTGCCCGAGCTCGCCGGCGGGTCGGCTGACCTGACCGGATCCAACCTGACCAGGCACAGCGGTTCGACCGTTGTCACCGGCGACGATGCAGCGGGCAACTACATCTACTTCGGCGTACGCGAATTCGGCATGACCGCGCTCTGCAACGGAATGTCGTTGCATGGTGGGCTCATTCCATATTCGGGGACATTTCTGACGTTCTCTGACTATGCGCGCAATGCCCTGCGCATGGCGGCGTTGATGAAAACGCAGAATATTCTCGTCTACACGCATGACTCGATCGGTCTGGGTGAAGACGGTCCGACGCATCAGCCTGTGGAGCACACCGCATCGTTGCGCATCATGCCGAACATGCGTGTCTGGCGTCCTTGCGACACAGTGGAGACGGCAGTTGCATGGCGCAATGCCATCGAGCGCCGAGATGGTCCGACGAGTCTCGTGCTGACACGCCAGGGATTGCCGCACCAGGATCGCGACAAGGGCCAACTGGCAGCGATTGCGCGTGGTGGATACGTCCTGAAAGACTCAGGCGGTGAGCCCCAGATCATCCTGATCGCGACGGGCTCTGAAGTAGCACTGGCAATGTCGGCCGCTGACGTACTGGCTGCCGATGGTGTGGCGGTACGCGTTGTATCGATGCCATGCACGGATCTTTTCGATGCGCAGGGTGCCGACTATCGAGAGCAGGTATTGCCGGCTGCGGTAACGGCGCGCGTCGCTATTGAGGCGGGTGTAACCGAAGGATGGTGGCGCTACGTCGGGGCACAGGGCCGGGTTATCGGTCTCGATCGTTTTGGCGAGTCAGCCCCTGCGAACGAACTTTTCGAACATTTCGGCTTCTCGACTGACAACGTCGTCGCAGTTGCCCGTGAACTTATTTAATTCAGGAGAAAATCATGGCTATCAAAGTAGGAATCAACGGCTACGGCCGCATCGGCCGCAACGTGCTTCGTGCAATTCACGAATTGGGTCGGGCCAGCGAGTTTGACGTCGTTGCAATCAACGATCTGGGCGACGCGAAAACAAACGCACACCTGACGCGCCGCGACACGGCGCATGGACCGTTTCCTGGTACGGTCGAAGTCGATGGCGATGACATCATCGTAAACGGCGACCGCATCAAAGTCTTTGCTGAACGTGATCCGGCGAAGCTGCCCTGGGGCGACCTCGGCGTCGACGTCGTGTTCGAGTGCACAGGTCTGTTCCGGACAATGGAGACCGCAGGCAAACATATCGCAGGCGGCGCCAAGAAGGTCATCCTCTCCGCACCGGGCGGTGCGGGCATTGAGAAGACAATTGTATACGGTGTTAATCACGACATTCTGACGGCAGATGACCAGGTCATTTCAAACGCGTCTTGCACAACAAATTGCCTCGCGCCACTGGTTCAACCATTGCACGAGAAAATTGGTGTCAAACACGGATTGATGACCACGATTCACGCCTACACCAATGATCAGGTGCTGACGGACGTGTACCACTCGGATCTGCGTCGTGCCCGTTCGGCTACGATGTCGCAGATTCCGACGAAGACGGGTGCTGCCGCCGCAGTTGGCCTGGTGCTGCCGGAACTTAATGGCAAGCTCGATGGCTTCTCGATGCGCGTACCGACAATCAACGTCTCCGCGGTCGATCTCAATTTCGTCGCCGAGCGCGATACGAGCATCGATGAGATCAACGCGATCATGAAAGAAGCGGCAGAAGGTGAATTGAAGGGTGTGCTCGCCTATAACGACGAGCCACTGGTATCGATCGACTTCAATCACGATCCGCATTCATCGACCTACGATGCCGGCCTGACGCGCGTCATGGAAGGCAATCTCGTCAAGGTCATCTCGTGGTACGACAACGAGTGGGGCTTCTCGTGTCGGATGCTTGATACAGCGAAGGCCCTGGTTAACGCCAAGTAAGACAGAAAAAAGCAGAGAGTCTTTATGTCTGTCATCAAAATGGGTGACCTCAGCTTGTCGGGCAGGCGGGTCCTGATTCGCGAAGACCTGAATGTGCCGGTCGCCGATGGTGCTGTCACGAGTGACGCCCGTATTCGTGCGGCAGTGCCGACGATCCAGGCGGCGCTCGACGCAGGCGCGGCTGTCTT
>Ga0255047_10002588_pt1 | contig 11877 bp, 12 predicted proteins | sample JV7_2_1_MG_FD_183640 | JGI IMG/M metagenome (GOLD analysis project Ga0255047, IMG submission 183640) | Seawater microbial communities from Jervis Inlet, British Columbia, Canada - JV7_2_1 | ecosystem: Environmental > Aquatic > Marine > Inlet | place: Canada: British Columbia | collected 2016-10-06
CACGGCCAGGTGGTATCAAGAGCCGTTTCTTCACGCGATGGAGACTGAGAGGCTCAAGCGTGCAGTGTGCGTGTGGCATAGACGGGCGGGTAAGGATAAGACATTTATGAATTATTTGGTGCCGCAAATGCTTCAGAGGATAGGCGCCTATTACTACTATTTCCCCACGGCGGCAATGGGCCGTGATATTCTCTGGGATGGGATGGATCGTGAGTCCTTCAAGTTTATGGACCATTTTCCTGATATGCTGGTGGCCCGCAAAAATGAGTCTGAAATGAAGGTGGAGTTGAAGAACGGTTCGATTTTCAAGATCAGAGGGACGGACAAACGAGAACCAATTGGCGTCAATCCTGTAGGTTGTGTCTTTAGTGAGTACAGCCGACAGAATCCGAAGGGTGGTTGGGATCTGGTACGGCCGATATTGGCTGAGAATGAAGGATGGGCGGTGTTCAACTTTACGCCACGGGGGAAGAACCACGCATACAGGTTGTGGAAGATGGCCAGGGGCAATCCAAAGTGGTTCTGTGAGATCCTGAAAGCGGATGAAACTAATGCGATCAGCGCACAGGCTATTCAGGACGAACGCGATTCAGGCATGAGTGAAGAGCTTATACAGCAGGAATTCTACTGTTCGTTCGATATAGGTCAAGAGGGGTCATATTACGGGCGCTTGATGGCTAAGTTGTGGTCTGAGAAAAAGATTGGCAATGTTCCATGTGATGAGTCGGCCAAAGTCTACACGTTCTGGGATCTTGGGATAGGCGATTCCACCGTGATATGGTTTGCTCAGTTCATCCACAAAGAGATACATATCATCGACTATTATGAGAACCACGGTGAGGCTTTAGCTCATTATGCGAAGGTTTTGCAGGACAAGCCGTATATCTACGCGGAGCATTTTGCCCCCCATGACATAGAAGGCCGGAGCTTGCAAACAGGCTTGACTACCTTGATGGTTGCTAAACAGTTGGGTATCAAGTTCAACGTCTTGCCGCCGGATCGGATTGAAGATGGGATTGAGGCGGCGCGGTGGACGCTCAATCGCTGCTGGTTTGACAAAACAAAGTGCGAACAGGGGATTGATGCACTGGAGAACTACCACGCTGAGTATGACGATAAGCGGGAGGACTTCAAGCCAAGACCGGAACACGACTGGTCGAGCCACGGTGCGGACGCTTTCAGGTATTTGGCGATGGCGTATAGGCACTACCTGATGATAAACGGCCAACATATCGGTTCCAGCATTCCCGAGCGAGCTTTTAATGCGAAACATGGGCAAGGGGGCTACAATCCCTTATGGTCGGGCTTGAGGAGGAAGAGAGCATGAGTGATACATGCGGAACATGCCGGTATGGACAATTCTTTGAGGCTGTGCATGATGAGGGGAATATACCGCTAGGTAGATGCCGCCGGCGTGCTCCAGTGAAAAGGGAGTGGTCAGAGGTTTTAGAGCAAGACTGGTGCGGGGATTTTGAGGCCAAGGAGGAAGCAACCGGGCATGTTTTTGAAGGGACAGTATGTACGCGGTGCGGTTTATCGTGGTCGGTGTTGGACTGTCTAGCGGATGACCGAACGAATATTGAGAGGAGAGCATGACGTTGACTCAATCAGGTATCGTAGCGGGTGTGTATTGGGCTCAGTTTGGGCGGATGTTTGCTTACATGCGATTAGGCATACATGATCCTGAAATCCGGTTGGCTATGCGTAGGATTACAAAAACGGTCTTCGAGAAAGTCTTTCCAGTGCGCAAAGGATCAGTTACCTGGACATTTATGGGACAATAATGCCTAAACTCCTATTCAAAGACGTAGACGAGAAAGAGATCGGCAAGACGATCCAGGAGAACCAGAAGGAGCTTGAGCGTATCCGGCTGGACTTCGAGGACATCAAGCAGTCGTCTGTGGACTTGTCTCTTCCGATAAGGGGTGAGGTGGGTGATTACATGCCCGGCAGCGCTGAGGGCCAGGGTAGGGGCCAGAAGCGGGGTTATGACATCTATGACGATGAGACTGTGGTGAACCTGGAAATATTGGTCAATGGTATGCAGGGGATGCACGTTTCACCGGCTTTTCCGTGGTTCCTGGGCGAGTTCTACGAGAAGGAGTTGAGGGAAGAAAACGACGTTAAAGACTTTTTCCGCGACGCGAGCGAAGTCATAATCGACGTGTTGCGGAGGTCAGAGACATTCTATTCATCTATTGGTGCTGTATTTGCCGATGCGTTCGGCCCCGGTGACGGTTGCATCCATATCGAGCCGAACCTGCCGAATATGAGCGTGGAGGCCATTGTCCCTAATTTGTGGCAGATGTACTACTCCCGTGACGCTTTTGGTAAGTTGGCTGGTAGCCATCGGGTGTACAAGATGACCGCGGTACAGATCAAGGAAGAGTCTCTAAAGCCAGGCAGCGATTTTATCGTCCCTGATGATGTCACAAAGGCTTTGCGACAGGGTAAGCAGTTCCAGGAGTTCGAGCTTATCAACGCCGTCTACCCAAACTCAGACTTTGATCCCCGCTTGATTGGGCCTGAGCACATGCCGTGGAGTTCCTACACGATTTACACCAAGAAGGACAACGGCCAACTCTTGGAAAGCAAGGGCTACAATACGATGAACCCGATCCCCCTGAGCGTATATCGGGCATCGGATCAGGACTATGGCGTAGGGATAACCGGCAAGGCGATAGTAACAATTGGCACAGCAAATCAGTTGTCCAAGACCATGTTGAACGCTGCTGACTGGGAGTCGAACCCGGCGTGGAAGCTAAATGCGGGCCTTGGTCCGAATGCTGAACTATGGCCCGGCGGCCGGACGCTCGTTGACGACATGAAGAAAGAAAGCGTAGAGGCTATCCAGACTAATATTCGCTGGCAAGTCTCGGATGCGGAGCGGGAACGCATAACAGCGATGATTAGAGCGCACTTCATGGTAGACTTACTCAAGCAGTATTCCATGCTCGACAAGGACATGCGGGTCTTGGAGCTTGAGCAGATGATGGGTGAGAACGCCACTCAGATCAGTGCCTTCATGGGTATCATCAATGGGTTTCTTGACAAAGTTCTCGATAGGGTCTTTGATATTGCATGGCGGGCCGGCTGGTTGCCGCCGCTGCCCCAGATCCTCGTGGACTTCCTTCTACTGCCTCCGGAGGAGATAGGGCCACAGCCAAAGCGTAAGATGCTGATCGACTACGTCGGGCCTCTGATGCAGCGGCAGAAGCGTATGTTCGAGACTCAACCGATCCAGATGGGCCTGGCAACCTCAGCACCTATCCTGGAGAGGTTCCCGGCATCGCAGGACTTGATTGACGGCGACGAGCTTTTGAAGATAAACTTGAACGCTCATCATTTCCCGACAGAAGCGATGCGGGATGAGGACGTGGTAGCTCAGATGCGAGAACAGAGAGCGATAGACAAACAGATGGCAATGGCCGGTGAGATGGCCGAGAAGGCTGCGAAATTGGTTCCGGCCCTACAGGGCGAAACAGCCGAGGGTAGTCCTTTGGCAGAGTTGGGGGCGGCATGAGCGGACCACCGGCCCTATCCGGCTTACGAAAACAAAAGACTCTCTTGGGAGCCCCGGACGATGAAGTATGGGCTGCTTATAAGCATACGTTCTTGAGAGACAGCACGACCAAGAAAACCTTGGCTCACATGTGTCTGATGGCTGGCTTTTTTGGCTTTAGCGGTGACGTGGAGCAGAAAGTCAGGCAGGACTTTATGAAGCAGGTATTGTCGAACTGTGGAATATGGAGCGACGCGAAGAGCGTGGATATTATACAAAAGCTGAGTGAATTGATATGAGGCGACGAGACTTCAATAACTTGGTTGTTGCTGCATTATTCGCGCCGATTGTGCCAGCTACGCCGGATGATCCACAGTATGATCTCATGGCGGACTTGTCCGAGATGATGTCACAAGACTATGCCGTTAAGGGTAATGATGCACACCATGTTATATCATGTAGTTTGTCCGGCCTAGCATATCTTCATCGGACCGGTTGCTTGGAGGCGTCGATAAAAAACGACGGCACATGGGTATTGTGGTTTAGAGCTGAGGGTTATGATGCCTGTTCTGTTGGCAACGCTGTTTGGCTTGGGCCAACTCGAAGTGACGTGGGGGTTATTCGAGTAGAGCGGGAAACTAGCCATTTGATTCCTGAAGGAACAGAATGTCTTAGGTATGCTATTGTCGGCCAACGGTGTTTCAACGTAGACTTAACAGACGAAGGACGCAAAATACGAAACAACGAAAAATGGTATAAAGGCCTCAGTATTGATTATACATTTGACGGCAGAAGCGGGTCGGGACGAAAAGTAACGGTAGCTTGAAACGAAAGGATTGAACATGGCAGAAGACAACCAGGCGGATTATAGCACAGTCAACTATGATACCGTGGTGGAAAATTGTCTAAGCGACGATGTGAGGACTACCATACCGGAATCATGGGGTAAGAAGTTTGCCGGCAAGTCGATGAATGACGTATTCAAAAGTCATTTGAGTACCGACAAGGAAATCAGTCGGCGGGTGAGGGTTCCCGATGACGAGACGTCCGATGAGGACAGGCGCAAGTTCCACACGGCCTGTGGGTGCCCCGAGACTGCCGATGGGTACGAGTTCGAGCTACCCGACGACCACGACAAGGAATTCGTTCAGTGGGCTCGGGACATGTTCCACAAGACAGGCGTGAATAAACGAAAAGCCGCGTCTTTGGTCAAGGAATTCGGATCCTATTCTGCAACACGAGCCGCAAGTGCGGCCGCGGCCAAGGAAGCCGCCGACAAGAAGGCCAAGACCGACGCCGTCAATAAGGCCGAGACGGAACTGAGGGCAACAGAGGGGTGGGGTGGAGAGGGCTACGAAACGAACGTTTTGTTGGGCCGTAAGGCGTTCGAGGGCATATACAGTGATGAGACCCGCGAACTATTAGCCGCGGCCGGCCTCAACGACCACCCGTCTGTGGTACGCGACATGCACGCGCATGCAGTTAGGATGGGCGAAGGTATATTTAGAAAGGGTGACACAGCGGATACGAAGCAAACCGAGGAACAAAGACTTAAAAACAAGTACCCGGATACTACGCAGCAAACAAGATAATCGGAAAATCCGAAAGGACCGAGTCGCTGGCTAAGAATAGCCCGTCTCATGCGTGACGAGTAACGCAAGGGCGACTGCCGTTTGGTGGAAAATCGACCGAATAACGTAACACTTTTTTCGGAGATTAGTCAAATGGCAGAATATGATCTTAACACGTATGTAACACTGGCCGAACTCAGGCAAAGAATGATTAACAATGAGTTGGTCCCCCTGTCTGAGGTCGCCGATGTTCTGAGTTCCCCCCTATCGATCATAAACGACATGATGATAGGTTCGGGCAACGACGGCGACGACGACATCGTGACCAAGACGCTGTTCGAGCCCCAGGGCAGCGAAGTCGGATACAACCAGGGAGCCCCGGTCCAGCACGGCCAGATGGAGCAGGTCACCGAGCATTCGGCGATTATCGAACAACCGTGGGAAGTCGAAACGAAAATTGCGAAGCGAACGGGCAACTGGCGGGCGTACCTCGACGGTGAAGAGATACTTCAGTCCAACGGTCTGCGCAAGCGCTGGGAACAGAGGATTTTCCACGGCGACCGCTCAGCCACTACGGCTAACGGAGCCCGGCAGATCAACGGACTTGCGGTCAGGACGGATTACGACACACTCAACACGGTTGGTACTGATGATCGCCCGTGGGTATTCGACAACGCCGAGGGCTCAACCCCGAGCGCAACGGCCAACAAGAGCATCATCTGGTTCGTCAAGCATTCTCCAATCGGGTTTAGATGGTTCTACCCCCAGGGTCAGGCCGAAAACGCCGGAATCGGCAGGGAGTTTTTCGGCACGCGAGTCAAGGACCAGACCGATCCGGTCTCAAGTCTCGCTACCGTAATGACTGTCTACAACGGCAGGCTGACTTTGGCCGGCGGGATTTCGATCAAAGATCCGAGATCGGTTGTTCCGATTGTCAATATCTCGGCTTCGGGTTGGGACAATGACGACGACTTCGACGTCAACCCCGGCGTTTTGACTGACGCGATGAACTACATGGACGCCATCACGGCCGACATCCCCGGCCGAACCATCATTTACATGAACAGCGCCATCAGAGCCCGTATCTGGAGATTGCAGAGCGATCTGACGTTGACCCGACCCCTCAATGAGGCGTTCGACCAGCCCGAGTGGATGATTAACGGCATGCCGGTTCACATCTCGAACCAGATTTCCATCACGGGCAGCCGTGTGACGACCTAAACCAATTTGAATAACCCTTTTTTGGGAGATTGAACAATGACACTAGATGTAAGATCAATGTACAGTTCGGACCAGGCTATTTTGCTTGCGGCCGATGAAGCTGGCGAGAATACACTAGACCAGAACCGTGTCCGTCCGCTGGGTGGAGGCTCTTTTACGATTCTTCGCCTTATGGTCGGCACTGCCTTTGCCGGGTTGGATTCGGGAATGAGGGCGTATATCCAGTCTGACTCCGAGAATACGTTCAGCACAACCCCCAGGGAAGAGGCAAGTTCGCCGATCCTGCTTCCGGCCAGACTCACCGCCGGGGCGATTATCGACATTCCTCTGCCGAGGGGCAACCCGGATCTGGACTGGCAGGCGATATCGCGGATCTGGTACGACCTCATTTCTGAGGTTGCAACCGCTGGAACCATTAGCGCGGGCCTCATTTAAGGAGCATGAAAATGAAGAGCAAAGTAATTCTTGTGGTCCTGCTGCTTCTTGCCATTACGGCAGGGGCATTCGGGCAGGCAATGACCAACACTATCAAGAGGCGGCCTACGTCTATGTGGTGGCGCGGCGATTACCGGAGAGATCGTGCCCAGCTATGGGCACGTGAGGTCGAGGACCGGATTGCAGGTGTTACGTCCGGCTTCGATTCTGTGTATTTCGAGCCCACTACGCAACCGACCTCGACTGAAGGTCGTATGTACTACAACGATGCCGCAAATCTCTGGTATGGCTACAACGGTACAACATGGTCCGCCTTCGATCTATCGGGTGGAGTCAGTCTGGATGGTGCGTACGACAACGGCAACGCCATAACTGTTGACGGCAACCCCGTTGCGCTGACCGTAGGTGCTACCGACAACAACTCTGCCCTTACGATAGCTCATGGCGAGACCACGAATAACAATGATGCCTTCAGTATAGCTCATTCCGGCTCAGGTGACGCCATAGAGATCACCATTGCGGACACCGACGGCGTGGCGGCTCGTTTCATCGCCGCGGCTTCACAAACTACGTCCTTGGGTGTCTATGACGCCTCGACAAGTAATTGGGACGGAGCCGACAATATCGGGCTGTTGCACTTGCAGGCGGATGACCCACTAATCCACGCAGGAGCAAGTCTGTTAGGCATCCATAATTCAGGGCAACCCATTACCGCCGCCGAAGGATTCTTGGCAAGGTTCGTATCGACGGGTACGGCCAGGACGAATGCGTATGCAATGGAGATTGAAGTTCCGGCCACGCAGCCCGCGCTACTATCGAACGGTATCGTCGTTCTGTCCGGCCAGGATGCCGCTGGCGCTGCGCTATTGCAGGTGATTGCAGTAGGTGCTTCGGGCGATGCCGACGCGATGACCATCACGAATACCGGAGCCGGTGACAATTTGCAAATTACCGTAGGTGAAGCCGACGGCGTTGGGGCACGGCTTATCGCCGCCGCGTCCCAGACGACTTCTCTTGCGGTGTTTGATGCCGCGACGAGCAACTGGGACGGTGCGGATAACGTCGGCCTGGTTCATCTAACTACGGACGATCCGTATATTCATGCGGGAGCATCGGCCTTGATGGTTGCCGATAGCAGCACTCCGATTTCCGCTGCCGAGGGTTTTCTGGCAAGGTTTGTTCATTCGGGAACCGCAAGGACGAATTCAAGTGCTGTAGAGATTGAGGTTCCGGCTACCCAACCGGCCTTGGCTGTCAATGGTATTGTTGCCGTTACGGGCCAGGACAATCCCGGTGCTGCCCTTGTGCAGGTTACGGGCATTGATACCACCAGCAACACCGATACCGTCACCGTAGATCACAGCGGCTCGGGTAATGCTCTCTATCTGGATTTGAACGAAGCTGACAGCCAAGGTCTGACGATAGAGCCCTTTACGAACTCTACCGTTGCCGCCCTTGAGATAGATGGCGACGCGGCTGGTTGGGACGGAGCCGACGATGTTGGTATGGTTCATTTGCGAAATGACGATCCCGGCATTCACGCTGGGGCGACGTTGCTTCTAGTGGATGACTCAAGCCAGCCCATCACGGCTGCCGAGGGTTTCTTGGCTCGCTTTGTCGCTACAGGTGCCGCAAGGACAAACTCAAGCGCCGTAGAGATTGAGGTTCCCGCGACTCAGCCCGCACTGGCCACGAATGGCATTGTAGCCATAAGCGGGCAGGATGCCGCCGGGGCTGCGTTGGTGCAAATCGCCAATGTCGCTGCTTCCGGCAATGCCGACGGTGTGACAATTTCCTCGACCGGCTCTGGCGATGCGCTTCAGATAACTGTAGGCGAAGCGGATGGAGTTGCGCAGAGAAATATTGCCGCTGCGTCTCAGACAACGTCTCTAGCTGTCTTCGACGCTGCAACGTCAAATTGGGACGGAGCCGACAATATCGGTATGGTTCATATTGTGGCCGACGACCCAGTGGTGCATACGGGCGCCAGTCTTTTCCAAGTGATTCAATCTGGCCAGCCCATAGCGGCCTCTGAAGGCCACTTGGCCAGGTTCGTTTCTTCAGGCACTGCCAGGACTGACGCTTACGCAGTCGAAATCGAAACCACCAACACTACGCCGGCCCTGATGGTGAACAACCAAGTAACAATATCCGGTGCAGATTCAGCGGGTACTCTGTTCGATATCACGAGTCTCGATGCGTCCGGTAATTCGGACACCATGACGATAAATCACACAGGAACCGGCGATGCGTTGTCGATTACGGTCACAGACGCCGACGGGGTTGGAACGAACCTTGTAGCAGCCACATCTCAGACGACTTCGGTGCTCAAAGTAGACGGTGCCACGGGTAGTTGGCTGGGTGCCGATGACGTGGGAATGATCCATGTCACCAATGACGGCGCTTTGGCTCATGTTGATTCGTCTCTGCTGAGAATCGCCAACTCGGGTGTTCCGCAAAACGACTCTCGTGGGTCGTCTTTGAGAATTGTCGATACAGGCAATGCCGCTGCCGGAACCGCTGGATACGCAGTGTATATTAGCGCAACGGATGCGACGGTTGAGGCTCTGTATGTTGATGATGGAGACGTGTTGATTGACGATGCGCTGCAGGTTGGTGGCCTTACTACGGTTGACGGTATTAACCAGCCCGTTGTAGTTGTCACCGATGCGGCAACGTATTCAGTCCTTGCGGCGAATACCGGAAAGATCCATGTAATCGGAGACTTGTCGCAGAATACCGCGATCAATCTGCCGACAGAGGCCGCCGGTTTGTACTACAAGTTTATCTACTGTGCTGCTGCTGTCGAAGCGCACGATCATGTGATCGACTCCGAAGCTAACGCGAACTTCTACATCGGCGGCGTTGCGTTTATCGACTCCGATGCCGGTGATGGTGCAGACGAGCTTCACGCGGGTCTTTACAGCGACGGCAACAGCAATTCCGAGTTGGACCTGAACAATATCGCAACAGGCACTTGGATCGAGATGTACTGCGACGGTACGAATTGGTATTTGACCGGGCTTGTTCTGTCCGACACAGTCCCCGCCATTACCGATCAATAACGTGGTACTCCTTTCAAACGGGGCGGGCTTCTGTGGGCCTGCTCTGTTTGGGAGACTTTCAAAGGAGACGTTATGGATTTACCAAAAACCGACAAACAATTAAACGATCTGTCGAAAAAAGAATTTATGAGTTGGACGTATGGTCCGAACGCAGATCGCTACGCGAAGATGATGCTAAGCGCCATCATTGCACTTAGCGCTGTGGGCCTGTTCTTTGGCGTGCGTAGCAGAGCCGAGCCTGTAGATGGCTATCAGGCCAGTTGGCAACTGGTTAGAGAGACAGCCACTGAAGACGGGGCGGATTTTGATGCTGTTTACGATCTGGCGGCCGCTGAGGGCGACTTTGCCAGCAAGGACAGTTCGGCAGTGAGTGCCGGCGGGCCGTTCAGGCTCAAGTCGCAAAGATCGGACCTCGGTCAGTATCTCACGGTGGGAACCAAGTGGCAGTTCATCATTGCCGGCGGCGCGGCCGATGACGATACATTCAGTGTTGATATCATCGGCTGGAGCAGGGACAACGGACCCCAGCAAAAGATAGCCGAGGGTAACGGGGTCATAGGGACTCAGGATGTAGTTCTGTATCCTGATGATGGCGCTACCGCAACGAACGTCTGGTGGGCCGATACCATTGCTTTTGATGCAACTACGAAATGGACCACGGCCGCCGGAGGGCAGAACGGCATCTCTGTTTTGAATTCCGGTAACAACCAAATTGCCGTGATTGAACTCCACACACAGGGCATCGAATGGATACAATTCGTATTCTATGACGCCCTTGCTTCTCAGGCCGGCGAGGCCGACCCCGTTACTGTGTTTGGTAGAAGGGTTGAATAATGGCCGAGACCGTTACCGAAATTGTCAACGCGGGCTTCAGGAAGATCGGGGCAACGCAGGTTCTCACTGATTATGATACCGATACGTCTGACCTTGCCAAGACTGCCCGGAACATCTGGCCGATCTTGTTCGATTCGGTCTTGAGGTCTTACGACTGGACCTGCGCGAGGGCGAGAAAGCAGTATCTTTCGACCGATGCCACGGAACCGGCGTTCACTACCGATTATGTGTTTCAGCACATTCTCCCTACGGACCCCTGGTGTCTGCGCCCGCTGTACTTCGATGACACAACAATGGAGTTCAGGATTGAGGGTCGCAAGATCCTCACCAACTATGCCACGGTGAATCTCCATTACACCAAACGCATCACCGACATGAGTGAGGTCGATGCCCTGCTGTCTCAGGTAATGGTGTACTTGTTTGCCGCCGAAGCTGCTCCGGTGGTCAAGGGGAATACAAAACTGCCCATCGAGATAACCGGGTTCATCCATGAAGTATGGCTTCCTTTGGCCAGGGGCGCAAGCGGCCGAGAGGGTGTTGTTGAGCCAACTGAGGCGAAGCGTGTTCACAGGTTGATCGACCGTAGCGATTATGTTTGAGGTCTTTTATGTCTGACGAGATTAGAGTTTCCTACCCAACAGGGGCCACGATATATGCCTGCGTGTTCAATGCTGCCGGTTTGGTTTGGTACGTTGTTGGGCAGGTCTTTGAAGCGTGGGGAACGGCGGGTCGGGACGCCGACGATTATGATATTGCCGTGCCTGAGATAAACGCTCCCACCGGAGCGTACCGGGGCGACTTCGATGCGAATATTGCTGCCGGGACCTACACTACTCAGGTGTACTTACAAGCCGGGGGTAATCCGGCAGATCAACCAACCGACAGCCTCTTGTTCGGAGCCCAAATACAGTGGAGCGGTACCGCCGAGATGACCGTTGCCGACCAGATAGTAGCGGAGGTCATTGAAGGAGCGCACACTCTCGGTGATATTTTGCGCATCGCTTTAGCAGCCTTTGGCGGTATCTCGAACGGCGGTGGTACAGTGACTCTCAATTTCAGGGATCAGGCAGATGGTAAGAACCGTATACAGTGTACGGTTGATGCGGCGGGCAACAGAAGCGCAACAACTTTGGACGGAACGTAATGGCGATAGTCGATGGCAATGAGGGCTTGTGGTCGAGTGCCTTTTGGGCGATGGACTTCTGGCCGGCAAACTACTGGCCGAAGTCGGTTTTTACGTGGCCGTCAA
>Ga0255047_10002590_pt1 | contig 11870 bp, 23 predicted proteins | sample JV7_2_1_MG_FD_183640 | JGI IMG/M metagenome (GOLD analysis project Ga0255047, IMG submission 183640) | Seawater microbial communities from Jervis Inlet, British Columbia, Canada - JV7_2_1 | ecosystem: Environmental > Aquatic > Marine > Inlet | place: Canada: British Columbia | collected 2016-10-06
GTTGCTGATGTAGCAAATGTAGCAGAGGTGGCAAACGTGGCCGATGTTGCACGGGTAACCGACACCTCCCCGGCAGCATCAGCATAGACAGCCTTGTCGGACGGGTACGTGACGAAGACATCCTTTGTCCCGGCTGAGAAGTTTACAGCAGCGTCAGAGTTAGATTATTCAAGGATGGTGTCGCGGGACAGCAGAGTACCGGACGCGGTGTACGTCCCAAGACCAACTTCCCACTCGTCGGCAGTCTGGCTGACAATAGCATAGTATGTCGTATTGCCGTTACCAACTGCGGAGAACGTCTCAAAACCAGACACGGCACCACCAAGGGTAACAGTCCCGGTGCCGGTGGTCGTGGTTTGTTCCTTGACCCTGTCTTTAAGAACCAGTGCCATGGGTCAGACCTACGAAGACTTGATTCGGATGATCGCCGTTGCGGCAGCAGCAGATGGGAACTGAATTGTGAAGTCACCTGCGGTAGAGGTTTTGTCAGCCCCGAAGTCGAACACTGCGATTGCTTTATTTGAGTTTGAAGAATTATAAATTAGGGCACCACGCGCCGTAATCGTCGATGCTGTGACAACCGCATCTGTGATTGACACAACAGCCACTGACGAGTCGGTCGTGACATCAATGCCTGTCAGCACCACACCACCGGCTGAATAGCCTGTCCCGACAACTTCGTTCGAGGTAGTATAGACTGTGGTGCCGTCCGACAGAGAAGCAGAACTAGAATAAAGCGCAAGTTTAATTGAGTTCGTATCAAGATCATGCTCACCAAGCATAATCTCTTTACGGAACGAGATAGAAATTCCTGAAGTAATAGCCATTATGAGCCTCCGGTAAGCGTGTTGGCATTGTTAGCCTGTTGGTTGCGTGGCTCCAGATCGTCACGACGGGCACGACGGGCACGGTTACGGAGCAATTCAATTTCCTTAGTGTAAAGTTCAGACCAGACTTTAACAACTTCGTAGTTCTTGTTAAAAAGCTCTGCCTCAACCATACACGCATAGAACAGGGCATTAGGTGTTTCGTCGGTATAATAGTTTGTCGAGTTAACAGAAGTCAGGACTGTCGGGGCCACAACAAACGCCAGTTCAATCGGGAATGCTGAGACAGGTGTCGGGGCAACGATGATGGTATTGTCGTCCCAGAGACCGTAATACTTTGGTGTCCCGACAGATGTACGTACCGGCCAGTAGTCTGCGATAAAATCTACATTCCTGTTAAGCAGATTGATACGTGTCCCGTCAGCCGTTATGTTGGCAGACTCGACAATCGTAAATCCGGTCGGCAATCCAAGGAACGGATCAGACGCAACAACCTGTGTGTACTGATGCTGGGTCAGACCTGCATCGTCAATATCAATAGTCAGCCTTGTTTCTGCACGTCCGATAAACTGATCAAGCTGAGACTCAAACTCTGCCCCGTCATTCTCCGTAGATTCAATTACGTTAGTTCGTAGCTGTGCGTAGTTAAGTGCCATGGCTAATCTTCCTGTCCGTTATGATACGACGGAGATGACATATCTGGTGTCCACGAATCATCTGTTGCTGACGTATCTGCCGTGGTATCAGGACGCGGATGATCAAGAGACGGATCGTCTGTGGTGTCCACGTTCGTCATATTCTGTGGATGATTGACTGCATTGAATGCACCATCATAACATTCTGAGCAGACCCAGACACCTACCTCAACTTCATTGAGAAGCTCGATGTACCTACACCGCCACCCACACCTGTCGCATATAGCGTTTGACCGCCGACCTGTAGCCATCAGAGAGGTCCAAGACGGGGACGGATAAACATCGACGTACGCTGACGATCTTCTTCAAGAGCGAATGCAAACGATTCCTCGTACTGCTGCTTGAGAAAACCAATCCTTCCTGAATCAATGCCGGGACGACGGGATGACAATTTGTACGCCAGTCCGTCAACAAGCGGTGGTAAAAAACGAAACGGCAGATCAGATGTCTGGATTGCCGCAGCTGTCACATCCTGTATCCGAGTCATTGCCAGTAAATTCATGGTGTAGGTCTGTTCAGGAGTCGGCCAGACAACCATGCTGACATTGTCTTTTCCGCGCAGGAATGAAAATTGTGTGGGACGACCTGTCTGAGATTTATCAGGCAGCTTCATATAGTCCTGATAAGTAATTCGATTCATCTCCAGATCATTACCGTTCACAGTAATAGTAGTCTGAAGACTATCAATAATATCTGAATCAAGAGTATATTCGGTGACAGACGTGCTGACAGTTACCGGGGTATCTGCAAGTTTCCAGAGGAGGACGCCACGGTTCTGCCACTCTGTCATCAGCAGGTTAAGACATATACGTGCTGACCGAGCTTCCTCACCGCTGATAGGCTGACCGCCGACCTGCTCAAAAGCCTGTTCGATCACATCATCAATCGAAAGATCAAATGTCGTCTGGCCTGAACTTGCCATGCTCTATCGCCTTTTCGTTACGGCGATGGACGAGATCGCGATACGTCTTCCACGGGCATCCGTCATAATAGCCCTTAGTTTCCAGATTATAAGACGCAGCAGTCAACTTCGAAAGTTGCTGAACAAAGACCATTGCGTAGTCTTCTTCGACAATAGGCTCCCAGTCAGCGTCCAGATATTCTAGTCCGGATTCGTTCGGATCGTCATCTGGATGCCACGCCATGAGCCACATATCTTCTGCTGCCAGACCTTTGTTCTTTGTTTCCACGTAGTCCCGGAGTTCATCAGCAGTAAGTCCTTCAACATCAGGAAGCACACAGATAAATACGTCACGACGACTAGCGGGATAAAAATCAAGAACGTCAGTAACATCGTCCAGACCATCACAAATACCGACAGAGACAAGTCCAGCACCCCATGCGCCTTGTGCATAAGGGCACGGAGGCTGTCCGCCCAACTCTTCAGAAGGTACAGACAGAACTTCACGGGTCCACTTTTGAATATCGAGAATGTAATCACTTACGGGTCTTCCTTGCACCAGTCTTGCCTCCACGCATCATTTTCTTCGGAGACTTTACTTTACCGCCGCCGCGCATCATAGTCTTTTTCTTCATCCGGGGTTTCATAGCCATTGTCATGCTCCTTTATCTATAAGCTGACAGTCGGCCTGAATAATTTTATGACCAACTGAGTTAAATGCGGTTAACGCTCCTGCCGCGTATTCGTAACAAGTCTCTTCGCTAGGAAATCCAGTGGTTGTGATTTCGTGAATTAAACCTGCATACATCGTTACAATAATAAAAACATAGGTCATTTTCTATATTTCTTTGTTTTTTTTGCAACCTTCTTGGGCTGTGAGACATGCTGCTTTCCGCGCTTTGTCCCTTTCCGTTTGGCCTTGGAGGTTGCGGCGTACTCTTTTGAACTCAGGGCTTTGATAGCCTTTTCCGGAAGATAACGCTCCCCGGTCGCCTTCGATCCTTGCGTCGATGGTTTTCCGGACTTGGTCCGCCACTTCTGCCCGGTCCACTTCTTGAGCGACTTCTGTGACTTCTTCAGGGCCATCAGTCTCGATAGCCCCCACCTTTAGATTTGTATTCTTTTGCCAACATCTGTGCTTTCCGTGCCGACCACTGGCCCGGTTTACCACCTTTACCACCGGCTTTGATTTTGTTAAATAAGTTTTTACGCATCGATGGTTTGGTATAGTTCCCAGCTTCATTCACCTTTGATTTTAGTTTGCCGCCAGTTTTTAACTTAACAGGCTTTGCCATTCTGGATTTTCCTCTGGTAACCTGTGCCGAAATGTTTGATCTGCGAATTGTCATCTTAGATACTTTATTACTTATTAAATTCCATCAGAAGCTCCAGCTTAGTCTCAATACGGGCGAGTCGGTCAGACATCTCCGAAATTTTACCCGCTGATCCGACAGGCAGAATTTCTGAGGATTCAAGTCTATTTTCAACTGCGGAGACGCGAGATGATATGTTTGATCCAAACCAGATACCACCTCCGAGTTGGATGAGAATGATAACAACGGTGGCAATAGGAAGATTGATACTATCCATGAGTTTACCATTTAACCTTATCTGCCCAGTAGGCGGCGGACATTTTGCCTCTTTTAATATTCTTGGCATGACGGGCCTTGAAAGACTTTCGACGATTACGAGACGAGTCAGACTCGCCTGTTTTTCTAGGTGAGCCGCTAACACCTTGCTGTCCGAACCGGATAAGTTTTACCTTGTCCCCATCCTTGGCAAGAACAGCATGAGATTTTTTTGGATGGCCGCGAGTCCGCTTCGGTTTATTGTACCCGGAGAACTTCTCGCCGCGATAATCAATAGCCATCAGCCGTACTGGACAGCAACGGTAGAGGCGGTGGTTGGCATGACTACTGTAACTGCACCGTCAAAACGTACCCCAGAATCAGCAATATAAATCTCGGCGTCTGCTACGCTATTAAATTTAATCTTTGTGGCGTTTTCGTCTGAAATAGTAAAAACACCGACACCAGTAGCATGGACTCCCTGAATACGTGTGTCAGACAACGACACATCATTCTGTACTTTTAACATGGGTTTTGTAAGACCGGCAGCATCCCCCGTGGCAGTTGCTGCTGCATAAGCATAATTGATATTTGTTGACATTTAATTCTCCCGACCTGACAGGTCTTATAAAAAGGGGGGCCAGTCTCCCAGCCCCCCAATTATCACACACCAAAATTGGCTTAACAAGGACGTGTACTACGCACCCTGAGAACCAAAGTAGCCACGCCAATCAGAGACGCCGAAGCTGTAACGCTCCCGAGCCTTGAATCGCAGGTTACCAGTGTCAAAGTCTTCTTCCATCTTCGTCTGAAGCGGCGTACGGACGAACATCTTCGCACCGTTCGGAACATCAGTCTTGACAAAGTAGCCGTTGACATCCGTGAAACGACGGTTCACGAAGTAACCACCCGGTACAGCACCCATCGAACGGATGGCATTGATGTCATTCTTTGCGAATGCACCAGTTGTCGTACCCGGAGACATAAGAATCTTCTCGGCGGTAAACTGAAGTGCCGGGGGGATATGGAGCGACTTGGCCCCGGCCCCGATCAGAATACCACGATCATCCTCGATAAGCTGGATGTTCGTAAGAATGGTCTCCATAGCTGCTTCTGAAAGATCAGCAGCGGCGGCAAGGTTAGACTGTGTACCAGCAGCGATGGTCGGATGCGAGGCGCTGAAGAACGCCTGACCGTCACCGATGGCAAAGTCACCAGCGGCAAAACCATTGTTGAAGATATCAGCAGCTTTGACCTGCTTGGTATTCGCCATCGCACGGGCCAGACCACGGGAACGAACCTTCGAGAAGGTGTCGTAAAGATTGTCTTCCATTGCTTCTTCCGTGACGGAAAATGCAAGGGCGACAGTCTCGTGGTTGTAACGTGAGGTGTACGATTCCTGCGCGGTGTCGAACTGGACCGCCGAGCCTTCTGTTTTAGTCGGAGCCGAACCGAATCCGGTGAAGAGAACTTCCTCTTCAAAAGAACGATCAGAGTTCTCGACATCGAACAGAGGAAGCTGCTCGTCGTTTACATCACCGTACTCAACACCGAAGACGGCGTTAAGACCGGGGAGCAGTTCCTTTGCAATATTACTGCGGTTAATAGCCATTGTTAATTACTCCCCTATGCGTCGTGCGAAGATACGTCAGCGTCAACATGCTGGACGATACGAACTTCGACTTTAGGATTTGCATCGCTAAAGTTGTTGCCCGGCTCACCATAAATGTCAAGGACACGGACCATTGCAGTTGTTTCAACTCGGGAAGTGGCGATGATACCGAAACCGGAAACACCAGTCACGGCAGAACCTGCACCGAGCGTCACGTTAAAGTTCAGGTTAACGTCGCCAACGGATACCGAGGCGTCGGCCTGAACAATGTATGTTGCGGCAGGATCGTCAACAACGAATGCCGTAACATTTCCAACCGCCGAAGAAACACCGCTCGGATAATAATTCGAGAAGGTGGGCTGCTTCGAGACTGGATCAATATATTCACAACCCTGAAATACCCCGGTGGAATAGTTCGTGGTTGTGGTGATAACTTCAATAAAGCCACCGTCCAACTTCACAAGATCGCCGTAAAAGATGTTGCTACCAAAGCTGTTTGCAACACGATAACGGCTGGAGCCGGTGCTGTTAGCACCCGAACCACGACGACGCGAAGGGACGAAGCCATTAAGTGCTTTTGACAAGCCAGACATAATGATACTCCTTAATCATTAAAGGAAGGCGTCCTTCCTCTAGTTACACTCGATTTAGAATTGTTATGAATAGGCATTGCCGAGTTTGATTGACTCATCAACTGGGCATTAACATTATCCATCATTGTTCGAGAACGGTTCTGATAGTACTCTTGTCGGCTCTGCATACGTTTTGCAGAAGCCTTCGCAAGTGCTACGTCACCACGAACAACACAACCCTCAAATCGTCCCTCGTCCACGATACGAGAATTTACCATCATTTCGGGAACATCGTTTGGTTCGACAAAAGTCCAGCCATCATTTTGCCGGTCGCCTACGTTCTTGTAATCATCTTGTCCATTGATCGTGATCCTGATCCATCGGAGGACCATACCTTCATCTTTGAACCGATCAATTACAGAATCGGGAATTGACAACCAGTTTGGCTCTGTGAACTCTTCGTCGAAACGCTCTTCCTCTACTCGGTTTTTACGTGCTTCACTCATGTTTTCGTCCTCCGCGTTAACCAACATTGATGGACGTATAATCGCCCGTCTCTGTTGCTTTGTCTGCTTTTGCCTTTTCTTTGGCGTAGCGTTCAAGTGGTATATTCCATTTAGTTGCAAGATCAATATCAGACTTGGTCAACTTAACCTTCCGATTACCTTTCTTACCTACAGAATCGGGCGACTTACGCGACTGTCCCCCAACCACTTGCTCCTGTGTTGCCGGGGCAGGAGCAGCCCCGAACTTGTTAGGAAGTTCCGTCCGGAGACGTTTATCAACTTCTCTATAAAAATTATCGTCCGTCGGATCGTAACCTTCATTCTTCAGCGTTGCGTCAATCGCCAGTGCTGCGGCTGTGGCTACCTGATCCTGCCCGAACCATGTATTACTCTCTGCCCATTCAACAGCTTTCGGGTCGTACGCCTGTTGCTGCTGGGCTACCTGTTGATTATTAGCCGTCTCGGCGTGTTTTACAAGTTCTTCAGAATATTTTTCAACATCCTGACGACCCTGCTTGACAAGACTTATGTTCTGACGGGCATCCATCATGGCTTCCTGAGAAGCTAACATGGCTTCTTTATCGCCATCATCGTACGCCCGGAGATAAGCCTGACGCGCCATCTCGGTCTTTTCCTGAAGCTGACGTTCAGTCACGTCGTAGTTCTTCTTAAAGACTTGGGCGTTCTTCTGCTCTGTCCGGTGAAGTTTTTCCTCAAGAGCAGCGACCTGCATCTGTTGTGCAATGATCTGCTCTTCACGTTCCTTACGTTGCCGGACAAGCTGACGGATACGTTTCTGCGCCCCGTCTGTTTCAACACCGTTTAGTTCCGGGGCAGTTTCTACCGGATCAGGATCGGGGGCGTCTTCGTCTACCTCGATAACTTCTTCAGTGTCTTTCTCAACTTCTAGTTTTTCTTCTTTGACAGGCTCTTCTTCAAGCTCGTACTCTACTTTGTCTTCGTCTGTTGATACTGCCGTAGTATCAACTTCGTTCCAATCATCATCAGCCATTGCTGTCTCCATAGGTTACGCTTATGAGGCGATATTAAACATCGGATCAACATCCGACGGGTCTTCAATTTTCATGATTACCTGATCATCATAGAGCAGGATAAAGTTTACGCCCTTGTACCGAAGTTTGTTCCCGGTCATCTTGCCGTAACAGACAAAATCTCCGACCTTGCACCACGGTCCTTTTGAAAACTTCTCACTGTCTTCGTATGCAAGATCACCGACAGCAACAACACGACCTACCGTGGTCAGGTAGTTGATGTCATCTTGGAAACTGTCAGGGAGTAGTATCGAGCCTTTTGTCTTGTTCTGAACCTGAAGAGGTCTGATCAAGATACGGTAGCCCGGAATTACCGGGAGCGGGGACGGGTCCGCCACTTTATCGTCCTGTGCCCAGTCGGCATTACTGATGGCTCCTGCCATCTTTGGTTCCATTACCATTAGTCGTCATCTCCTTCCGCTGTACGTTTCTGGATTTGTGCGACCAAATCCTGACACCACTTCAATCCTGAGATGGTGCCAACGTATTGACGATAGGCAGAATAGTCTTCTGGTGCTCCCGATCCAAGGAGTTTCTCGTACTCAATAATCTGAGATTTTATTTGTTTTTTTATGTCTTCGTAATACATTGTTTCTCCGTTACGTGGGGAAGACGGGGTTAGGCTTATTTACCTTTTTTAATCTGGTAAGCAGACTTGGGAGACTTACGAAGAACCTCAAGATCAGCACGAACACTGAAATCCGACTGAGGAATCTTGGCAGTGTTGCCAAATGTTTTAGAATTTAATTTAGATAGTTTACTCTTAGCCATGGTGGCCTCCTATTTGGGTTGACGGGCGGAACGATAGCCGAGGCGACCACCCGATGCTTTCTTCACAGGCTGCTTCCCGCTGGTGAAGTTGTCCGTTCCGGACGGGCCGCGAGTTGCCCCCGTTTCTTCATCAACAGAATAAATTTTAATTTCTTCAAAGCCACGAGTCGCCCCGGTCTCTGAATCGACAGAACTACGTGGCGGTGCTTTTGGCTTCGGCCTTGGCATTGCGTTTTTGGTCATGGCATAATTCCTTATTTATTTCGCAGATAATTTCGGAGAAGTTCGATTGGGGCATTATTTACCCCTAACTGATTAACATTATCTGAATACAGGTCACGGTTTGACGGGTCTCCCGGCGGTATTACCAGACCAGACTCACTAAATTGATAGTCTGGATGTATTTCTCGCATCATACGAACAGCTTTATCTTTTCCAAAATCAGATTTCAAACGACGCATTTGTTGATAAACAGTTTCATCTGTTGCGTCTGCGCCAGAACCGCCCTCGGCCATCATAGCGTAAGTATTCATGATGTTGTTGCGGACAGCACCGCCTCGGTCCATTCCGATAGAGCCACCACTATTGATAATCTGGTCGATCCGGCTACCACTGCCCTGTGTTGAGCCGAGTCGTTGGGCCGGGGACGGGTCAATACGGATGGCTGGGCCGGTCTTTTCACCACGTCCTGCTGCTCTGGCAGCACTCGCTGCGTCTAGCTGACGCGGAGAACGGGCACCTACACGAGAAGCCGGGGCGACATAGGAAGAAGGTGCTCCCGGGGTTGGCTTGGGCAGGGCGAGTCGAATTTGTTGTTCAATCTGCTTACGTACAACCGGATTCCGGGCAAGTTCTTGTGGGGAGATTCGTCCGATGCCGAGACGCATCGCAAGACGCGACAACACACCGGAAGATACAGCGGCTATTCCACCGATCGGTGCCCCACCATATACAAGAGAATTTAAAATGGCGCTAACTTCATCTTCCGGAGTTGCTTCACGGCCTGTACGTCCTGCCAGTTCTATTCCAGACAATCCTGTGTTTTCACCGGCAGCGGCGCGAATACGGGCGGCTTGAGAACCGTAGACGCCTTCCTGACGAGCCTCTTTTTCCCCGCCTTCAATTACAAGACGTTGTAGTAGGTTATTATAGTCTGTTTCGGCGGCTTCTAAGTCTCTTCGAGAAAAATCATCACCAAATGTTATGTCTCGGCCTTGTGCTTCTTGTAGTCTTTCACGACTTCGTTGAAGCGTCGGAATTGACATACGTTCTTCGCGAATTTCGTCCATACCCTGACCCTGCATGGCGGCGGCGTTGTCGTCCACCATCATCATCCCGGCCTCGCCCGGACCTGCACCGGGCAGAGACCGAACTGGAATAGGAGGAAGCTCTTCCACACTGACAGGAGTTCGAGGCGCGGTTTCCGGAGACGGCAATACTTCCATCATTCGCTCGGCTGCACGGGTGTCGTCAACAATCATGTCGGAAGGAATAGGGACACCGTCCCCGGCATCGTCCATATACTTGCGGATAATATCTGCAACACTTCCACCTGTCAGGGGGTCTTGTCGCATCTGCTCTTCAAGACTGCCAAACTGCATCGGATCAAAAAGCGGACCGAGTTCTCGCTGGGCTGCATACATGTTGTCTTTATCAGTAATAAGTTTAGATATGCGTCTGTACATATCTTTGCCTTCTTCACCAGCGGACGTTGCCTTATCTCCTGCATTACTAACCTGCGATAGCATTGCCATAATATCGTCTTGAATTGCCATGATTACTTTCCTTGTTGCGACAGACGGTTCATCAGGTCTGAAAATTGTGCTTGATCTTCTGGGGCTAGTTTACGACTTTCGTCACTACTACCCAAGAGGCTACGAATTGACTCGTTAAGTCGGGACAGAAGACTTGTAGTATCTTCCGGCTCTGCCTCCATATATTCGGCAGCAGATTCTTTTCGCCGTTCCATATGAGGAACACCCGGCTTTTCCCATAGATTAGACACAGCCTCGGCTATTTTTGCCGGATCATCGGTTTCAAATACTTCTCGAAGTTTTTCGGCGTTGCCAAATCCAGCCACATCTACGCCGACAATGTCCTTAACTCCGGACGGATCGTAGATGGTGTCGCGAAAAAACTGAATCTGACTTGCATCGCTGTCCTGACGGCCTGTCTTTTTAAGCCATGTCTGGTATTCGTCGAGTTTTCCGGCACCCGACTCCATCTGAAATAATCCGCGTCCCGGTCCACCAGAATATTGTTTCTGCTGGGGATTGAAAGAACCGCCCGTTTCAACTTCAATATTGCCCATGATTCCGGCAATGGCTGTATCACCAAAACCGCTTTCGGATAGAAGCTGTCGAATCCTATTGCTATCAGCCACCAGCGGCCTCTGACTTGGCAACGTCAGCAAGAAGATCAAGCAGCATCTCACGACGACTTTCTTCACGGTCAAGTTCGGCTTCTTCCTTGTCAGACATAATCTTGATGCCGTCCTTGAGGGCGACCATCCGTTGCTGGTCTTCCTTCAGGTCTAGTTGACGGTTCTTGGTTGCAATGTTGGCCGCATCCTTGATAGCGTCGAGTTGTAGTTTTTCTTCATCAAGACGGACACGCTCTCCCTGAAGTGCGACAAGCTGCTGTTCTGGTGTTCCGCCCGAGACAATCTGCTGATTAGCCGTGGCAACACGGGCCGCTGCTTCTGCGATGATTGCGTCCTGCATTCCCTGCTGGACAGCCATCTGGTACTGCTCTGGGGGGACAGTCTGGGCAACCACACCCTCGATCTGTGTCTTGTACCGGAGCATCATATGTTCCTGAATGTTGGCCTGAATAATCGGGACAAACTGTTTCAGGGCGGCGGACGCACCCGATGTCGGGTCGGACAAGAAGTTTGTCTTGACCTGAATATGTGCCTCATGATCCTGACCGGGGAAAGCTGCGATAGGCATTCCCTTTGTGGCATTCATAATATCCGTGACAGGATCACCCGGCTGGGCTTCCTGCTTCTTCGGGATGACCTGATCAATGTTCGGGAAGTCTGCTGCCTCAAGAACCTGACGGATAAGTTCGGGGGTATTGAACGTCCCCGGGGGTGTCTGTGCTGATAGCTGGAGGGCCAGACTAGACAAGGACAATCGGTGTGCCCGGCTCGGGATGTTCGGGTCCGAGACGGGGAGAACATCAACCCTGCCGTCAAAATCTTGGGCAAAGATTGTCATATCACCTTCAGGAGTGGCGTACGGGTAGCCGTTCACCGGGACAAAGGTTTCGTTAATCTGGGCCAGAATCTTGAACTGCTGACGCTGGGCATGGTGGAGACGCTTATGAACTGCTGTGAAGAACTTGGCCGATGCTTCGAGCAAG
>Ga0255047_10002591_pt1 | contig 11869 bp, 17 predicted proteins | sample JV7_2_1_MG_FD_183640 | JGI IMG/M metagenome (GOLD analysis project Ga0255047, IMG submission 183640) | Seawater microbial communities from Jervis Inlet, British Columbia, Canada - JV7_2_1 | ecosystem: Environmental > Aquatic > Marine > Inlet | place: Canada: British Columbia | collected 2016-10-06
GAGGAGCTGTACGAGCAGACTCAGTTGGGCGTGTTCGCGGCGTTCGGTCGATAGTGCGCAACAGGTGACCAGCGGGCATGGCATCCATCGGCGACATCGTTGCTTATCTGCGTATGGATTCGAAGAATTTCACTTCGAATGCGCGTGCGGCATCTGCACAGACAAAGGGCCTGAATACGCAATTCGGCCTGATGGCGAAATCGGCGGGGCGTGGTGCTTTAGCTCTGGCTGGGGTCGGCGGCGGGATGGCGATAGCCGGCAAGGCATTGAGTAACTCGCAGGGGTTTGAGCGAGCCTTGACGCGGAGCGTTGCGATCCAGGGCGCATCAGTCGAGCAATCGGAACGGATGCGTGAGGCGGCGCTCAGTGTGTCTGAGACGACGAAGTTCTCGGCGACGGAAGCGGCTCAGGCGTTCTACTTTCTGGCGTCCGCAGGTCTGACGGTTGAGGAGCAACTCAATTCGATCGGGGAAGTGGCGAAGTTCGCTCAGGCTGGCAACTTCGACATGGCGACGGCGACGGACCTGCTGACGGACGCACAGTCAGCGATGGGACTGAGCGCCGGCACAGCCGCCGAGAAACTTGCAAACCTGAAACTGGTGGGTGACACGCTCGTCCGGGCTGAGACGCTCGCCAACGCGTCTACGCAGCAATTCAGTGAGGCAATGACTAACGGCGCTGCGGTTGCTGCAAGGACTTACGGCGTGAGTCTGGCCGAAACAATCGCGACGCTCGCTGTGTTCGCGGATCAGGGGGCGAAGGGTGCCGAGGCCGGGACGAAGTTCGGAATTGTGCTGCGTGACCTGACCACGAAATCACTCAAGCAGAAAGAAGCATTCGCAGCGGCTGGCGTGGAGATATTCGACCAGCAAGGCAAGTTTCTCGGCGTGGCGAATGCAATCAAGGAATTGACGAAGCTGATGGACGGGTTGTCAGACGCAGAAAAGAAAGCCGAGCTGATGGCGTTGGGATTCTCGGACAAATCGGTTGGTGCTATTCAGATGCTCCTGGGAACCAGTGAAAAGCTGGAAGGGTTCATTGCCACGTTGAGTGATGTCGGCGGCACGATGGAACGGATCGCTGACAACTCAGTGACAAAACTCGACCAGAGCTTGAACGAGATGAACGGTCAGTTTGACAGGTTCTCACAACATATCGTGGGGCCTGTCATGGAAAACGTCTTCGTCCCTGCGCTCACAGCTATGAACGACGCGGTAGCAGGACTGAAGAAGCTCGCAGAGGATAGTGCTCGGTTCGCGTTTAATGTGTCAAAGCAGGACATCGCAGGTGCATCTCCAGTCCAGGAAAACATCGAGGTCATCCCGACACAACAGGCGATCCGCGAACGGGCTGGAAGAGACGCTCAAAGACTCGGGCCAGTCCGCCTGAATGGGCCTGCTCCGCCGGCTGGTACTGACGGTGCGAGCCTAGGGAGCGGTCCCGGTGGAGCAGCGACAGCAGCGGCGATATCCGCACAAAACGAACTGCTGAGCCAGCAACTGGAAGAACTCAAAAAGCTGAATTCCGACACGGAAACCATCTAAAGGCAACGACATGGCGGACTCACTCCTCACTGACTTGACGGCGCTCACAGCACCGGACAAGGACGACCCGCTTTACATCTCGGACGACCCGGCAGGAACTCCGCTGGATCGAAAGATCACTCTTGAGAACCTGTTCAAAGTCATAAACACATTTACCGCAGAAGCATCGCCAGTCGCTGGTGATTACATCGCGGTGTACGACACGTCAGCGAGCGCTGCACGGCGTGTTCTGGTGTCGGACATCCTCGGGGTCAGCCACAACCACGCGGCCACAGAGATCACGTCAGGTACGCTGACACATGAACGTGGCGGACTGGAAGCCGACGTGAGCGCGTATTCCGGGCTGGTGAAGGTCACAGGTGGTGCGACGTCGGCGGTGACGGTCACTGCTGTGGCGGAAACCCTGCTGGACGATGCGACCACGGGAGCGATGCTGACGACGCTGGGGATCGGGTCGGTTGAAAATACCGCGCTTTCCACATGGGCTGGAACGGCCAATATCACAACGCTGGGGACAATCACAGCGGGCACTTGGAGCGGGACGGCGATTGAGGGCACAGCGATTGCCTCAACGGGGGAGACTGGCGGCAGTAAGTTCCTGCGTGAAGACGGTGACGACACTTGCTCATGGCAGACGCTGTCAGGTGGTGGTGATGCGTTGGTTGCGGATCCGTTGAGTCAGTTTGCGGCGACGACCTCGGCTCAGTTGCTCGGCGTGATCAGTGACGAAACCGGCACGGGAGCGTTGGTGTTCGGGACATCTCCCACGATTACGAGTGCCACGCTTGTGACGCCAGCTCTGGGGACTCCTGCGTCCGGTGTGGCCACAAATCTGACAGGGACTGCTGCAGGTCTCACTGCTGGCAACGTGACGACGAACGCGAACCTGACAGGGCATGTGACCAGCGTGGGGAATGCGGCCGTTCTGGGGTCATTCTCGTCGGCTCAACTGGCTGCTGCACTGTCAGACGAAACCGGGACAGGTCTGGCGGTGTTTGCTACGAGTCCAACGCTGACAACTCCAGCAATTGGAACACCGGCATCCGGCGTGCTGACTAACTGCACAGGACTCCCGATCGGTGGTCTCGCATCAGGCACGGACGGCGAGCTTATTACGTGGGATTCGAGCGGTAACGCTGCAGCCGTAGCAGTGGGGACAGCAACGCACGTTCTGACGAGCAACGGAGCGGGAGTGGCTCCGACGTTTCAAGCGGCGGCGGGCGGCGGCGGGTTGTCGAATGTCGTTGAGGACACGACACCGCAGGCAGGTGGCGATGTCGACCTCAATGAATACGCGCTCACGGAGGACGGCGTTGACCTGTTGCGGGGACAGTTAGACGGGGCATGGGATTCCAGCGCGATAGCGTACGCGTCTAAATCGTTGTCCGTCTCGGCGGAAGATACCGGGGTGCAAGACCTGGCATTGTCTCGCGATGGGACAAAAGCGTACATGATGGGCATTAGCACGGCAGAGAGCGTCTACCAATACACACTGTCTACAGCTTGGGACATATCGACAGGGAGTTACGCATCCAAGTCTCTGGACGTTTCCAGTGAGGACACGTCACCAACCGGCTGCGAGTTCAGCGTTGACGGTACGAAAGTTTATATTTCGGGGCAGACAAACGGTAAGGTGTTCCAGTACACGCTGACAACGGCGTGGGATGTGTCGACGGGTAGTTACGCATCCAAGTCCATGGACGTCACAACAGAAGACAGCGCTGTCGAGGCAGTACGACTGTCTGCGGACGGCACGAAGGCGTATATCATCGGAAACACCAACAACAAGGTGTTCCAGTACACGCTGACCACAGCGTGGGACATCTCGACGGGCAGTTACGCATCCAAGTCCTTCACGCTATCTGAGGAAGGTAGCTCTACTGGTTTCGACTTCAGTCCGGACGGGCGAACAATGCTGGTCACCGGCCAGTCGTGGGACAAGATTTTTCAATACTCCCTGTCGACCCCGTGGGACATCTCGACCGCTGCGTACACGACAGACAACTTCAGCATCTCAGGTCAGGATACTCAGCCGACAGGATTGGCATTCTCGACGCAGGGACACAACGTCTATTTGTCTGGAGACTCGGGCAACTCTATCTATCAGTACACGCTGACAAGCAGCACAGACGTAGACGTCGTGAGCAAGCAAAATCACTCGTTTGACGCAGGTTACGGTGGGCCAGAAGTCACAATCACAGATGGCTCAACAGGGACTGCCGACCTTCGCCTGGGGAATTACTTCGACTGGACTCTGCCCGCCAGTAACGACGACAGGACGTTCGCCATCTCGAATGCGAAGGCGGGCCTGTCGTTTTATCTTCGAATGGATGCCAGCTCCTACAATCCGGGATTCAGTGCCACCTTCAATTGGCCAGGCTCGATTCTTTGGGACACCGGGTCTGCGTCGGACCCTGCGACGGACATCGATGACGGGTTGTACCAGTTCTGGTGTCGTTCGAGTTCAACGTACATTGCGAAGAAGGTGTGTAGTGGGTTGGTGTAAGGGGAGAGGCGTGGTGTGGGCAATCCATGAAGGTTGCTGCTACGGTCACGCGAAGACGGTTCAACCTGTTGGATCCTTTCAAACTATTCGAGGAGAAGACGCATGCGTTTGATTATTGCTGCGATGTTGCGTTGTTTGTGACAGCGGAAACTGCGGACGCGGGTGTTCCGTTCGGGACGTTCCGCAGTGGGTATTACCGGTACAGATATCAGGTTCCGACGTACTCGTACTCCTACGGGACTCCCGGCACCAGTTACCGTCAGCGGAGCCAGAAATGCAGACAATGCCTGACAATCCCGTTGTAGTGCCGTCGTGGTTCGTCCGAATCTTCGGAGTCGGGCTCGCATTGGCTATCCCGTGGGCGAGTTGGATCACGATGACGCTGGCGACCATGAGCGTTAAAATGGATCAGGCTGCTGTCGGGATGCAAAAGCGCGAGGAGCTGTCGGACAGGTTCCACATGCACACTAGCGACCCGACGATTCATCGGTCTGGGTTGTTGCAGGTCGATGCGAAGATTCTGGAAATCAATCGGCGACTGACAGCGTTGGAAAATCATCAGCGGGACAAGCCATGAGCCCGACACATCACGACATCGAGCGAGCCGTGCGCCGAGCGTTTATCGACGGCATATTCCGCGGCGCTCTGTCGATGCTGGCTGCGGTTGTTTTCGTGCTGGTTGCCGTGACGCTGGCGACTCACTGAGAAAACTTCTGATTTGTGTATTGACGTGTGTAGCTACGTTGCTAATCTCCCGTCAGTTGAGGGCAAGGGCGATGAGGGCAAGGGCGATGAGGGCGAGACTGACACTCGGCAGGGGGGAGCACGATGTTGTCGTCGATTACCAGGTCAGGCAATACGGCCGGCACGTTGCTGCGTCGATATCTGGTCCGGAAGAGCAACCAGAGTTCGACGTGTGCTATCTCGCGGTGGCTGAATTCAACGGTCGGAAGCGGTCGGTGCCGTGGTCTCAGGACACGCGGTTCCAGTGGCTCGATGCGATCGTTGACAACCCGAACGTGTGCGAGTTGCTGCTGACGGAATATCTAAACGAGGGGGAGTGATGGATCCACAGACTGAAGTGCCGCAGAAGAACGTGTACGAGTTGCTGCTTGAAGCACAGGTCCACGTTAGAAATATGGCCCGTAAATCCGGGCCGGGGTATTCTCGCGTGACGGGGCATGAGGACGTGCCGGTTGGGCTGCTGCGGGTGATTGAGCACTACTTCGAACAGCGTGATACGGACGGTGCAGCGAATGTTCTCGGTGACATCCTCGGGGGGCGTGGTGACCGGTGGATGGATGAGGCGTGGGCCGTCGATGCGATCGCCCACGGTCGTCTGTTCCAGTGCATCCGCAGGTTTCGTGTAGTTCGCGGAAATCGGGTAGGGGTGGTGCGGGAACTCTATCTACCGACTGGCGGGCGTTTGCTCGGTGCGCGTAGTACCTGCGTCGATCACGAGGGCGAAGACATCTGGGTGTGCCCGTACATGCATATTGACGAGGACGCAGAGTGTCCGGACGACAGCGATCCGGAGTGTGACGGGGTGTGGTGCTGCTGGATTGAGTGAACGCAGGCGTGTCGTTTTCTAATCCTTGGCGGGACAACGGCGCGGCACGTCTGCACTTTTCGTGCTCGTGATTGAGGGGGTTGGTTTGGTTGCCGAGCCTCGGGGTCACGCAGCGTTCCGGGTGGGTCACGGTGGACCGCCCGGTTTTATTACATGGGGGGGAATCATGACGACAACAGCAGGACCGTTACCGGTGGTGTTTACCGACAAGGGCGACGCGATTGACGCGTTCGCGGCAGGCGGTCTGACCGATCCCTGCTGGACGTGGGAGAGTGACGTACCGGGGTTCGCCGGTGGGATTACGTGGTACGTGTTCGCCCCGACGGCCGGGGGTGCCCGTGAGCGGGCGCTGCGTCACTTGTCAGAGCCGCAGCGGGTTAAGCGGGACACAATGCACGGGTGGGTGTTGGAACGGCTCACAGAACGGAACGCAGAGCGTACACTGAATCTCGAAGGGGGAACGGATGCCCCTGGAGAGTCTGCGCGGGAGCACTGCAATGCCGGATGAGCCGCGAGATATCAGCGTGATCCTTGAGAAACCGGAGTGCGGGATCTTCGAGGTTTCTCGCGCGGAGTACGATGCGATCCCGGCGATGAATTGTTCCTCTATCAAAGCGGGTGTCGACATCGACGGTCGGTCGTACGTGGGAAATCCTAGATTGATCCGTCATGCGTGGCAGAATCCGGGCGGCGAAGAACGGACGGCGGCACAGCAGGATACGCTGGACTTCGGGACGGCAATGCACCTGGCAGTGCTGGAGCCGACGCGGTTCGCGGATGAGGTGGTTCATTTTTCGGGAACTCGGCGGGGCAAGAAGTGGGACGAGTTCTGCGAGGAGCATCAGGGTAAGTTGATATTGAAGACCTCGGGAAAGCACGGGTACGACAACATCGGCAAGGTGTTGAACGCAATCACTGAACTGGCGGAGTTCGAGTTGCTCGACCCGTATCTGGCAGAGTGCCAGCGTGAGATTGCCGTGGTGCATTACGAGAACGGCATGGCCAAAAAAGGGTTACTGGACATGCCGTCGAAGTCAGGGCGGGCGTACCTCGACCTGAAAACGACAGCGGTTGCGAGCTGGTCGAAGTATGACAACGTGTCGTTCTCGTTGGGGTACTGGCTGTCGATGGGCAGCTATGCGAAGTGGTGGAACGAATACTCTCCGTGGAAGATCGAACGGTGTATTCAGGTGGTGGTAGTGGTAACGCCACCGTATGACCTGCTGATTCGACCGATGGACCCGATGAGTCTGAACTTCGGTTGGGAGACTCAGCTACGGGCGTGTGATGCGTTGCGTGATGCGATCAGGACGGACACATGGTACGGGACGGGCGGTGGTCTTGAGTTGCCTCTGCTGCTGCCGACATGGGCCATCCCGGATGACACGGAGTTCACATGAGTGACACGCCAGACATTCCGGAACTGTTGGAACTGAACGACAGGTTTCTGCACGCGACCGACCTGCAGAAAGTGGTAGATGGTGGCGTGACAAAGTGGGCGGAGTTCTCGCTGACGATAGAGCGAGTGCATCCGGCGGGGTCTCTGTTTCAGGAAGACGCGAACGGCAAGAAGGGCCAGGCGATCCCTCACCAGGCGTTGCAATTCAAGCAGACTGAGAAGATGTTGATTCTAACGTCGAAGATCAATAAGCGGCGGCTGAAAGCGTTGTTCGGAAACACAGTGACGGGAAACAATGTCACGCTGTATCCAGTGTTTGGAACGTGGTTTGGCATCCCTGGAACTCTGGGGATTCGAGTACGACCTGGCCGATTGAAACTGAAGGAAGACCGGAAGGATGTGGGCGCGGATTTGACTGGGCAGGTGGTGGTAGAAAGTTGACGCAGTCGCGGCCTCTCTAAGCGCCGCGCCTGCAGAGTGAGTCAGAAGACGCCCTGTCTGGCTCACTCACCTGGGCCGATGGTGCCGAGATGGGGAGTCTCGGTGGAGGGTTCGATTCCCGCCCGGTCCATTTTGGGTGATGGTCACACTGTGTAGGTGTGACGGCATATCGTGAGAGTGTTGCCAATCCACACCCAATTCAACAGAGGGGGGGAATCATGGACGTAAGCTATCAGCAGTTCATCGATCGCAAATCACAACTCGGCGGACAGCACGGATTCGATCCGGTGTGGATGCCGGACTTCCTGTTCGACTTCCAGCGTCATCTGGTCGAGTGGGCGTTGAGGCGGGGCAGGGCGGCACTGTTCGCTGATTGTGGGCTCGGCAAAACACCGATGCAGTTGGTTTGGGCTGAGAATGTTCGCAGGCACACAGACAGGCCGGTGCTGATTCTGACGCCGTTGGCTGTGTCGCAGCAGACGATGCGAGAGGCGGATAAGTTCGGAGTGACAGCGACAGTGTCACAGGACGGAACTCATTCTGGTGGGATCGTCATCACGAACTATGAGCGGTTGCCAAACTTCAATGCGGAAGACTTTGCAGGCGTGGTCTGTGACGAATCGTCTATCCTGAAATCTTATCAGGGACAGACTCGCAAACGCATCACGCGGTTTATGACAAAGATGAAATACCGGCTGCTCTGTACGGCCACGGCAGCACCGAACGATTACGTGGAGCTGGGAACATCGGCCGAAGCACTCGGGGAGCTATCACACAGTGAGATGCTGCGGAGATTCTTCCGGCAACTGGACGACAAGGGCCAGAAGAAAGAGCAGAAACAACAGGACCACGCTGAAGTGATGATCGAGGCCGATCCTCAGTATTACCAGAAGTTGGCCTACCGTGTGGCTCAGACGATCGGACAGTGGCGGTTGAAGCATCACGCGGTCGAACACTTCTGGCGTTGGGTGGCGTCGTGGGCAATGGCCTGCCGTATGCCTTCGGATGTTGGGTTTGACGATGGCGACTTCAGGCTTCCGGCACTTGAGGAACGAGACCATATCATCAAGCCGTTGACACCTCCGCCCGGGCAACTGTTCGCGACAACGGCAATCGGCATGGGCGAGGAACGGAAGGAACGGCGGCGAACCCTGAACGAGCGGTGCAAGTTCGTGGCTGACCTGGTCGATCACGATCAGCCTGCGGTTGTCTGGTGTCATCTGAATCCGGAAGCGGACCTGCTGGAGAAATTGATACCGGACGCCTGCCAGATAGCGGGACGAACGGCTGATGATCGAAAGATAGAACTGTACAACGCATTCGCCGACGGCTCACTGCGGGTTCTAATTATTAAGCCTAAAATCGGGGCTTGGGGACTGAACTGGCAGCACTGCAACCACGTTGTCACGTTCCCGACTCACAGTTACGAGCAATACTACCAGAGCGTGCGACGTTGCTGGCGATTCGGACAGACACTTCCTGTGCGTTTGGATGTGGTCGCGACCGAGGGCGAGGTGCGAGTACTCGGGAACATGCGACGCAAGGCCGATAAGGCTGACGCGATGTTTGACGTTCTCGTGAGGGAGATGAACAACGCAACGCGGATCGAAGCCGACAATTCCTACGTCAATAATGTGGAGGTGCCAGCGTGGCTGTGAGTGACCAAACAACAACAGACGAGTACGTCCTGTTCTGCGGTGACTGCGTCGAGGTGATGCGAAGCCTGCCGACTGACTCGATTGACCTGACTGTCTACTCGCCGCCGTTTGCGGGGCTGTATCAATACAGTTCGGACGACCGGGACATGAGTAACAGCATTGACCGGGGGGAGTTCTTTGAACATTACGGCTTCGCCATTGAAGAGATAGCGAGGCTCACGAAGCCGGGACGTATCAGTGCGGTTCATGCGATGGACATCCCGTTGAGCAACGCGGGATGTGATGCGATGTACGATCTGCCTGGTGAGATCATCCGAGCACACGAGTCGCGTGGGTTTGTCTACGGTGGCCGGCGTGTGATCTGGAAAGAACCGTTGATGGTTCGTAACCGGACGATGATGAAGAGCCTACACCATAAGACCTGCTGTGAGGACTCGACCCGGACGAGCATCGCGAACGCTGATTACCTGTTGATGTTCCGTCGCGCTGGCGAGAACGCTGTTCCGGTCGATCATGAGGTCGGTCTACTGGAGTACTGTGGTGAAAACGAGATGCCTGAGGGGTTGATGCGTTATCGGGCCATGAAGGGTGACCAGAAGCTGAATCAGTTCAGCCAGTGGATTTGGCGGCAGTATGCGTCGTCTGTGTGGATGGACATTCGGATCGACCATGTTCTCAAGTATCGTGAGTCGAAAGAGATGGAAGACGAGAAGCACGTCCACCCGCTACAACTGGACGTAATCAACCGAGCCTGCGTTATGTGGAGCAATCCCGGCGAGACGGTGCTGACTCCATTTATGGGCGTAGGCAGCGAGGTCTACGGGGCGGTCAGGAACGGTCGCCGTGGCGTTGGCATCGAGCTGAAGAAATCGTACTACGACCAGGCAGTCCGCAACGTGGCGACGGCTCTGGAGATGCCGAGCGAACGTAGCGAACGAAGTCTGTTTGATGATGAGGTTCTCAGCGCGGCGGGAGGTGAGTAATGCAGGCGAGCAGGGCGAGGGGAATTCAGAAGACGCCCTGTCTGGCTCACTCACCTGGGATGATGGTGGCGTGAATGGAGACACGTCGGCGGGTTCGAGTCCCGTCCATCCCACTTGGGACTGCGGTATCTGGTGTGTAGCCAGTAGCAACGGTAGGAGTGCTCCGCGGTCCCATTGAATGCGAGGGGGAGTGATGGATCCACGGACGGCCCGGAGACTTCGAAAGCCGTACAGAGATCATTACCGGGAGTGCCAGTACTCATGGGCGTTGCAGCAGTTCGGTGTGATGTCGGTCCCGTGGGACTGGGCTCACGAGAGGTCACCGTTAAAACATCTGCCGTTGGCGTACGAGCTGGACCATATCTACGGGAAGCGGGGACAGGCGTGCGATTTCGAGGTCAGCATTAACTGGATGACGTCGTGCCATGTGGCGCATATGTGGAAGACCAACAATACAACGCTCGGGAGAATCACAGCGATATGGTGCAAGTTGCGGCTCCGCAAGATCGGCCTCGATTCGTTCTCGCACTTTGACCGTGACGGCATCCGGGCAATATGGGGACGTGATCCAATCGGGATGTTGCAGGTGTGGCTGGAAACAGAGGAACTGCCTGAGTGGGCGCGGTTGATGGCTCTTGACGCAATCGAGATGAATGATGGCGAGTCCTAACGCGGTGACGTTGCTGGTTCCGATACTGGATGTGTTGTCGTTTGCGGAGAGGCCGTTATCGACGCGGGAGATCGCTGCGGAACTCGGTGTGAGTCGTGGCACTGTCAGTAATGTGATCTGCAAGCACATGGACTTGGGTAAGACGGAGGTCCGTGGAGACGGTGCGCGGTACTACCTGTACTACATTCCGAAAAGGGCGACATGATGGTCTGTGAGATATGTGACCGGAGGATGGCGGAGCTGGATAACGACAAGGGATGGTGCAGTCATTGCGGCACGGTTCAGCTCTTACCAGGCGTTCAGCAGGCTCCGATGCTGGCGTATTCTGCGATTGCTGTGCTGCGTCAGATAGCAGACGGACCAGAGGACTCGGGTACTCATGCGGTGGAGTCTCTGCGTGAGGCGTGTTTGTCACCGAGCGAGAGGGGGTGAGTGATGCCACGACCGATATGCGCGAGCTGCCAGAAAGAGATGCGCTGCCGTCAGAACGGCATCCTCGTGAACGATCCGCCGATTGATGAGTTTCCGGCGACGTACTGGTTCGGTGATCTGTACTCGTGTGTGGAGTGCGGGGCTGGTGTGGTCGTTGGTTGTGGCGAGCCGGTGATGGCTCTGCATGGACCGTTTAAGTCGATGGAGTTCACGAGGTGAGGGGGAGCGATGCCTGATCTGATTGTCGGCTCACAGACCTACGACGCGAACTGGGCGGAGTATCTGGCTGCAATCATGCCGGAGGGGACACCGGTCACGTTCCGTCGTAAAAAGGGTCCAAGTGGTCCGATAGAGCATGGCAGCGGCGTCTTCACTGGCAGCATGTTCTACGACGGTGTCACTGCGTACGTCGACATCGGAGGGCGTACCGTGTACCTGTTTCTGTCGATGGGCGACAGAATGAAGCGCATCAAAAACAACAGTGAGCTGCCGTTTCTTGGGAGCGGTATCTGATGTGTTCTGGCAAGGCTACTTTGCTGGCACAGTTGGGCGACTGAGTTGGGCGACTGAGGCGGGCGTGTTTTTCTATTGACCGGTAACGGATGGCGGAACTATGGTCTGTGCAGCATCGAAGAATTGGAGTATCGGACAATGGCAAAAGCCAGC
>Ga0255047_10002593_pt1 | contig 11866 bp, 5 predicted proteins | sample JV7_2_1_MG_FD_183640 | JGI IMG/M metagenome (GOLD analysis project Ga0255047, IMG submission 183640) | Seawater microbial communities from Jervis Inlet, British Columbia, Canada - JV7_2_1 | ecosystem: Environmental > Aquatic > Marine > Inlet | place: Canada: British Columbia | collected 2016-10-06
GGCGCGTATTTGGCGCGCGCTGGGGATCTTGTCGGCGGTATGCGCGTCCCGAAAAGCAGGAGTCTGTAGCGGGTAAAATAAGGCGGTCAGGGAGGACCGTTTATGCTTGCCGTGCTGTTGCTGCTTACTGCGCCACCATCGACGATCACAGAGGACGTAGTGACCATCGTGGAGGTAAACCACGTTTACAGTTCAGACTGGGGCAAGGTCCGCTTCCACCAGATTATTTTTTGGCGTATGGAGCGCAGGCCGAACAGGGAGACGGGGCAACTCGAATGGGACTGTTACGTTGCCGATTACCGAATGACGGATCTTGATGATTACCATCTAAGCGGAAAGCTGGGGAATTATGTCTTCCTCTTGTGGGACGATAAGCAAGGGCAGATAATTCTGCGACGGATACGGAGTACGACGTTCATGGAAACGTGGACTAACTATGACCGAGAGGTAGGGGATAGATGGCGGCTGCCGATAACCAATCGCCGGGGACTGACGGCGCGGTAGAGTTCAGCGCGGAGCAAATAGCAGCGATCGCTGCGGACCCGCTACTGGCGGCATGGGCAGCGTCGAGGGTCAACGACTCGTGGTTTAATTTTGTGCCACGACCAGACGATCCTGCCAACTTCGACGAGCAACACGCGTTCGTTTACAATCGCGATACAGTGTCGTTCGCGATCGGGGGCAATGCAGCCGGAACCACAGAGTCGAGCGCGTTTAAGTGTGCCGAGTTCCTGCTTCGCCAGCAGCCACCACCGAGGGCCAACACCCCGTTCTGGATTATCTCGAACACCTACGAGCAGGTGTGCGGGGTATGCTGGGATGAAAAATTATCCGGGCATGGCCACATTCCAGAGTGCGAGGTCGACTGGGACAATGTCAGATGGCTTTCCAAGAAGGACGGCTGGCCAGCTAGTGTGCCGCTCAAGCCGTGGCCGGGGCGACCGGGTAAAAACTGGAAGATCGAATTCAAGAGCTACGAGCAGGGGCGACGTGCGCTACAGGCCCGATCAATCGGGGGCTTCTGGTTTTCTGAGCAGTTCCCGTTGAGCCTGTTCCTTGAGACGTTGCGAGGGTGTCGTGAGTATATGTTTCCGGGGGGCCAGTTCTGCGAGTTCACCCCGATCGAGCCGGACTTGTGTTTGTGGGTGGAAAAAGTAATGGACGAGCCACCGCCGGGCTGGGCGTTCTATCGCCAGAACACGGCGGCTAATGTCAGCAACTTGGCTGAGGGGTGGTTCGATCAATTCTTCGCCAGTGTGCCGGACGAGATGATCCAGACCCGCATGACGGGGGCGCTGGCGACGTTCGAGGGCGTCATATTTCAGAGCTTCAATCCAGCTATTCACGCTGTCGACGAGGAGGTTATTCTGCCGCCTAATGTCCGGCATTTTCGCGGTATCGACTGGGGTGCAAGTGCCGAGCATCCGTTTACATGCGTCTGGGGATACGTCGACGGTGTCGGCGACTGGTACATCTACGATGAATATTGGTGTGTGGATCAATCGAGGATCACGATGGATCACGTTGACGAAATAGAAAACCGCTGGCCGTGGGACTACGGCGATTATAATTTTGGGCCGTCATTCGCGGACCCATCGAGGCCCGGCGAAATCAACGAATTTAATCAGCGGGGGATTGTCACCTACCCAGCGAGCAACGACGTATTTAAGGGAATTGATTGTGTGCGGTCGCTCTTGAAGGCACAGCCCAATACAGGTCGACCGAAGCTGCTGATTAACGCTCGCAATTGCCAGCACTTGATCGAGGAGATGCGCAAGTATCGGTGGAAGCGAGGTCGCAGGCCCACTGAGGGCGGTCATTTGAATCCAGCGGTTCCTGTTGCTGCCCCATTAAAGCGCGACGATGACACGGTGGACTCGCTGCGGTACATGATTTATTCAGCAGGCAAGCTGGACAGCGGGCGACCGCCGGGTTCAATGCAACATGGCGAATTCGAGACTCGCAAGGGAATCCAGATCAGCGACCGGTTGCGTGCCGTCGGGGGCAGGGAGGCAAGTCCACAGGTGCTGCAAAATCAGCCGGGGTGGTTCCAGCGTTAGTTGATATAATAACCGGATCATGGAGTGACCCGTTGTGGCGAAATCACATACGATCAACCCGATTTTTCGACGCTACTCTAAGCGCGTAACTGACCAAGCCCGTAGCGTAGCGCGGGGGAGCGAGGTTGGGCGACTCGTAGGGCAGGTGGAGAAGGCCGTGCGCAGCGGTGGAGGGTCCAGCCTCACACGGATACTCAATACCACACCGGGCGGATTCGATCCCTCACAACTCACCAAGCAGATGCGTGGCACCGATATGCTGCAAACCGCCAAGGTGCTGGCCGAGCATTACGCCAAGGGTGGGGCAAGCCGTAAAGCCGTCGATTTAATTTTGGGGGATATGGGGCCGGGCGGGCGAGTGATGGCGGATCTCGTCAAACGGGGCGGTGGCAAGAGTGCAGGGGGCGAGCAGCAACAGCTCTCGTTCATGCAGAATTTATTGGAAGCGTTCGGTATCAGTTCGCACGAGGTGAAGAAAAAACCGACGGGCAGCAGGACCAGCGCCATGAAGGCCCAGAGGGGTCGCAGGAAGGGCAGAGAGCGAGCCAAGGAATGGCTGGCGTCAATGGGCTACCCAGTTGAGGGGGAGCCAGACGACCCGGTACAGGCAGCGAGAAAAAAGAAACAGGCCGAGCCACCTATTCTGCCGCAAGGTAAAAGCTCGACAACGGCCAAGGGTACGCCACGGCGCTACGTCGATCTCAAGGTCGGCGGGCGAAACAAACGGTATCCCATCGACCACCCCATCGTGACAGGTGCCATGCTCCCAGCGGCGGGCAGCAGCAATGTTCACAGCTTCGGATACGATATCGACACAACAACTCTCTATATTCGCTTCCTGCAAGACGAGGGGTACGGTCGCAAGGGCGGCAAGGGTCCGTTGTATGCGTACTTTCACGTGCAGCCACCGCTGTTTACGAAGATGATGGCGGCGGTCAGCAAGGGAAAATTTATCTGGAAGCACATCCGTATAGAAAAGACGATCTCAGGCCACCGCTTCGGCTACAAGCTGGTCGGGGTTGAAAAAGGCTATGTTCCTCGCAAGGCAACGGTTCAGCGAGTTGGTGACAGGCTGACCGAAGTGCTGGCAGAGCGGCAGGTGCTTACAACGGGCGGCACCCTGATGAAAAGCCGACCGGGCACATTAAATCCATATTCAAGCGGCGCACCCAAACCACCAAACCGGGGCACGCCGAACAGGGCAACACCCAACAGGGGAAGATAAAAATGGCGCAGTACAAGGAAGGACCACAGCCGGTACAACGAGACGATTCTGGTATGCCAGTCGATGCACTGGCCCAGACGTTTTTCAAGGTATCACGCAATACCGACGACGGTAGCACGGACCCGTCACAGGGTGTCAGTGGCTCCCCACCGAACTTCGGTGAGTCGGTCCTACCTCACGTCACCACGTTTCAGGGTATCGTGTCCAGCGTCGCACGAGTCTACAGGCCGAGCGACGAGGCACTCAAGGATTCATTCGCGAATGCGAGGTACATGCGCAATGATCCTGCTGTCATGGAGTGTATCGAGCAGCGGCAGAGATCCGTTGCACTTCTGGACTGGCATATCGAAGCGGACAACGATAAAGATCCGCTCCAGCGCTGGCTGGTGGACGAGATCACGACGATCGTGGATGCAATCCCGCGTTTTATGCAGTACCGGGAGAATCTCCTGCACGCTGTCTGGTATGGCCGTTACGGCGTCCAGCAGCGCTGGCGATGGAAAAAAATTCGCGGCAAGATGCGGTGTGCTGTCGATAAGTGGTTGCCTGTTAATGGCGATAAGCTGGCGTTCCGGTATGACGACGGGACCGGCGAATTCAACCCGGAACAAGTCGGTGTGAGGGTAGGCGCTGGCTTTACCACAGGCACGAGCGTGGCGAAGCGGTGGACGGTTGAACAGATCAATAAGGTCGAGCCTACTGACTACGGCTTGGCTTATTTTCTGGAGCCGTGGGAGAAACCCCTGCTGGCCATTCACAAGCACTACATCGAGGACGGGGAATACGAGTCCCCTGAATCGGCAGGGCGCATTCACGGCGTCGGTATCAGGTCCAGAATCTATTGGTGCTGGTATCAGAAACAGGAGGCACTGGCTTTCCTGATGGAGTTCCTTGAGCGGTCCGCGACCGGGATGGAAATCTGGTATTACCCGTGGGGTAGCAAGGAAGCACGCGACCAGACACGCAAGGCCGCCGAGGAACGGATCGGTAACGGTCGAAATATTATTCTCGTGCCACGTCCGCTGGGGGAAGAACAGGCGTACGGGGTCGAGCGTATCGAGCCGTCAATGGCAGGTGCCGACGTTCTGGGGCGCATTATCACCGAGTATTTCGGCCACCAAATTAAGCGGCTGATCCTCGGTCAGACACTCACCAGCGAGGCACAGTCGACTGGTCTGGGGTCCGGGCTGGCAGAGGTTCATCTTGATACCTATATGCAGATCGTGCAGTACGACGCGACGAATCTGGAAGAAACACTGACCACGGATCTGATCGAGCCACTAATCAAATTTAATTTCCCGCAGTACGCGGATATCCCGCTGAAATTCCGCATTGATACCGAAGCGCCTGACGTTGACGGAAAACTCGCAGCGTGGGAGAAGGCGTTTAACATGGGATTAAAGATCAAGGCGCAGGATGTCATGGATCTTATCGGGGCGACAAAGCCGGGCGAGAACGACGAAGTCCTGTCAGCGCAGGACATGCAAGGCGGCATGGAAGGCGGGATGGAAGGCGGCGAGATGCCACCGGGGCTGGAAGGGCCAGAGCAGCAGCCACCACCGCCGGACGGAAGCGATCCAGATCCGTTTTCGACCGACGAGGACGAGCAAGGCGAGCAAGACGAAGAAACCGATTCGCGGGATCTCCACAAAATTCTCTCGCAAAAAGGTGTGGCCGAGCCACCGGAGAGCCAGAACAGCGAGCGGCAGCCAGTGAGAATGTCACGGACAGGCTACGCGGAGACGTTGGGCTACAGCCGCCAGAGCCACGAGGACGACGCTGTAGAGAGCCTGCGGGCAGGTGACTACATACTCACATACGCACGCGCACGCGGTTACATCCCCACAGGGGGATCACAGAGCGAAAATACGGCCAGTGCCATCACGCATCTGGAAAAATATCGGCAAGGCGACGCGAAATGGGAAGAAAGCAAACATCCGCGTGATGAAGGTGGTCGGTTCGGATCAGGTGGCGGCGGGGCTGGAACAGCAATCAAAGTTCCGGTTCCTCAAGACGAGGAACCACCAGTCGAGGAACCACAGCAGGCGGCTGACGGTCCGCAGGGACAATATATTGAGCACTCGTGGGGCAAACAGTATGTCCCGACCGAGGGTGAAGTGCAGAGGGATCTAGGCGCACTGGGCGCTAACCAGATTGAGGCGGAAACCTTCGAGGTGGATGATTCCCTGAATATCCCGCGTGGCAAGATGCCGCAGATCACAAAAACGCATCTGGACGAGTTCCTGAGCCATTTGAGCGAGAAGGGTGTCGGTTCGAGTGAGGGCCAGTTACCGTCGAGCGAGCTACACGGGACACAGCAGGAAATTAACGGTCCCAAGGTCACGAGCATGGCACAATTTATTCGTGACGGGGGCGAGTTCCCGCCGGGCGACGCGGTGCTTGCTTCTAATGACGGGCATATCCTCGATGGCCATCATCGGTGGGCAGCTTATCGAGTGGCGGACCCACAACGCCCGATCGACGTGATCCAGATTGACTTGCCGATCAAGACCCTGTTGCACGAGGCGCTCAATTTTGAGGGTGTCGGTTTTGCTGGGGTGAAGAAAGAGCACCAGAGCGCCGAGGGTGGCCCGGTGGAGACACCCAAGCCCAAGCCCCACAAGCCGAGAAACTTTTTCCCCGACGCGGACTTACAGAGCAGCCATATCTTCAAAAAGACCATTGGGACGCTGGACGAGGAAATGATTACCGGCTTGTCGGGCGGTCGAGATACGACCGAGGTGACGATTCACGCTGACGATGATCTGGGCGCGGTGTATATCGACATAAAAGACGCTGAATTCACCGCCGAGCGGAGCATACACATTGATGGCCACGGCAACAAATTCATGTACAACCAAGAGCTTACCGTCGATAGAAACTCACGCGGCAAGGGACTCGGAACCCAGATTTTCGCGCGGCAGGTCGAGTACGCCAGATCAATCGGCTGTAAATATATCACATGCACCGCTGCCGGAAGTAAAACAACCGGTTACAGCGGCTACATTGCGTGGGCCAAGATGGGGTATGACGGGCCGCTCAACACCGGTGCGACCAGCTCCCAGCGGGGCAGGGATTTACAGGTAATGGTCGAGATGAAAGATAAAGGAATGTGCGATCCGAATTGCCCGGAAACCGTACAAGAGTTAATGGCCAAGGAAGGCGGGGCAGAACTCTGGGAGACGCATGGCGGCACGTTCGATGCCACATTCAATCTCGATCCGAACAGCAGGTCCAGCAAGATCCTCGATCGGTACTTACGCAAGAGCCGAGCGATGGGACGAATCCCTGAACAATACGCACGCATACCACGAAAGGAATAACAATGCCGGACGAACAGGAAAAACACGAGCAGGCGGATTTCAGTGACGAGGAATTGAAGCTGCTAGACGAAGCCCGCGCGGAGGTAGTATCGGAGGAACGGTCAGCGCAGTCGGGGGTAGCACCAGAGCGAGTCGAAGTCCCGAAGACGATGCCGGAGGTTATCCAGTACGCACGCGCGAATAAGAATTGGGTGCCGGATCTTCTGGACCGGGGGGTGGAGGCGGATCAGGTGAGCGGTGCAATGGACCGGATCAACGCCGAGGGATGGTTTGAGAGGATGGGAAGTGCGAAACCTGCCGAAACGATCACCGAGGACGATCTGATATACCTCGAAGAAGAAAAGCCGTGGGAGCGCGATGAGTCTGATACCACCGATTAAATACGCTGCCGAGTTCAAAGAGCAGCAGCACCCGCGCGACGAAGGTGGACAATTCACCAGCGGCGGTGGTGGTGGCGGTGCGCAGGAAGAAAAAAAATCCATCGAGATGATGGACGCCGAACGGGACAAACGGTGGTCGGATCGCCTACAAGCCAACAAAGAGTTGATGGAGAGAACTGACGAGGCCATTGAGCAGTTTCAGCCGCACACAAAAGGAGCGGTGGTGAAACGCCCAAGGGAACAAGAATCGCATTTTACTATCACCGCACCAGACGGGAGCATCATATACGGGTGGGGGGGCAACCGTGACATGCCCGACGACAAACACCGGGTAAACTACGGCGAATTATTTTCAATCGAGGTGAAAACGCAGCGGCAGGGAATGGGAACGTCGCTGGCGAAAGATGCCATCCAGATGATGCGTCTTGCTGGGTCGGATCACATTATCATGCGATCCCCTAATGAGGCGGGTCGGGCACTCAACGCGAGGCTTATTCGCGACGGCGTAATCGGTGAGGCGGTGCAAGTAAGCGACAGGAGCGGCACCGCGCTACACCCAATCCTCGGCGGTGAATCGCAGCCGAAAAAAAAATCCTCGACCTCGACCCCGGAGTTCAAGGCGTGGTTCGGTGACAGCAAGGTAGTTGACGAATCAGGCGAGCCGCTGGTTGTGCATCATGTCACGACAGAGGAATTCGACGAGTTTGACCCAAGCAAGGCTGCTATGGGCGGCAGCTTCTGGTTTACCTCGGACAAGGCAAGCATTGAGAGCGGCGAAACTGGTGCGGGCCTGCACCCGGACAAGACCCAGCGCACGATTGACGCCTACTTGTCGGTTCAAAAAATGGCTGGATGGGACGAGTACGACAAACTTTCGCTCGGCCAACTTGAGGACATGGGCTACGACGGCGTAAAGCTCGATGACGACTATATTGTTTTCAACCCAACCCAAATAAAGTCCGCAACCGGCAATCAGGGCAGCTTCGATCCAGACGACCCGCGTATCAACTACGCGAAATGGGACGAGTCAATGGTGACTCGCGATGATGATGGCAAGTTCGGATCTGGGGGTGGGGGAGGTGACGACGATCAAAGCTCTGCGCTGTTCGTCAGCGACGAGCATGAGGGCTATCAGGGTGAGCGCAGCAGGAATGTCGTTGTGCCGGAACCGGGAGAACCTGACTCAGTCCGTATATTTGAGGTAGATGCGAGCATCGCAGACCTAGTGTTTGACCTGAATGTTAGCGGGTTTCCTACCGGGCAATCTGGCAGCGGAGTGTGGGCCGACTATAAGGGCACCCGTGCAGAAAGTCGGTGGCACGGGGCAGGTGGTTATATCGCGTTTTTTCTTGATGACGTTGGTGAGAAAAAGGCCAAGCAAATCGGCAGGGCGGCGAAAGCAGCAGGTATGACGTTTGAGGGTGGACCGCTATTTGGGGAGCCATCCGTTACGGTTCGGAAGGTAGGGGATTTTGATGATGAACCAAACGACGAAAAGGCAAGGGCAACGTGGCAGCGGTTTCAGAAGGAACTGCTTGGCGAAAAAGAAAATTACTCGCGCCCGCGCATGCTGACCCGACAGGAACGGTACGCCAAGTGGGAGGAAAGCGACCACCCGCGCGATGATGATGGCAAGTTCGGATCAGGGGGTGGAGGCAAACCTGCTTCGCCGTCCAACCCGATCAAGGCAGCGGGGTTCACGCCAGAGTCCCGGCAGAAGTGGCAGGAGAAACACCGCGTCTCCCAGCGGCAGAAGCGCACGCCACAGGTGCAGGGATCAGCCGAGAAATTAAAATCCGGCGAGATCAGTCAGGACGAATATCTGGCAACGGTCAAGGAGCATCGACCGATTAAGCCACTCGGTGAGGTGCCGGATATCCCCAGCTACAAGGATATCGTGGGGGCGCTGACGGAAAATAAAATTGGGACAGGGATTGTTGGTCTGACCCCTGTGACCATGCCAGACGGTAGCCGGGAATTAAAAGACGGCGACAAGGTGGCAGCGCGGCTCGATATTCCGGCGTATGACAATTACGACGTGTGGGTGGTGTCGCTGCACGACGGCAGCAAGAAGGGCGGTAAGTCGATCGGCTACGCGCCAACGGCGGTGCTGGACAACGTGGAGTTTGCCACATCCCCGAAGGCGGCGCTGAATATCGGAGTCGATAAGCCCAAGACGACATTCGCTAGGATGCACGGCGACTGGAAAACTCACAGCCCACAGGACGCGCGGGCGCGGGCGGTCACTTACATGGATCACCCGGACTGGAAGCAGGTCGGCATGAATCCGTTTCGCCACTCGTGGTTTTACGACAAGGACGACGGGAAGCCGATTGTAGGCGCTGAGCAGGTAATCCAGATCGGTGCTCTGGTGCTGGCAAAAAACGTGAAGTACGCGCCGGTAGATGACGACCGGTTCGCTTTCACGAACGAGAAGGGCGAGACATCGCATTATGCGAAGTGGGAGGAATCGAAGCATCCCCGTGACGAGTCAGGGAAGTTTGGCGAGGGCGGTGGAGGTGATACCGCAGAGGCAAATTTACCCATCGGCAAGCGAGGCAGCGGCAGCTTGGACTCGCAGATTGATGCCTCGAAGCGAAAGGATAAGTCTGAAAAAAGGAAAAAGGCCAAGACTAAGGCCGCTCAGAAGCGAGAGGACAAGGCCCGCGCAAAGGAGTTATTTGACCTCCACGGTGAGCAGTTGATTAAACGCATGGCGGATGCAGGGCATGACGCGAAAAAGGTAGCGGCAACCTTGGATTCAATGATTAAGTGGGAATCAGCCAAGGCCCGCAAGCTACTAGAGAAAGTTGCAGCAGATCCTTGGCTGCACGCCCAAGAAAAACAATCCGCAGCAACCGCCAGCCCTGAATTTAAGACGTGGTTCGGGGGGTCGAAGGTCGTTCGTGACGACGGCACCCCGTTGGTTGTTCACCACGGGACGACAGCGGAGATGGGGGGCGAGTTCGCCTTTGACGCTGGAAAGATCGGCTCGGCAAATGATCCGGGCTTTTTTGGACGTGGGTTTTATTTTGTGGGATACCCAACCATGAAACCCGGAAGGGCACGGGGAGAGGCGGGATACTACGGAAAGAATGTCGGTGACTTTTACCTGTCTCTGCAAAACCCGCTAGACCTGACAAGCCCGCGAGGTGTTTATTCGACCGAAGATAGGTTCTTGCACTGGTATCCCAAGTTGCAAGAGGTGGGACTAGGGAGTGAGTCGCTGGATAGACAGCTTTCGTTTTATACGGGCATAAAGAGCCATGTGGCAAACAACGCTAAAACTGCGAAGGATTCCGGTGGGGGATTTAAGGCGTGGGTTGAACATCCCGACCTCACCCGCAACGCGGCGTATACAGGCTCCATTCACGGTGTTCACGAAACGCCAGAAGAAGCCCTCGAACATTTGTCGGTTCTGTTAGCCAAATCTGTAAGCCGTAACAGAGGTGTCGACGACCTTAGCTTTCCGACCTTATCCGACTACATTCGGACGGAGGGGTTGGAATCGCGGCTGACCGAGGGCGCACAGGCCAACGGTCACGATGGGGTTATCTCCGGCGATGAATATATTGTGTTTGATCCTGCCAGTATCAAGTCCGCAACGGGTAATCAGGGATCGTTTGACCCGGAAGATCCGAGAATCAACTACGCCAAATGGGAGGAATCGAAACACCCCAGAGACGAGAGCGGCAAATTCGGTGAGGGTGGCGGTGGTGCGGACGAGCCACCATTTCAGCTAGAGCAGCAGAAGAAAAAAACTGGGCGACCGCCGAAGATGTTCACGCCACAGGAAAAGGAACAGATGGTCCTGTTCCGAGGCAAGGACGAGATACCGGGACAGACCGACTGGATCGAGCAGCAGGAAGAACGAGAGCGGGCCAGCGAGGAAAAGCAAGAACCAGAGGGTCAGTTGCGTGCCAAGGCAGGCGGGGAGACAGGGCCGAACGGCGAGTGGTATCCCGGCGGCGCGTTTATTGCCACCACCGACATGCCCAAATTGGCGAAGCAAAAGAGGGGTCGGGCTGCTGACCAAGAAGTTCATTTTGAACCGGGGTGGGGTAACAGGAGTCGCCCCAAACCGGGAACTCTGGCAATCTTCCACGCACTAACGCCGTGGTTTAACTACAACACGGGAGAGCTAACTCGCACCGGCATGGAGCGACAGGGGTTCACTGAGGAAGAAATTTCCACCTACGAGGAACTGGCCCAAAAGTATATGGACGGGGATCGCTGGGTTGATTTAATCGACTACCCTCTTATGGCGGATTGGGGCGACCTAGCACGAATGGCCGAGGCGGGGCAGGCAGTACCCGGTGACGCGCTGGAGAAAATGGTGGGAACCAGAGGCGACAGCGTGGAGGACGTGAAGAAAGCACTCGGCGTCAAAGACTACAAGGCGACAGCAGAAAAACAATCCAGCAGCCAACCCCCGACCAATGAGGCGGATTATTTGTCGGAGAGAGAGCTGTCAGACGAGTATTTTGCAAACTACGTCAACGAGGCCGGTGAAAAAATTGCCAGCAGCAGGGAAACGCCCGCGAAGGTGCGAGAGCTTCCCATCGGAAGCTGGAAGATTTCAGACGCGAGGGGGCTTCATGGTCGGGACATCATGCAGTTGCGTATACTCAATCCCTCGGATTTAATTCCATCCGAGGTAACAGAGAGCGATAAGGCTGCCGATGTATCGCGGTATCGGGACTGGATGAAAGAGGGGAAGGTGCCGCCGCCTATCTCGGTGGTAGAGACAGAGAGTGGGGAATTAAAAATTGTGGACGGACACCGCCGCTGGTTGGCAGCAGAGGAGGCTGGGATGCAAATTCCGGCTTGGGTGTCTCCCATCGCTGACCACCCGGAAGGCATGAAAGACTACGAGGG
>Ga0255047_10002595_pt1 | contig 11860 bp, 9 predicted proteins | sample JV7_2_1_MG_FD_183640 | JGI IMG/M metagenome (GOLD analysis project Ga0255047, IMG submission 183640) | Seawater microbial communities from Jervis Inlet, British Columbia, Canada - JV7_2_1 | ecosystem: Environmental > Aquatic > Marine > Inlet | place: Canada: British Columbia | collected 2016-10-06
GAACAACTTCACGCTGAAGGATCGAGGCATCGAGGACCGCAAGGAAGACTGCATCCGCTACCAGGCGCGCTTCTCCTACCCCGAACGCTACGACTCGAATGATGCGAAGCTGGGGCTGAGCGACCAAGAGTTCGCGCTTCTCGAGTCGTTTTACGACAACGCGTCCGCCGCAGTCAACTCACTACGCAACACCGGCTCATTGAACGTCGGCGAATGGCGCATGTTTTTCCTGGACCGCCCGGCTACGGATTACCTCGATCATGTCCCGGAGAATAAGGTGCCCGCAGGTCGAGCGCTGGGCCCGCTCAGGGCGGACGGCACGATGGGCGGCGGCGGAGACCTGATGCAACAGCTGGGGCAGGCGGTAGCAGATCGGGGTATACCAACCTTGCTCGGACATCGCGCCGTGAAGTTGATTCAGGACGACGACCAGGTCATCGGCGTGCAGGCCGATGCCGGCGGCAAGGCGGTTAACATCCGGGCATCCAAGGCGGTCATCTTCGCGACCGGCGGCTACGCGCATAATGCTGAGAAGAACAATGCCTGGCAACCGATGCGACTATACGGCTCCTGCGCAATGCCCGCCGCGGAAGGCGACTTCATCGATATTGCTACGGCTGCCGGTGCCAGCCTGGGCAATATTGGTGGTGCCTGGCGCACCCAGATCCTGCTCGAGGAAGCCCTGGTGAGCCCCCAGCTGGCCGCCGGCGTCTTTTTCCCGTCGGGTGACTCGGCCTTCCAGGTCAACAAATATGGCGTGCGCGTCGTGAACGAGAACCGCAACTACAACGACCGCACGGAGGCGCACGGTCTCTACGATTCTACGCATGCCGAATTCCCCAACCAGCTATTGTTCATGATTTATGACGCGCGCACCGCTGGCGGCTTCGCCGGCGTGTATCCTGTACCGGAGGATTCCGCTACTGCCGGGCATGTCCTCCGCGGCCAGACACTGGGAGAGCTGACGGCAGCGATCCAGGCGCGCCTGGGCGAGATTAAGGCCAGCACAGGCGGGCTGGAACTGGATACCTCGTTCGCCGCGAATCTGAAAGAAACCATCAAACGCTTCAACAGCTTCGCAGAGACCGGCGAAGATGCAGACTTCCAGCGCGGCAAGCATGCCTACGACAGTGAGTGGCATCAGGTGTTCTCACCCATGAAGCCCGACAGCGGCTGGCCGGAGAACAAGTATCCATCCATGACAATGCACCCACTGAGCGATAAAGGGCCGTATTACGCGATAATTCTTGCGGCGGGTGCGCTGGATACCTGTGGCGGCCCGGTGATTGACGCTAAGGCACGGGTGCTCGATAGCGAGGATCAGCCGATCGCCGGCCTGTACGGTGCGGGCAACTGCATTGCCAGCCCATCAGGGGATGCGTATTACGGGGCCGGCCACACGCTCGGTATGTCGATGACCTTCGGTTACATTGCCGCCAATGCCGCACACTCCGAGGCCAGGAAGTGAGTGTCAGTATCGAAGATCTGGCTCGCCGCGTCGACGAGCTGGAAAGCCGGGCCGTGCTGCGTGACCTCGTTACCGATTACTGCCGCGGGTTTGATAGCCACGACTGGGAGAAATTCATTGCGATCTGGCATGAGGACGCGGTCTGGGAAATCGGCCCGCCGTTCGGCACATTTGAAGGACATGCCGGTATTCGCGAGGCAGTAATGGACGTCCTATATCCGCTTTGGCACGAAACACACCACCTGACGTCAAACCTGAAGCTGGAGTTCGATGGGCCGGATCGTGCCCGCGGGGTTTGCGATGTCGATTGCATGGGTGCTACGAAAGACGATATCGTGCAAATGATCTCTGCAACATACAGCGATGACTTCGAGCGCCGCAATGGCGTATGGAAGATCGCCAGGCGCAATGTCGTCATTCATTATTTCAATCCCGTTCCGGGTGCGCAGATGTCAGCGCCGAGTGCCTGACATCCGTAACGAGTTGTGAGCTACCGGCGGTCCGTCGGCCATTCCGCAGTATTCGATGCTGTCGTACACGGCAATTGCGCAACTCGATGAACGCGGGCCCAATAAATGTAGCTTGCGGTGGGAAGGCCAGTTCGAATTGCCGGAAAACGGGACCGAAGCTGATGCGCTAGGCCAGTTTCTCAGCAAATCCTATAAGGCGATGTTTAAGGGTATCAGGCGGCAATTGTCGATGACTGCTGTGTCTATGCCATGTCGGCGCGGTGGCGGCTGAGATCGCCGATCAGGTCGGGCGAGATCTGGCGACTCGAAAACCGCCAGGCCCCATCGATTTCTTCGAAACTGTCGTGATAGTGCCCCAGGAAAATAGGCTGCAGCGGAAAATCGGGAGGCAGGCCCTGGAAGACGGTGATGTAGCATTCGGCGACCGCGCTGCGGCCATCTTCGTTGACATCGATCTGCATGTTGCTCATCACATGTTTGGTGTTTGGTTTTCCGTCGTACAGGGTGACGTTGTCGAGCATGCGGCGGACAGCTTCCGAGCCGCGCATCGGGCCGCCAGGATCACCGATGATCTCGAAACTGCCATTCGCAAACAAATTGGCAAAGCCGTCCAGATCGCCGCGGTCGATCGCGTAACAGTATTCGTTCATCAATCGTCTTACTGAATGTTGTGCGTCGCTCATTGATCGCCCCTTCAGGACATGCGGAGTCCGCCGTCAAGGCGGATCGTCTCGCCGTTTACGTAAGGATTCGTGACAATGTGCTGCACCAGCGCCGAGAAATCGTTCACGTCACCGAGCCGGGGCGGATGCGGGACGCTGCTCGCCAGGCTGTCTCTCACTTCATCTGAAATGCCTTGCAGGATCGGCGTGTCAAAAATTCCAGGAGCGACAGTGACCACACGTATGCCGAAATAGGCAAGGTCTCGCGCCACCGGTAACGTCAGACTGACAATTCCGCCCTTGCTTGCAGCATAGGCAACCTGACCTTTTTGTCCTTCGTACGCCGCAATTGATGCTGTATTGACGATTACACCGCGATCGCCATTCTCATCGGGCTCGTTCAGTGCCATCTTCTCAGCGGCCTGAGTCAAAACGCTGAACGTGCCCACCAGATTGATGTTGATCACGTCCCTGAACAGTTCCATCGGAAAGCGGCCGCCGCGGCCCAATGTCTTCGTCGCACCACCACCGCGACCGGCGCAATTCACACAAATGTGAAGAGCGCCGAAGACCTGCATCACTCGATCCATGCCGGCCTCGATCATGGCGTCGTCCGCGATATTGACCTTGCAGAAAATTGCTGCTTCTCCGAGGGATTCGGACAACGAGTTCCCCTTATCTTCGTCGAGATCAAAAATCGCAACTTTCGCACCAGCCGAAACGAAAGCTTCTACTGTTGCACGGCCCAGGCCAGAAGCCCCGCCGGTAACGATTGCTACTCTATTCTTCAGATTCATTCGGCGTTCCCGCGATTCGATTTGCTCCAGCTACTGGTGACTTCCTGCGTGCTGGTCCTTCACTCGTTGGCTGTATTTTTTGAACTAAATACAAATTCTATGATAGCTTAACCACACTCGGACAATCCAGCTTTTGGATTCCGGATGTCGAATCGTTATTACCCTTCGCTTACTGACCTTGCCACCACAAAGACGAATCTGTTCCATGCGAGACGCATACATCTACGATCACGTCAGAACGCCGCGCGGCAAGGGGCGCGCCGACGGATCTCTGCATTCGGTTTCGCCGGTGAATCTTCTTGCGCAGGTGCTGGAATCGCTACGCGATCGAAATGAACTGGATACGTCGATGGTCGAAGACGTCATTGCTGGCTGCGGGTCACCCATTGGCGAGCAGGGCAGTGCCATCGGTCGCAGTGCCGTGTTGGCGGCGGACTACGCGGAGACCGTTCCGGGCCAGCAAATTCACCGCTATTGTTCATCGGGTCTCGAGGCGGTGAATCTGGCTGCAGCGAAAATCTCATCCGGGCAAAGTGAACTAGTTGTGGCTTGCGGGGTTGAAAGTATGTCCCGGATACCGATTGGTTCGTCGGGCGGAGCCTGGTCGTCAGATCCTGAACTGGCCCACAAAATCCATTTCGTACCACAAGGTATTTCGGCCGATCTGATTGCTACGATTCACGGGTTTGGCCGAAACGATCTCGACCAGTATGCGGTGGCCAGCCAGCAGCGCGCGACGAAGGCCTGGTCGGATGGCCGATTCCATCGCTCTGTGACGCCGGTACATGACGAAATAGGCAGCATCCTGTTGGAAAAAGATGAGGCAATTCGGCCGCAGACAGATATGGAGAGCCTGGGCAAATTGCCGCCGGTATTTGCGGGCCTGGGGGAATTGGGCTTCGACCGGCAGGCAATCCTGAAATACCCGCAACTGGAGAGTATCGAGCACATGCATACCGCTGGAAATTCCAGCGCCATAGTCGACGGCGCGGGTGCGGCGTTGATCGGCAGCGCTGAGATTGGAGAGGCTCTGGGCATCAAGCCGCGCGCTCGAATCCGTTCCTGCGCCTCCGTAGGTACGGATCCTACCTTGATGCTTACCGGTCCAGCACCATCGGCGCGAATCGCACTCGACAAGGCGCGCATGGGCCGTTCCGATATTGAACTCTTCGAACTCAACGAAGCTTTTGCATCGGTCGTTCTCCTGTTCATGGATGAACTCGATATTCCACACGAACAGATAAACGTTAACGGTGGAGCAATAGCCATGGGTCACCCGATTGGAGCCACCGGCGTCATGCTACTCGGGATTGCGCTTGATGAACTTGAGCGGCAGGGGCTGGGAACTGCGTTGGTGAACCTTTGTGTCGGTGCCGGCATGGGCACCGCGACGATCATCGAGCGCCAGTAGCATGACCGATGTCTTGAACAGCGCCAGCCCCGTGAGCAATACCGAATTCGAAACCCTGCATTACCGCGTGACGGATCGTAGTGTGGCGATTGTTACGATCGATGTGCCCGGGCGAAACGTCAATGTCCTGACCCCGGAATTACACCGCGAACTGGGCGATGTCGTAACAGTATTGGCGGCCGATGAGAGCGTCATCGGAATCGTCTTGTGTTCCGGCAAAAAGGGGTTCATTGCGGGCGGCGACCTGATGCGCATCGTGCGCTACTACGAGATGAATCGCAGCCCAGCCGAAGCCTATGAACAGTCGCGGCCATTCAGCCGTGCGCTCCGGCGACTCGAGACCTGCGGCAAGCCGGTCGCGGTAGCAATCAACGGCTCTGCTTTGGGTGGGGGTTTGGAAATGGCACTGGCGTGCCATTACCGGGTTGTTGCCGATGATGAAGAGATAAAGCTGGGGCTGCCTGAGATCACGCTGGGACTGATACCTGGTGCCGGTGGTACACAACGGCTACCTCGATTGATTGGTCTGGAAAAGGCTGTCTCCATGATTCTCGATGGCACTATGATCAGTCCTGATGAGGCCTTGAAGCTTGGGATGATTGACTCCGTATCCGACTCTGGTGGCTTGCTGAATGTTGCGGAGAATTGGGTTCTCGACCAGGGCATGTCTTCGCAGCCGTGGGACCGAAAAGGATTTCGAATTCCCGGCGGCTCGAAATTGAATGACATGAACATCGGCCGGCTGTTTCAAATACAGACCGCAAAGATCGGCGCGCAGTATCGACACAACTATCCTGCGCCACTGGCTGCGCTGCGCTGCCTGTTCAATGGTAGCACCGTGAATTCCATCGACCAGGGTCTTCGTATCGAGTCACGCGAGTTTTCCGCACTGACGCGAGGGGCGGTGGCGCGCAATATTATCCGAAGTTTGTTTATCAACAAGCGCGCACGGAAGTTCCGGAAGGACGCCGCCGACAAGTCCCTGGTGGACGCCTGCAAGCGGGTCTACGATGAGGAAGGGCAAAGAATGCTCGCGCAGGGTCTGCCGCCTTCGTTGATACGAAATGCGGCGTGGGCTTCGGGAATGGACGATGCGCCAGCGGGCCTGGCTGAGGCGCAGAATTCTCTCAAGCCAATGAACATCGATTTCGACTTCGAAACGCTGCAACAGCGCTTGCTGGCCATTCAGAGTCTGGCAGCAGCGGAACTCTGGGCCACGGAGGAACTGGACCCTGTTGTCGCGGACCTGTCGACGTTGCTGGGCTGGGGCTATCCGTCTTACACCGGCGGCGTCTTGTCCTACGTAGACACTATGGGTCTGGCCAGCTTTGTTGCCATGTGCGACCGATTTGCCGATGAGCATGGAGAACATTTTCGGCCGTCCGACATTTTGAGCGCGCGGGCCGACAAGAATGAGAGTATTTATGCACATGAGGGTTGAAAGCGATCTTCATCGCTATCTGACGGGAGAATGAACTTGGGTAGAGTAGACGGAAAAGTTGCATTGATAACGGGGGCCGCCCAAGGCTTGGGCTTGGCCGACGCACAGGTATTGGCCCGGGAGGGCGCGAAGGTAGTGATGACCGACATTCAGGACGACGCCGGCGAGGCGGCTGCGGCGGCGATCCGCGAAGCTGGAGGTGACGCTACCTACGTGCACCAGGACGCGTCATCCGAAAACGACTGGACAGGCGTTGTCAAGGACATCCGGGACCAACATGGTCGGCTCGATGTGCTGGTCAACAACGCGGGGTTTGTAAAAATGGCAGGTCCCGAAGAGTGCACCCTCGAAGCGTTCCGCATTCACAACGCGGTGATGAGCGAGGGGACGTTTCTGGGTTGCAAGCATGCGCTGGGCCTGATGGCCGAGTCTGGCGGTGGCTCGATCATTAATATGTCGTCCACAGCGTCCAAGCTTGGCTACCCTATTTACTTCGCCTACAGCGCGGCCAAGGGAGCGGTCACCGCTATGAGCAGGGCGATCGCGATTCACTGCCAGATGAACGGCTACAACATTCGTGTCAATTCTCTGCATCCGGGAGCGATCGACACACCCATGGTGGCGGAAGCGGCCTCTATCCTGGGCGTGGAAAACAAGGAGGACCTGAGTCCGGTCGGGCTAGGGGCGCCGGAAGACGTGGCGAACGTCGTGTTATTCCTCGCCTCCGACGAATCGCGCTTTGTCAACGGTAGCGAAATCGTGATCGACAATGCGCTTTGCATTCAATAAAGCCTGACTGGTTTGAGATCCTTCGGGGGAAACAGTATGAACAAGAACTTCGGTGCGATATTCATTGCCATGATGCTGGTGGCTTGTCAGCAAGCTGCGCCTCCTGCCGCAGAAGATGCCGCCGCTGCCGCGGGTGCGCCGCAGGCGCCGCACCCCGGAGAGGCAGAGTATGTGAAGTATTGTGCCGAATGCCACGACAAAGCCGTGTACAAATCACCGAGCCGTCTGTTCGTCAGCATGATGGGCGCCCGTAACGTGCTTGCAGCGATGGAAGGCGGGCCGATGACAGAACAGGCTTCGATGCTGGATGATGCTGGTCGAGTGGCTATTGCCGAGTACCTGACGGGTCAGAATCCCCGTAACATGCCGGAAGAGAAACAGCCTCCCCTTTGCGATGCGGATCATGGCTTTGCGGCGAGCAGTATTCCGGTCTCGCTGGGATGGGGCGTCGATCATGCTAACTCGCGATTTCAGCCGGCGGAGACCGGGGGAATTTCCCGGGCGGACGTCTCGGCGCTTGAGGTCAAATGGGCCTTTGCTTACCCGAACGCAATCAAGGCGCGTTCGCAGCCGGCATTCGGCGGAGGCGCGATCTATTTTGGCGGCCCCGATGGTACGGTTCGTGCTCTGGATGCTCAAACCGGCTGTCTGCGCTGGTCGTTCAGGGCCACGGCCGAAGTTCGTACGGCAGTAGTCATCTCTCCGTGGTCCGCTGCAGATGACGATCCTCAACCTACGATCTACTTTGCGGACCTGCTGGCGAGAGTCTACGCACTCGATGCACGCACTGGCGAATTGCGTTGGAAGGTCAAGGTAGACGACCATCCCGACGCCACTGTGACGGCTGCAATGGCGTTGGCAGGTGGCCGTGTTTATGTGCCGGTTTCTTCACTCGAAGTCGTCTCGGCGAGCAACCCGAACTACGAGTGTTGTACTTTCAGAGGGGCGGTTGTCGCACTCGACGCGACGACCGGAGCGATGGTCTGGAAAGGCCATACGATTTCTGAGGCCCCCGCCGAGGCCAGCAAGACGAGTGCCGGTACGAGGGTTCTTGCTCCTTCGGGTGCCCCGATCTGGAACAGCCCGACTATCGATTTGCAACGTAACCGCCTGTATGTCGGCACCGGGGAAAATTACTCGTCGCCCGCGGACGGGAACTCCGATGCCATTATTGCTTACGATCTGGATAGTGGGGAGAAGCTTTGGGTCAGCCAGCAAACGCAGAGTGACGCCTGGAACGTCGCGTGTTTGATCGAAGGTGTCGTGGATCAGTCCAACTGCCCGGTAGAGAATGGACCTGACTATGATTTTGGCGCGTCGCCAATTCTCGTTTCGCTCGGTAATGGACGCGATATTCTCATCGGCGGACAGAAATCCGGTGATGTCATGGGAATCGATCCGGATAGCGGGGAAACGCTCTGGAAAAATAAGCTCGGCCGAGGTGGAGTGCAGGGCGGAATTCACTTTAGCCTGGCCAGCGAAGGTCAGCGCATTTATGTACCAATCAACGATATGTACTATCTCGTCGATGATGACCGATACGGTCCAGATGATCCGGTCAGGCCGGGCATCTACGCTGTCGATGCCGAAACTGGTGCTCTGGAGTGGTCGACACCAGCACTGGATGTCTGCGGCGATAAGGAAAACTGTGATCCCGGCATCTCCCAGGCTATCGCAGCAATCCCGGGTGCGGTGATCGCCGGCCACATGGACGGCCGTTTACGAATCTACGACGGGGAAACCGGCGAGCAATTGTGGGAACTGGATACAGTGCGGGAATTCGAAACAGTGTCGGGCGAAATGGCCCGCGGCGGTTCGTTTAGCGGTGGTGGTGGCGTCGCCGCGAACGGCATGTTCTACATCAACTCGGGCTACGGCATATACAATCATATGCCGGGTAATCTGTTGTTGGCGATCGGGCTCGATGACCCATCGCCATGAATGTGCTTCTCCTTGTTGCGCTAGTTAAAGGTCAAGCTCTTTGCAAATCTCCTCTTGCAGGCGGAACTTCTGGATTTTCGTCGATGAGATCGGCCATTCCTGCACGAATCGGACGTAGCGTGGAATCTTGAAGCCCGCAATTTTGCCTTTACAAAACTCGATCAATTGTTCCTCGCTGGCATCGCTTCCCGGTTCGAGCTCGATGAAGGCGGCGGCAACTTCGGTCAATCGACGGTCGGGTACCCCAACCACCTGGGCCAGCTTCACAGCGTCGTGTTGCTGCAGGTAACTTTCGATCTCGACGGCGGCGACGTTCTCGCCGCCGACTTTCAGCATGTCCCTCAGGCGCCCGTGGAACATCAGTTGGCCATCTTCGTCGATTGAAATGAGGTCCCCGGAATGGAACCACCCCTCATCATCCAGGGCCTCGGCCGTCTTTTCCGGTGACTTGTAGTAGCGCGTGAACGTACTGTAGCTTCGTATCCACGCTTCGCCTTTTTCACCCGGAGCTGCCTCGAGGCCCGATTCGGGATCGACGGCTTTCACTTCCATGCCGGAAAGGGGAGTGCCGAGGCGCGTGAATTGTTGTTCTTCCGTAGCGTCAAGGCGGCTCGTGGTCACTGTGCCAGCCGTTTCCGTCATGCCGAAGGTGCCGACGAATACGGCATTCGGCAACGCTTTCTTCATTTTTTCGCCGATTTCGGGAGGCTGCACCGCAAAATTCGCGTTCATCAGTTTGATGTGCGTGAGATCGGTCTTATCGAAGTCCGGGTGGTCCACAAGGTCGGACATGATCGTCCAGAAACACGGGTACGTCGCAGTGACCCGTTCTTCCTCCATCATTCGCAGCGCTTCGCCGGCGTCGAAATACTGGGTGGTAACGTAGGTGCCTCCCTGGCTAAATATCGCTGCGAGCGGGAGGATTGCGGCGATGTGGAACATTGGCAATGGCGACCAGAAGCTGTCTTCACTACCGAGCTCGTAGCGTTCCGCCAATGCAGCGCTGGTTCGGACAATAGCCTCGTGTGAGATCATGCAGCCCTTCGGATTGGCCGTCGTGCCGGACGTATAGAGAATCAGCGCGATGTTACCCAGGCGTACCTGCAGCCTCTTGAGGTGCAGTGACTGTGTGTCACCCTGCTCGGTCAGCGCCTCGAAACTCGGCTGATCGAGCATTCCGGCAGCTCTCGACTCGCCAAGTAGAATAATATTTCGGAGCATCGGCGCTTCATCGAGCTGCAGATCTTCGGGATCGCCCTCGGCGATGGCCGGAATAGCGCGGTGCAGACGATCCACGAAGTTGACGGCCTCTGCGATCTCGTCCGTCGTCAAGACCGCTCTCAGATCGGCGTTTTCGATTACGTAGGCCAGTTCCGGCGGTTGATAACGTGCGTTGATCGGAACCGTCACGGCGCCAAGCAGCGCATTGGCGAACATTGTGACCACAAAGTCCATGCCGGTCGGCATTAAGAGGCCAACGTGATGGCCTGGCCCAATACCGAGCGCCTGCAGACTGAGTGCCCGTTTAATCGACTGTTCGCGGAGTTCGGCGAATGTTATCCGCTGGTTCGGCAATATTACGGCCGCCCGGTCGGGGGAACGATCAGCCGCTGTCAACAGCAAGTCGCCCAGTGTCGTCGCCTGAACTCTGCTGCTTTCCAGTCCAGAAGTCATGTTCTGCTCCCTCTCATCGAATCGGATCTAGAAACTCTCGCACGTAGGTTCCGTCGATACAGTCGATCATGCCCGGAGCGAGCTCATGGAAATGGGGTGTGTCGCGATGTGCTTCCTCAGCTTCTTCTGAAGTGAACTGCTCATATACGGCATAGCCCAGCGGCTCGTCCCGGAGTTTGAAAAATTCGTAATTCACAGTACCCGGTTCCAGCTTGCGTACTTTCTCGGTCAATTCCAGAGCAATGCGGACAAATTCTTCAACCCTGTCCTCTTTCACGTTCATTCTCGCCAGGAATGTCATCATTTCTCTATCTCCGAATCAGTTTCAATCAAGTCCACATTTTGAATGATATTCAACTTCATTATACTAGCAAACACGTCGGTCATCGGCGGGAATCGCCAAAGGAAATTTCATTGGGCAAAGAAGTCTTTAGGCCAGTTGTATCTGCCGCCTCATCTGTCCATTGCACGGTGCAATTGAGGTGGATATCAGCTTCGCTGGTTGAAACGCCTGCCGACGACTGCACTGGCGATGTTCACCTTTTGAATATCGATGGCGCCTCCGGCGATTCCCCATCCCCATGCATCGCGAAATCTGCGCTCCATCGGATATTCCTTTGAGTACCCGTAACCACCCATTAGTTGCAGCGCATCTCCGGTGACCGATCGGGCTATTTCATTGGCGAAGCACTTTGCGATACTTGAGGCGCGGATACTCGGAAAGCCCTGGTCCGCATCCACAGCAGCCTTCCAGATCAGTAAACGCGAGGCCTCGACCTGCATCGCCATTTCGGCGAGTTTCAATTGTACGGCCTGAAAGTCAACAATTGGTTTGCCAAACTGATGCCGCTCCTGGACGTACACGGTCACGTCATCGAGAGCCGCGGACGCCTGGGCTAATGCCATGGTGGCATTGCCGCATCGTTCGAGATCGAAGGCTGCCATCAGTTTGCCGAATCCGCCGGCCCCGACAACTATATTCGTTTCCGGAACCCGAACCTGGTCCAGGAATATGTCGGACGACGGGATGCCACGGAATCCCATCAAATGCTCGGGCTGGCCGAAACTCAGACCTTCGGTACCACTCTCAACATAGACTGCACCAATCGACTTGGCGCCGGGCTCGTCGGTGAACCTGCAGTAGACAAGGTAACCGTCTGCGTGATTACCGCCTGAACACCATCGCTTGGCACCGTTGATCACGACC
>Ga0255047_10002597_pt1 | contig 11850 bp, 14 predicted proteins | sample JV7_2_1_MG_FD_183640 | JGI IMG/M metagenome (GOLD analysis project Ga0255047, IMG submission 183640) | Seawater microbial communities from Jervis Inlet, British Columbia, Canada - JV7_2_1 | ecosystem: Environmental > Aquatic > Marine > Inlet | place: Canada: British Columbia | collected 2016-10-06
TACCAATAGGACAACCATAAATAGTATTATGATTTATAGTCATATTGTCAGCAGATTGTATTAACAATCCTGCTGTATCGCAAGTATCTATATAATTATAGGCTAGCGTAATAAATCCACTGGTGACATCTATACCCCATTCGCTATCATGGCAGTAATTCCACATAACATTTACATAGTCACTACTACCGATATCCAGCGCGTTGCCTTGCGCTGATATTAACTCGTTATTCTCTATGTAGGCAGGAGTCGATAGAGTAGCTATTGCTGGTCGGCCAGCAGTACCACTAGTATTGTTTACTTTGCAATTTCTTACATGACTGCCTGGCCCTGACAGTATACACCCTGAACTTGCCGTACCGTTCAAATCAAGATTTTCTGCGAGATAATAATCACCTGTAAAATAGAAATAATACGTACCCATATTGAATACAGGACGATCCCCGCCACTTGCCGGGTTGCCCGAAGCATCCACACCACGTAAAGTTATACGCGCAGTCGTAGACCCATCTACGGATAGAGTATAATTCGCTACCCCGGTAAAAGCTCCACCGTCGCCATAAAACAAATATATATCGCCCGCAGTAGTAGTTGCAAGATCGGTAATAGCTTCTGCAAGAGTGAAAGCATTGGCTTTGCTGTCACCACTACTATCGCCTCCGCCTGCAACAGTCACATGAAATGTTGCCATTACTTAATTACCTCCTCCCGCCTCTTTATCTTAATAATAGACTCTCCATCAAGAGTGGCAACAATATCTTCGGGACGTTTACTAATTCCAAATTTGTCATAAAGTTCTTTTGCTAGTGGCTCTATAATAACGCCATCCACTCTCAGCCATTGCTCACCATCCGCCTCAACTGTAATATGTTTATGGGTGCAACCAACACCTATAGTGTTTCCAGGCGCTACGTACACATTATCTAAATTACAGCCCTCAAATGTAACCCCAGTCATATTCTCCGGGAAGATATGCGAGTCGGGTTCTTCGCATCCAAAAGAACTACCAACTATCGTTCCGCTTATATCCTTAGTGTACCGTAGTGGCAGATAAAATATGTATACCGATAAAGTATTATGCCTTGGATTACCTACTTCCCATAATACATTAAGCTCGATTTTCCCATCGGTTATCAACCATCGAGCGCGAGTATCCTGTTTGGTAATCGCATAATCAGGCAATATAGTCACATCGGCAGCCGCCAATAATCCTATAATATTGGCGGGTATTGTACCTGCATCCAACGCAGTGCGCAGTTTTTCCAGCGTCCGGAATATTTCCACTCCCCACCGAAAGCCTTGGTGTGAATACTTATTTATAGCCATTTTATTGTATTTCCAACGTAATAGTAAACTGAATACCATTGCCATTGACTACGTTAATTACACCAAAGGTGTCTCGTATAGCCAACACACCAGCACTGAGATGGGTAAATAAGCCCACTTCTGTAACAGCGTGGCTACCTGTAAAGGTGACTGTTCCGACTACCTGTATGGTTTGAGCATTGGCCTCAGACATTACACCAGTAGCTCTGGTTTCAGCTGTACCTGTTTCCATACCGGTATCGGCTTTATCAGCAGCAGTAACTCCAGTACCGGTGTCAATAAATTTCATTACATCGGCAGCAATAATAGCGTCAACTATATATTCTTCGCCATCTTCTACAAGAACTGCAACCATTATTTTTTCACCTCAGTTTCGGATATTACACCCAGGTCCTCTCTATCACCGTTGTTCTTGATGAGAACTGCCGAAACAGTGATCTTCTTGACTTTGAGAACTTCTTTGATACCTTTGTCGTCCTGAGCCTTTTTCACTTTCTGTGTCTTATCATCCATTGTAGTCTCCTGCAATGTAGTGTTGGGGAGCCGGAAACTCCCCAACTATCAGCTCTATGACCCTTGTGGGTTATAAGCTGGTGTCTTGTCAGGCAATTCGGCGCTTCCACCAAAGCGCACGTTGTCCTGATGCGTTGGTACGCCGGGAGATGGCGGGCCTTTCGGATTGTAGTGTTCGTTCTTGTCGTTCTCCACCAGGTTACTCCCGAACCGTGATGTGCTGAACTCCGGAATCATAGCCGGAGGAATTGTGGGGCCTGTCATGGAATTGTCCTTGTTTCCAAGATCTTGCTCGACAGGAAATCTGCCACCTCCGAAAGTCGGTGGACCGGCGTTAGTCTTCTTTGTGCTACCCATTTGTGTTACCCCCTTAGTGCTCTCCGTCTGGATCCTTAGTCCAGGAGAACCGTGGTTGTCGTTATGGACATGGCATTAGCAACTGCTTCGCCATTCCTTAGGCCGAACGCAAATGCCATCTCTTCGTCATCAGGCAGATTTGCTGTGAGATTCGCGACGTAGATGTCGTCAACGTAGAAATCTACGCGAGTCAGTCCTGTTACTACGAAGGAGAGTTTGACTGCCGTTAGGTCAGCCAGATCAACGCCAGTGTCAGCAGGACTGCCAGTGCTGTCTTGCGTGGCCACGTACTGTAGATCGGCTGCGCCATCTGCCAGCGTGAAGCCTATACAATCTACCCTGTTATCGAACAGATTGCCTGACCCAAGCGTTGAGCAGAGACCAATGAACAGGTCGCACTGGTCAACATTGGTGATCTCTATTTCCGTGTCAAACCAGATATGGTAGCCATCCACCATAGCAGCAATCTCATTGACAGCTTCATAGAAGTAGTTGTTGTTATCTGCCGATCCGTTTGTGAACTTTGCCCAACCCCCGCGCCTATCCTGAAGCGTGAGAACTGTACCAGATCCAACGTTAGTCTCGTCAAACCTGTCGGTGCTCACATCTACTTCTCGGTCGAAGAAGTATTTGTGCGCCGGTCGTCTCAATGGATCGGCAGGCTTAGTGATTGCATCATGCCACCAGGCTTTGGTGGTATCCTTCTCGTTGTTCCTCAGCATACCAAACGGATCGTCTGCATACTGATACAGGCCTAAGTCGTCCATCAAGCCAACGACATAGCCACTTTTTCGATTGTTTCGTGCTCTAGTGTTTCGCATTTGTGTTCCCCCTACCCAAAAGCATGTCCCTAATGCGAAGTACAGACATGCGCCGTGGTTATAGTGGTTATCCTAACTGGTCGCGAACGTTCCATGCGATGCCACTTCTTCCCTCGTATCTACGGTCCACGCCTCCTCCTCTCTGGTTTGTCCACGGAGACATTACGGCATCCACATCATTCTTATTGACGTCACCCATCTTTCTTTCAACTTCCTTCAGGAAACCTTCCCTGAAGCTATCAAGACGTGTAGTATCGTAAAGACCTGAAAGCTCAGCGCCAATCCAATAGGCTGCTGCATACAAAGGCCTTCGATATTCTTCGCCAACTTCTAATTCTTCCCAATCATATTGGGCAACAATAGGTCGCCTGTTGCTAAGTAACAGCATGTTCCTAAGCCCTGCCGAATCACTGGTTGTGGGCGTAGGACCGATGAGCATGACCCTTTCAATCGCTGCTCTTGTATCGATCTGATACCTAGAAGCAGTATGGACCGTTACCTGTTCGCCTGCAGAAGGAACACCACCAACCCAACATTCCACATCAAGATAGCCGGTCTCGACTGCACTGACTTCACCATGCGATCCCCCGGATGCAACGGCCACCTGACCGGTGCTTACGGAAGTCAATGAGCCAGATCCAGTTACCCTGGTGTTTCCGAAAGTCGTGCCAGTCAAAGTAGCACTGGCAGTCGCTATGTCGAATCGGTTGTTGATACCACCACGTAGCCCACGATGTGGCGCAGCAGAACTCAATCGAATCCTGTTGGCGACTCCTACTCTATATGCATCGCCGTTTGCAAAAGCAGTAGCCTCGCCACGTACATCTTCATAATCTAAATAGTCGGTACCTATGGCTGTGACAAAACCATAGGTGGTCACTACGTTATCGCTGTCTCTCAAGGTGATTAGATCGTCCACCAGTATGGGTGGTGTAACAGCCGGGAAATTCTTCCCGGTGTCAACGAGTCTGGAGCTGGTCGTGGTTGCCGTGGCATTTCCACTTTCTTTTACTGTGCTCATGTCCAGGACTTCCACGATACCATAGCTGCCCCTGGCTCGGTCAGTGGGAGTGGAAGGAGCGTCATCCAAATTCCAGACAATATCTCCTGGAGAAATCCTTCTCCCTGTCTCGGTTCTCCCCAGGTTAATTCCACTATCGATCACTGTTCGAATGGAATCCGTAGTGACAAAGGAGTATTTGATAAAGTCCCTGTTAGGCGGGGCCTGCGCCCATAGTTGAATGACCTGTCTCTGGAACTTCGGGAACGCATAATATACGGGTTGTAAGCCTTTGTCTGTAACAGGATTTCTTCCTTCAATGAAAGCATCATAGGTGACTTTGGTAAGTGGGATCCGGGAGCCACTGGCGTCGACGAACAGTGCTCTCCTGAGACCTAGCCATTCAACAGGGACAGGATATTCCCACTTGTCAGCTTCCAATGCAAAAGTCTCATCCACTGGAAAGAGATTGCAGTATTGTACTACCAACTCCTGGGCGTCTCTTACAGCTTCATTAAGCAGAGTATCATCCAACAAGCCATCGTCTCTGGCTCTGGTCAACCCTCTGGCGCTTTTGATTCTATCCTTCAGTTGTAGCCGTGTTATAGCCATTGGATCTATACCTCCTTAAAGATCTGTCTTACTATATTCATAGGGATAGCCAAGGCCCTGCAGAGCTGAAGCAGGTCGCTCCTTCCAGGTGACTACTCTTCCATAAATATTGATAACGCTCGCCCGTATTGCGTTCAGGAATAGCATGATCGAACTCCTTAACCTGACTTTAATGGCTCAGCTATCCACATATCCCCGATGATCTCTATGACGTGGACACGCTCTTCTACCTGCTCCTTGACTCCACCCCAATTCCAGTCGTGACCTAACACGATGGCATCCGGAGCTAACTTAGGGAAGAAATAGTCAATGTCTGCACCTACACCAGTATGATCCCCATCGATGAATAACCTATAAATGCTTCCATCATCGAAGAGCTGTGCAGCATCTTTGGACAGTGCTCTCAGATAAAGACACCCTTTGGAACGTGGATTGTACCAGCTTAACCCTATTCCAAGCTCTGTCATATAGCCCATGAAGTCCAGGAACACGTCTCTATCCAGACATTCCTTATGGGTACCCCATCGAATGTCTTCCTGGCCTAGCCATGAGTCTATGGTGACAATCCTTTGGTTGCCATGTATTGCTGTATACATGGCTGCTGTACTCAAACCCTTCCAGGTACCGACCTCTACGATTAGAGCGTCATCAGGAGCCTCAAGTACCATGTTATGCAAATATTCCATCTCTGCTTCGCCCATCCACCCAGGAATTTCTATTCCTTTGAGAAATTCATGCATTATACGCTCCTTAGATTTATGCCACATTTCCCACAAAGTGGCAATTCACTCGATTCAGATGCCAGGTGCTTGCGCTGATAATAAAGTCTCAGCTTGTGATTAAGTACCTCTTCCATACTATCCTGGTTGAGGTCGCCGAATGTAATCTCACCATGTGCATCTACACAACAGAGAACTGCTGTCCCATCATACATAACGTCAAGTTCATGTAAGGCCCTGAAGCATGGCTCTTTCACCATGTTGACACCTTCTTCTTCGTGCATTGTCTTCAGAGTCCTGAAGCCGGTAATGTTGCCTGCCCATTCCATAAAATGACAGAGGGCAACACCGTGGAATCCCATGCCTTCCCAGAGACTCTTGAACTTGGCTATCAGCTCGGGATCTCCAGGGTCATTGGCCAGCATATAGATGTTAGCCGGAATCTCGTTATACTCCATGAAGGATTCTATGTTTATGTATGTCCTGTCGAAGTCTAATCCCATCATGTTTCTATAGGATTCAGCATCGATGCCGTGGAAAGATATTGTGAAATCACAATAGATCTCCCTGTAGTCCTGTAGCTTTCTACCAATCTCCGGAGTCAGATTAGAAGCATTCGTGTAGATGGAAACCTTAGCTTGCCTCAGCTTCATATAATCTAACCATCGGAAAAGTTCAGGGAACAGGAGTGGCTCTCCTAGTCTGAAGATAGTAAAAGCATTGCATCCAGCGTCTTGCGCTTGTGCCACAATCCTGGTGAAGAGCGAATACTCCATAGTTCCACTTCTTTTGATCGTGGACCGTGGACACATTTTGCATGTGCCAGAACAAAGGGTACTGGATTCGATGTGAACGTAAGTAAGATTATTGTCCATTTTACCTGTACTCAAATCTTAAAGGATACAAGTGTAAGTGAGTCTTCTCTTCGTGATCCGTCTCTCTGAAAACTTGTATCACATTGTCAAGCCACGATTCTTTAGGACCATCAAAGATCTGCTCATGACGATTAACACCAGAGCCATAGCCCATATAGTTGCTTGTCTTGCAACCAAAATGGGCTAGATAGGATTCAGGTGGAGCTATAGATAATAACCCATAGAACTCCAGGATATTGATGATGGTCCGATCCCAATCAATATAGGATGTCCTGCGTATCTCTGGCATCGGAACATCCCGCACAGGTCTCTTATAAATTCCCCAATGACCATTGGCTTTGATTATATCCTGGATGAATTTATATCCCCCGGCTTCGAAGGCGAGACACCATGCAACGTACATGCCATGTTTCAACCTGGTATACTTTACTCCGTTGAACTCTTCGTCAAGACAAAATTCATCGTAGTATTGCAGATCATCATGGTCCATACGATCTGTCCATCGATACACAGAATAATTTGTAGCTATCTTCGGCACATCATAGAGCCATTGAAGAGCGTTAGTGGTGATGAGCCAGTCCTCTTCCAGGAGAATACAGAAATCATAGCCATCAGCAAATGCCCTATCAAAGGATGTCCAATAGTTGGACACTGTGCCTTTGTGCTCTTTGTTGATAAAGATGCCATCCAAAGGGAAATCAGAAGCTGCCTTCAGTACCTCGCTGGCATAGCTTTCTCCGGAGGACAGCTTGTCGATATAGAGGAAAACATCCGGGACATTCTCACTCTCTGGATTGAACACCGTATTCCGGAAGATGCTGTCCAGGGCAATGTATAAATAGTTGGGGCGACCGGCTGCCAACACATTGATACACATCTTCATGCCTGGTTTGTGCAATGGTAGTACAGGGTCTGGCTGTACCACTCTGTCATCATTCTCTACACCATTGAACATCTCTTCACCCCCACGGAACATACTCATGTCTCAACATCTCTTCTGAATAGCCTTTGGTAAACAGCATGTCTCCATGACCATATCTCTCGTATCCATATTGCTCCATCAGATCACCAGCTTCGTCCCATATCAGACCAAGATAAGCTTTGGAGACTGCTGCTGCACTGAGGTAAGGATCCGTTTGCCATTTGAGACAATGCCTACGATACCTTTCAAATCCTGTTTCAAAGTCCACTTTCTCAAACTCGGTCTCTCTAACAGGGTCCGGCTTGATACAATCCTCAGCCTTTACAACAGAAAGCAGATCTGCTATTGGCTCTATCTCAAGATACTCGAAGATACCACTGAGGGTCTCCACAGGAAACATACACAACTCTTCATACTGCACCAGGTGACACTCATAAGGCAGGAACGTGTGGAAGTAGTTCTTCCATTCCTGGATGTTCGTCCTCACCCAATACTCACTACTTATGAGGCTACAGACTGGATAGGCTCCCCTGTTGTTTGCTTCAGTATAACTCCTGGACAATATGGCATCTCTAGGGTCCCTGATCAAGAGTATATACTTGCCCTTGTCGCTTCGGATCTCCCATCGTGCTCGATGGAGAACGAACATGAATACATCCGAGTAAGTGATCTCATGTGCCGGTATGCCGTTTCGGATTATCTTGTCAGATGCTCTCCGAAGCATATCTCCCAGGTAGTTTCTACCACTCTTAGGAAAGGACGTCAGAATTTTATGTTGGTTTGACACAGCCCAATCGCTGAAGCTTCTGTTCAGTCGATCCCATTCTGCTTGTCTTTCATGTTCTTTTGGATCCATAGTTCATTTGGAATACTGGTGTGTATTCCCCTTTCTGAATGACTGCTTCTATACTCCACTCTGGTGCTACAGGCAATGCTGAACGATCTATTTCCTGAGAGGACCTGTGAGCTACATTGGCGTTAGAGCATTCATTCAAGTAGATTATGAAAGCATTATCAAGGTTCGCACGAATAAGGTCATACAGTGATAATACTTCCGGCAAATCAGATTCAAACGGGAGAAAGAAATGCTTATGGCTTTTGTTATGGACTGATGGCAGACCCTCTTTCCGTTCATAGTAATCCCGATGTGGAACACTGATTATCAAATATCCACTATACTTCAGGATACGCCACCAATTCTTCAGGGCAGTCTCCACATCCACTATGTGCTCCAGGCAATGAGAGCTATATACCCAATCATAGGCTTCATCAGCTATGCCTTCCATATAGGTAGCATCGCCTCTGATTACGCCGGGAAGATTCGGTCTTTTGTCAAACCCATCTGCATCAGGTAAGACCTTCGCTTTATGGCAACCTATGTCTATACCTTTTCCTCTGCAATATTTCTCAAAGAAAAAAGTATACTTCCTTCTGCCTACTGCATTTCCTGTTCCCATCACGAACCCTCTACACGGTTCCTGAACTTCGTCAGGAACCGGCTGAGCGTTGCCCACATAGCTTGTATCTCACCCCTGGGTAGCTCCGGAGTCTGGTATACGAAACCATGCTCGTCATTCCCATGAATGTAGAAGTAGTGATCCCAATCTTCATCCAGGATCTCCACTTCGTCATACACACGTGTACCAGGATACGGGATGAGAGGATAAGCTCTCACCAGATCTGGTTGTGCTTCTTCCAGCATACTGATGGTCTCATACAAAGTCTCTTGTGTCTCACCAGGATAGCCAACAATTATCCAGGCTAAGACCTGGATCCCTTTGCCCTGGAGGTCCTTCACAGCACTGATGTTCTGCTCCCTGGTAGTACCTTTCTTCATGCGATCCAGAACCTTGTTCGAACCACTTTCCAATCCCATACAGGCTGTCTTACAGCCAGTCTCAGCTAAGTAATCAGAGATTCCAGGCTTGTAAGATGCCCTGACATTGCAGCTATACTCGATGTCAACGCCGGAATCTCGGAATTGTCTAAGCCAATCAAGATTGCTGGCAAAGAGATCATCTTTAATCCGGAAGCTTACATCGCCATACTCTGTGCGTATTCTATCGATCTCATGCAAGACACATCTCACTGAGCGACTTCGGAGCTTATCGCCTCCTGGCAACTTACTACAAAAACCACAGTTGTATGGGCAGCCCCTGGATGTGAATAACTGAAAAGATGGTTTCCCCAGATACTCGCGCCCATAAGAGGCCACGTCTACCAGCGAATACTCAGGTATTGGTATTGCATCAATGGGGAGTGGTTCACCAAATATCACCGGCCCAATGACCTCTCCATCCAGGAGTTTGAGTAAAGCCAGTTCGCCTTCGCCTACAATCGCATGGTCGAAGTCCAGAGCTACTTGAAATGGCAACGCACTGGCATGTGGTCCACCAGCTATGGTTATCACACCCTTTTGCTGCGCTTCCACCAGACGCTTGATGCGGACCGTTCTGTTATAGCTGGCAGTGTAAGTAGAAAAGCCATACCATGTAGCTTCAGGAAAGACCCAATCTGATTCAGGGATCCCGGAAAGATCCAGGATCTGAACATCATAGCCATGCTGTATCAACATGCTACCCAGGTAAAGCAAACCCATAGGTGGATCAAGCCTGTCTTCCTGGAGTTCCGGAACTGGAGTTTTGACAAGACATATATCCATCATCAACACTCCCCCGGAGAACCGACAAGTTTTCTGGCCTCATCGTAAGTTAGTTTCACTGGCTTCTCATCCCAGTAATAATCGAACCATTTGTTACGAGTCATTATATCGGGATGAACGCCACCCCAACGCCGGACCACCATGCTGAAGTCCGGTTGATGAGCCAGAAACCAGACGTGAGTGTTGAGCTTGAACTCAAGTGCGTTCTTGCCAAATTTCCTGCACGTGGCTCGCTCATCCGGATTGTTCCAACGCCGTTCAATCATCTCGTATTGCCAGAGCAGCTTCTCAAGCATTCTCTGGTTACTTTTGACCAGGGCGTAGTGATATGCGAATCCGTCCTTCTCAGGATGACATACCAGGGAAGGGTATTCCTTCATCACTTCGCCGGGAAAGATATTGATAGAATCACGTCCGTAGTATCTCAGAGCTTTGCTACTTACCCCTGGCTCGTCTTCGATCCAATGCACTTCGAAACACTTCGGGAAATAGAAAGCAGTCGGATGTGGCTTCCTGAATATACGCTGATGATGAGCGAAGAAATTATGCTGCTCATGCCATAGGTCATGGAAGAAGACTCTCTCCGGGATCCAGATCACGTCATACTCCTGTGACCTCACCCATTCTCCTATCTTCGTGGTGAAGGCTTTTGGATACACAATGTCTCCGTCCATCACCCAGATGTATTCGCCTACCTGAGCCAGGTCAACGACCATCTGATAGGGTATGGATTCATCACCTTCAATGAATCCTACCGGCCGGTGATCGATCTTGTGGTCCGGATCCGGGAAGCTCTTTATGATCTCAGTGGTCCCATCAGTTGAAAGTCCATGCTCAGTAACCCTGTCTTTACGAATTATCTTTCGCATGGAGTCAAGACAGTATTCCAGGATGACTATCCTATCAGCAACGTCATAGATACTTGCTATGCTCTCCTGGATAAAGTCTGCTTCGTTGAGTACCTTGTAATACACCACCAATTCGCCTTTTTTGTCGCCGAAGTTACCCATTCGCGTCTGCCTCCTTAGCCCTTTTTAGCATGGACTCGATCTTCTTCATCACAGTATCAGGCTTGATACTCCACATGCACATGGGAGAACGCTTTAACCCACGGCAAGTGTTTTGTTGCCAGTCATTGCATGGTACACACTTGGCCTTCCCCACTATAGTCTCTACACTGCTATAATGAGTTACCCTTAGTTCAGGTAATACTGATCCGAACAGACCTAATGCAAGCTGATCTGTGATACCTGCTATATGGATGCCTCCGGAATCCGGACTGAGAAGAATATCACATGCTCCAATCATCCCGACATATTCCTGGAATGATAGTTCTCCTGTGAAATTGAGTATGCTGTCTTTCTCAGGATACGGGATCTGCTTATCCGAAACAACTACCACGATGTACCCCTTCTTGCGAGCCATGCCCATGAATTCCTTCTGGCGCTCCATGGGCCAGATTCGGGATAGCCCTTTAGAATCTGCCTGCATAACGATTGTCTTCTTATTGACCCCGGCGTAATGCAATTTCCTCCTGGCTATCTCTGTCCAGGATCCCGGAATCTTGAACTTCCAGTCTGCACTAAAATCTACCCGGTCAAGCTCAAGCAGATCGCCGAATAATTCTGCTCTGGGCGTCACCGATGATTCAGAGAGGAAGTCTATAGCGTTCATGGCATTCACCACCGAATCGTAGTCGTCATAGTCATGTTCTTTCGGTGGAAGTGGTAGCCCTGCGCTGCTATGATCGTAGGAGATTTTGACCACACTATCCACAACGTCACAGGCTTCGATGAGATCGCCAACTCCAGGAGAGGTCATATAGCTTATAGCCGTATTGGGATGTAACTTCTTGTATGTGGCCAGAGCCGGTAAAGACAAGAGTACATCCCCAATGCCACGAAATCGAATGAAGAGTAGGTCCTGCCACTCTTGAGTGCTGCCAATAGCTACTGGAATGTGATTTTTATTTCCCAGGAGATGCTTGTCAACCTCCTTCAACATTCTCTTGACAGAGACCCCGGTGATTCCTTTCCCCTTTGT
>Ga0255047_10002598_pt1 | contig 11850 bp, 10 predicted proteins | sample JV7_2_1_MG_FD_183640 | JGI IMG/M metagenome (GOLD analysis project Ga0255047, IMG submission 183640) | Seawater microbial communities from Jervis Inlet, British Columbia, Canada - JV7_2_1 | ecosystem: Environmental > Aquatic > Marine > Inlet | place: Canada: British Columbia | collected 2016-10-06
TCTAGACCACATGTGGATTGTAAGTCAATACGCTGATGAGTATAATCCTGTTCATTTTCACACTTACTGTGATCTTTCATCTGTACTATGGTTAAAATTACCCATAATGGAAGATAGAACCAAGAGTAAAAAACTACCAGAGTACAAAATGCAACGGGATGGGATGATTGAGTTTGTCTACAAAACGGCATGTCCTACTGGACTTGAAAAAGGATCATTATCCTTCATGCCTAATCCTGGACAATTATGTATTTTTCCATCCAACCTATTACATACGGTTTATCCCTTTAAAGGAGATGGGGAACGACGGTCTGTAGCCTTTAATTCTCATTGGAATGCCCAACTTAAAAGTGGGAAAATGTTTGATAAAGCCATGCGACACCCCTCGGACCAAAATCATGAAGAATATAAAAAAATACTAAGGAGTAAAAGTGAAGTCTCAGGCTTTGCCGAACGTAAACAGAGAAGCCCTAATAGCGGAGATTCAGAAACGGAAAATAAAGTCTGAAAAACCTCAATTTGTATTTGAGGAATTTTGTTTTGATAAGCAAACAGAATTTTTCCGTGGCGATGGTTCAAGATTTAGAACTACTGTATGTTCTCGTAGAGCAGGTAAAACTGTTGGCATAGGTGCTGATATGGTTGATACTGCTAGAGCTGAACCTGAAGTTAATTTACTCTATATTACCATAACTCAGCAACAAGCCAGAGCTATTATATGGTCAGATTTACTTAAGATAATTGAAGAATATGAAATAGACTGTAAGGTAGATAATGTAAGACTAACTATAACATTTCCTAACAAATCTAGAATTTACATAGCAGGAGCGAAAGATAGAACAGAGATAGAAAAATTTAGAGGTTGGAAACTAAGAAAATGTTACATAGATGAGTGCCAATCCTTTAGGTCATACTTAAAGGAACTTATAAATGATATCATTATCCCAGCCTTAAGGGATTTACGTGGTGGCTTATATCTCACTGGTACTCCTGGACCAGTTAAAGCTGGAGTATTCTTCGAATATTCTCAGTCTAAAAACTGGAAGTCCCATCACTGGACAGCTTTTGATAACCCTTATATGCACTCCCTTCCTAATTTGGATTTGGAGGAGATTCTTCGTGAAGAACGGATTATTAGGGGTATTGATGAATCGGACCCTTCCTATATTAGAGAGACTTTTGGAAGATGGGTCGAAGATAAGGATGCTCTGGTTTTTAAATTTAGTAGGGCTAAAAATACTTATGATGCTCTACCTACTACAGGAGAATGGAACTATATTATTGGAATTGATATTGGGTACAACGATTCAGATGCTATTGCTGTTATAGGGTACAATACGCATCACAAGAAAGTTTATTTAGTTGACGAACATGTCAAAAACAAACAAAATATTAGCCAATTAGTAGCCGTAATTAGAGAATATAAAGACGAATATAATCCAATTCGCATGGTCATGGATGCAGGAGCATTGGGTAAGAAGATCCAGGAAGAGCTGCGTATGCGCCATGGGCTTAATATTGATGCTGCAGATAAGGCTAGGAAAGTTGAATTTATTGAGTTATTGAATGATGATCTTAGAACAGAGAAATTCAAAGCATTCAATAAGTCCCTATTTGAAGAAGATTGCATGTTAGTCCAATGGGATAAGGATTCCAGGATTAGAAATCCTGAAAGACCAAAGATATCAGACACTTATCACTCCGATATTTGTGATGCTGTGCTATATGCCTGGAGAGAGTGTAGGCATTACTTATCTGAAAAGCCAGAAACTAAGCCTAAAGACGGAACAAATGCCTATATGAAGGAGCTAGAAACGAAAGAAGCTATAGAATGTGAGGAAAGAAAGAAAGATCCATATGCTTTTGAATTAGAGAAAATGTATGAGGAAGATATGGAAGCTTTAGATAATATAATAGAAGAACAATAAGAGGTAGACGTGTTAAAAAATATAGAAGATATTAAATTATTTATAGAATGGTGTAAAGAACATAAGGTAAAGTCTTTTAAACTTGAAGGTATTCAGTTTGAATTATCTGAACTAAGTTTTATAGAATCTACTAAAAGTTACACCGATGATTTACAATCTACATTAGATGAATCTAAGTTTGAAAAAGAACAACAAGATCAAGAAGATGAAGAGATGCTCTTTTGGTCTTCAAATAGATAGGATATTTTATGTTTGATGAAATAAATGGAAATAGGTGGTGGCTAGCTAAACGTAATGATCTATACCAGGAATTGTTTGCATTTGTATCTACTCTTCAGAGTAGGCAATCATATAGAACTGCAGATAATTTAAAATATGCTAGACTATATGGTAATTATGATCTCAGTGGTTTAGATGTTGCAAACTATTCTAGAATAGAGACAAGCTATAATACCGTTAACAGAGTAACACTCAATATAATCCAATCAATGATAGATACAGTAGTGTCTAAAATAACTAAAAATAAACCTAAAGCAACTTTCTTAACTTCAGGTGGTGATTTTAGCCTTCAATCTAAGGCAAAAAAACTTACTAAATTTGTAGAAGGTCAGTTTGAGAATATGGACTTTTACTCTAAGGCTGTTCTAGCCTTTACTGATGCCTGTATTTTTGGAACTGGAGCTATTAAGTTTTTTATTAAAAATGGACAACTTTATGCTGAAAGAGTCCTTATTGAGGAAATTAAAGTAGATGATATAGAATGCTACTATGCTCAACCTAGACAAATGCACCAAGAAAAACATATCCATAAAGACGTTTTACAACAAATGTTTCCTAAGTTTGAACGAGAAATTGAAGTAGCTAGTAATTTAGGAGCTAATGGAGAGCAAGGTAGTTATGTTGGAAGCTTAAAAGATATGGTTAAAGTTATAGAATCTTGGCATTTACCTTCTGGTCCTAAAGCTAAGGATGGAAAGCATAGCATATGCGTATCTAATACTACACTATTTGAGGAAAACTATCATAAAGAGTACTTTCCATTTGTATTTTTTAGATGGAATGTAAGACCTGTTGGTTTTTTTGGTCAAGGTTTAGCAGAGCAAATACAAGGTTTACAGCTTGAAATTAATAAAACTCTTAGAACAATACAGGTTTCAATGCACTTAGTATCTGTTCCAAAACTTCTAGTAGAAGCAAGTTCTAAAATTGTATCATCTCACTTAAACAACCGTATAGGTGGAGTTATCAAGTACGCCGGTACGCCTCCAACCTATGCTCCTTTAGGCGGCATTCCTCCAGAACTATTTTCCCATGTAGATAAACTATTTGCTAGAGCATATGAAATTGCAGGAATTTCTCAATTATCTGCTCAGTCGGTAAAACCTGCTGGACTGGATTCAGGAAAAGCCTTAAGAACTTTTAATGACTTAGAAACTGAAAGATTTATGTCTGTAGCTAAAAGATATGAAAAAACATTTTTAGATTCAGCAGAAATTATTATAGATTTAGCTAAAGACTTATATGAAAAAAATCCCGATCTCAGTGTAAAGTCTAGAGATGGAAAATTTGTTGATACTATTAAATGGAAAGATGTAGATATGGATGCTGACAAGTATATGATGCAAATATTTCCTACATCAGCCTTATCCACTTCTCCAGCCGCTAGATTAGCAGATGTGCAAGATATGCTTCAAGCAGGATTTATAGGAAAAGAGGCAGCTATTGGTCTTTTAGATTTTCCTGATTTAGAAGGAACTATGGACCTTCTAACTTCAGATAATAGAAATTTGGAAAAAATGATAGAAACAATGATGGATGAGGGTAAATATTTTCCACCTGAACCTTATCAAAATTTAGAAAACGCAGTTAGGAAAGTTCAACAAGCATATTTAATGTATCGAGTTAGAAATGCTCCAGAGGATCGTCTTGAATTATTGAGACAGTATATGGAGGATTGTCAGACCTTATTAAATAAAGCTAAGATGCCACAACCTACTCCAGACGAGTTAGCTCAAAAACTAGCTGCTATGGGAGGTGCAGACGTACCTGTAGGAGCAGTAACAGAAGAATTGGAAGGAGCAGAGCCTTTACCTCCAATGCCTGAAGGAATGCCTCCAGTAGAAGAACAAATAAATGAACAAGAGATAACAGAAGAACCATTATAATAAGAAAACAATTAATAGATCACTAGATCGGGCTATGCCCACCAAGCAAGGAGAAATTGATGGACGGACAAGCAGAATCACATGAACACTTAAATGACGTTGTAGTAAATCAAACAGAAGAAGCCGAAAATACCGGAAATCTGTATGATCACAATGAGTATGTCTCTGATAATTATGAGGAGGCACCAGAAGAGAGTTCAAATCAAGATCAATTTGCTTCAAAGTTTGCCGCTTTAAGTAGAAAAGAAAAGGCTCTAAGAGAAAGAGAGTCTGATTATGAGTCAAAATTTGAAGAAATGGAGCGAAGATTAGCAGAATATGAATCTAGAAACCAAGAGCCAGAGGTTGATTGGGAACATATGCTACGAAATGATCCTCTTAAAGCACTAGAAGAGGCTGGTTTAGGATACGATAAGTTAACAGAGTTAGCCCTAAATGATGGAAAGTTAACTCCTGATATGCAGTTAGCTGCTATGAGGCAGGAGTTGGAAAACGACTACAAACGAAAGTTTGAGGAACTAGAAGATAGGTTAAATCAGAAAGAGCAATTAGAACAAGATACCTATTATGATTCTGTCCAACAAAATTTTCAAGATGAGATAGGAAATGTAGTACAGCAAAACCCAGAGAAGTTTGAACTAATAGCTGCTAGTGAAGCAGATGGTTTAGTTTATGATGTAATAGAAGAACATTACAACGAAACTGGAAGAGTACTAGATATAGAAGAAGCCGCCGATGCGGTAGAAAGTTATTTAGAGGAAGAAGCTAATAAACTTATGAAGTTAAAAAAAATAAGTAACAGGTTAGGAATTGACCCATCAGAGTTAGAAGCAATGGAACAAGTTACACTATCCAACGATCACTCGGCACAAGTGAATTATGAAGGTGCTAATCGTATGTTATCAAATGACGAGAGTAAGGCTCGTGCTGCGAGAATGTTACAATGGGAATAATTAATAACTAAGCTTAAACTTAAGGAGTTTTAAAATGGCTTTAAATATGACAACTTTTGCTGCAGCTCTAAAGCAGCATTATACAAATGAAAGGATTGAAAACATGGTCTACAAGGATAATCCATTCCTTGCCATGGTTTCTAAATATGAACAATTCGGTGGTGAAAACTTGAAGCTTCCTATTAAATATGGGATTCCTCAAGGTCGTTCTGCTACCTTTTCCGATGCTCAGGCGAATAAGACCAACTCTCAATTAAAAGCATTCTTGCTTACCAGAGTTGCCGATTATTCTCTTGCTTCAATTCAAAACGAAACTATAGAAGCTTCTAAAGGTAATGCGAATGCATTCATGGAAGCTGCTACTTTCGAAATTGATGGTGCTATTGAATCTGCTACTCGATCTCTTGCTGTATCTCTCTTTGGAGATGGTGGTGGTTCTATTGGTCAGATTGATACTACTGTCGCAGGTACTACATTAACGCTTAACACTTCTCAAGATGTTACTAACTTTGAAGTTGGTATGCAAATTGATTTTTACACTGCTGCTACTGGTGGAACTGTTAGAGCTGGCGGACCATTGACCATTAACTCTGTAAATAGAGATGCTGGTTCTATGGTAGTTAGTGCTAACCTTAACACCATTACTGGTATTACCGCTTTAGATTTTATTGTTCCTGAAGGGGATTATGATCTTAAGGTTAAAGGTCTTAAGGCTTGGATTCCTTCTACTGCTCCTACTGCTGGGGATTCTTTTTTCTCAGTTGATAGAAGTGCTGATTCTACTCGTTTAGCTGGAATTAGGTTTGACGGTTCCTCACTTCCTTTAGAAGAAGCCCTTATTGGTGCTGCTGCTAGAGTTGCTAGAGAAGGCGGAAAGCCAGATGTTTGTTTCGTAAATTACTCTAACTTTGCTGATCTTGAAAAAGCTTTAGGTTCTAAAGTATCTTACATTGATCAAAAAGTTAACCCTGAAATTGGTTTTAGAGGTATCTTGATTCACGGTCCTAGAGGTCCTATTAAGGTTATACCTGATCAAAACTGCCCTAATAACGTAGCTTTTATGCTTCAATTAGATGTTTGGAAACTTTACTCTCTTGGTAAATCTCCAAAAATTCTTGATTCTGATGGACTTAAGTTCCTAAGAGAATCTGCTGCTGATGCTGTTGAAGTTAGGGTTGGATACTATGCTCAATTAGGGTGTAGAGGACCAGGCTATAACGTCAGAGTTGCATTATCTTAATTTAATATGGGGAGCTTAACGGCTCCTCTTTTTTGCTGCGTGGTGTATTCCACTCAGACTAAAGGAGAAATAAAATGGCTAATCGAAATTTTAATAGAGTACAAGCTGCAGATAAAGAAGTTAAACACATCTATGGTTACTTTGATGTAGGAGCTACAGGTGCGCCCACTCTTAGTAAATCTTTAAGTGTTGGTGTTAAATCAGTTGCTCGAACTTCTGCAGGAAAATATACTATTACTCTAGGTTCAGTTGGTGGAGCTACAGATAAATATAGTAAATTGTTAATGTTTAGTTGTATTTTAGAAGATGACACTCATCATGGTGCAAATGGCGGTGTTGGTTTTCAACTAGATACTGACTCTACTTCAGGATCTGTATCATCTAACCATAAAATACAATCAGGTCTTGTTCATTTCATGGCTTTGCAGGAAAACGGAACCTCTGCAGAAATAAAAAGTGGTGATTCTGTAAGATTCCACATTGTTGTTAAAAACTCTAATCAACCCGGTGTTGGTGTAAGTTAAGGAGTTTAATCATGATTATGATGGGACCTAAAAAAGATAAAGGAGCGATGATAGTCTCTATAATGGAGAAGTTTGGAAAAAAGAAAGGCTCTTACGATGATGGTAAGAAATCTAATGAAGATTTTATGGAACGAGGTGGACATGATTCTGCTTACGAACATTATAAAGACGAAGTAGATGCTATCTTTGACGCTATTGGTGTTGGTGATAAGGAAAAGTTTTCCAAAGCTATGAAAGGATTCATTATGAAATGCGTTTCTGGTATAGAAAAAAAAGAAGAAGATAAACATTAGGGGGGCTTTTGCCCCTCTTTTTTAGGGGGTTATTATGGCTAATGTAACTATAGCTACTCTTATGTCTCGATCTAGGCAGAGAGCAGATATGGAAAGTAGTAACTTTGTTCAAGATTCGGAGTTAGTAGATTATATTAATTCTGGAATATCAGAATTACAAGACATACTAGTTCAAGAGTATGGAGAAGATTATTATGTAAAAAGTAAAAGTTTTAATACTACAAATAATATAGATACTTACCCTATTAATGATTCAACATCTACTGAAGATTTAGCTATAGCAGATTTTTATAAACTAAGAGGAGTAGATGCAAAAATTAATGGGTCTGATTTTTTTACCATAGGAGCTTTTAACTTTAATGAAAGAAACTCCTATCAAAATTGGGGATCATGGAGTTACCTATCTGATGTTAGATATAGGTTAGTAGGAGGAAATTTAATATTTAATCCTAAACCAGATGGAGTTAAGGCAATCAAACTTTGGTATATTCCTCAAGCTGCTCAATTTGCATCTAGTACTGATACAACTACACTTTGGGATGATCTTAATGGTTATGCTGAATATGTTGTTACTTTTGCAGCTATAAGGATGTTGCAAAAAGAAGAGAGTGATGTAAGTGTCCTCATGGCTCAGAAGGCTGAATTGAAACAGAGAATTACTGTAGCAGCCGCTAATAGAGATGCGGATAATCCTTTAACTATTACAGATATTCATACTTCTAATAATCCATTTTGGTTTAGTAGGAGTACAAGTTAATGGCTATCAAGAAATATAAAAAATTCTATATTAGCCCATACCATGCTTTAGCTACAGAGTTAAATACGGTACAAGATTCTATAGAACAAGTTATAACTCCATTAACTGATGCTCAGATTATTGATGGAAACTATTTAAAAGAAATAGACCTTACTGCTAGTGTTGATAATTTAATAGAACACAAGTTAGAGAGAGAGCCGCTAGGTTGGTTGGTAGTTAGAAAGTTTGCGGCTGTAGATATTTATGAATCTTTGACAGATTCTAGTGGAAATTCCTATGATAGAAAAAAGTTTATAAACTTTCAAGTAGGAACAAGTATGACAAACGTTTATTTTTGGATATTTTAGGATACAAATATGGCTACAACATCGACTACAACAAATATGCTTTTAGTACTTCCTACTCCAGGAGTACAACTAGGTCCTACTTGGGCTTCTAACCTTAATACAGCTTTTAATTTAATTGATGAACACGATCATACTAGTGGAAAAGGAAAAAAAATTGGAGTTGCAGCTATAACAATAGATGCAGATTTAGACTTTAAACCTAGTACTACAGCATACCCTGCTTCAAATTTAAGTTATTTAAACTTTACTAATCAGTCTACTCTATACGCTGCTACTTTAAACTTTAGATTATTTAGTGGGTTAGCAGATGGAGATTTATATTGGAATGATGGTGCTGATCGTCAAATTAAAATAACTTCAGGTGGTTCAGTAAATGCTTCTGGAGTTCAAGCTAATCGTTTTGCTCTCCGTACTACGGAAATAACTGGAACTTATACTATTCTTGAACCAGATGGAAAATCTATTTATTTAGTAAATCCAGGAACTGCTTTTGCAGTAAACTTACCTGTTGCAGATAGTACAGAAGGTAGGTTTTATGTAATTAAAGATATTGGGGGAACTGCAGCTACTAATAATATTACTGTTACTGCTGCAGTTCCAAATACAATAGATGGAGCCGCTACTTATGCTATATCATCTAACTATGGTTCAGCTACATTTATAAATAGAGGAAATTCAGTTAATTGGGATGTAATATAGGAGAAGAGGTATGCCTTTACAAAAACAAAACGTACCATTATCCTTAAACCAAGGTCTTAACACTAAGGTCGATCCTAAGCAGCAACCATTTGGATCATTTACTCGTTTAGAAAATATTACTTTTGATAAAGAAGCAGAGTTTAATAAAAGAAATGGATATGATGAAATCCCTTCTAAGGGTATAGGTAATATTAGTTTAGAATCTGTTATTGGTATAGGAAAGTTTAGAAGTCAACCATTATGGATATCTAAAGATCAAGTCTACTCTTATGCTGAAAGTAGTAATGTTTGGAATAGTGAAGGAAGTTATGACTCTGTTGTTCCTGAATCTAAGATCATAGTACAAGATGGGAAAGAACAGGAATGTTTAGATTGTGGCTATTTAAATGGATATCAAATATTTGGTTATGTAGATTCGGGATATTTTAAACTCTCCGTACTAGATGAAAAAACTGATGCTTTTGTAGTTTATAATCAAGCTATACCTAGTATTCCTTCTGGTACTAATACAATATCTAAAATAAAAGTAGAAGTTTTCAATAACAGTATCTTTGCTTTCTTTGTAGAAACTAACGCTGCAGGAACTGCTGCTACTTTATTATATAAAGAGTTTGATTTATCTGGTTATATTTCGGACGGTCTTACTCTTACGAGTGGCGCAGCCTTACAGCCAGATGCTGGAAATGCATTCGGAGCATCTCAAACTGTGAAGGCGGTAGAAATATCAACTGGTAACGGATTATATGATGTGTGTGCTGTAGATAATAAATTATTGATAGGCTATCATGATGATACGGCAAATGAACTTAAGTTTAAATATATAGCGGCTGATGCAGCTATGGTTTTATCAGGAGAAATAGACCCTTTTACTACAGCAATTGTTCCTTTAAATGCCTTAGATATGGTTTCAACTCCATTAAAAACAATATCTGTTACTGCTATCGATAATGCAAATTTAGTTAAGTTTGGTTTTGTATCTAATACCGCATCTAGGGTTAGAGATGCTGTTACTATAGAAGATATTTCTAGTACAGGTACAGCAACAAATGCAGTTGGAGGAACAAACGTTACCTCTGCTAGTCTAGATGGTTTAGAAATTAAAATCTTCTATCAAGTGAATCAAACTAATCCTTATTTATATGATATAACTGCTGGAACAAGTGCAGCTAGTACAGTAGCAACAGACCGATACACTTGGAATATGCCTTTTATTAGAAAAAGTAGTTACAATGTCACTACTTCTACTGTAGGAACTGCTTCAGATGTAGAAAGAGGAGTGGGATTAGCTTCTAAGGCTTTTGTTCAAGATATTAATATCTATCTAAATGTTATACGAGAAACATTTTTAAATGCTTCTTATTATACTATGAAATCAGATGGATCGGTTCAGTCAAAAATTAGTCAAGGAGAGGCTGGTCCATTGCTAGGTACAATTCGTAAGAAGGCTAATTTAAGTACAGGTTACTATAATTATAGTGCGACTAATACTGATGCAATTTATCGCATAGCTAGTCTATCTAGAGTTCCTCAAATTACAAGTGAAAAGTTTTTATTTGTTAATAGTAAACAAGGAAAGATTGTAAGTGGGACTGATGGAGCTACTAGTTTCTTTTCTTTATATGGTGTAAACTCTAGTGTTATAAATTTTAGTAATACTATTACAAATCAAACAGAAGAACTTGGAGAGAATCTAAACTTTGCTGGTGGACAGCTTAAGGCTTATGATGGAAACGTTTTAGTTGAGCAGAATTTTAATTACCCACCAGATACTTTAACAAAGGTAGAGTCTGCTGCTTCAACAGCACTTTCTCCTCCTTTCCCTAAATCTGGTACAGTTACTAATAGTTGGTTATGGAAAGCTATTTACACATGGGCTGATGCTCAAGGAAATATTCATAGATCAGGTATTTCTCAACAACTTGAAACTCAAATATTAACTGGTGCTACAGGAACAGGATTAGATTATGTAGATATAAAAATACCCACTATAGACTTAACTCAGAAATCTAATGTTTATTTAGAATTATATAGAACTGCAGTTAATGGTACAGTTTTTTATAGAGTAAATGCAGATAATTATACTACAACTGCTAAGAGTCAAACTTTTTTACCTATTGATAATACTGCTAATGTAGATATGGTATCGTTTCGAGATAATTCGTCTGATAGTGATATAACAGTTAATGAAGTTCTTTATACTACTGGTGGTATTCTTGAAAATACTAGTCCTCCTGCTAATTCAATTGTAGGAAGTTTTAAAAATCGTTTATTCTTAGCAGGACTAGAAAATAAATTAGAAATAAGATATTCAAAACTATTATCAGAGAAAGTTGGTGTAGAGTTTAATGAGTTATTATTTATCCTCATATCTCAAATAGGGGGTGATATTGTAGCCTTAAAGGGAATGGATGATAAGTTAATTATATTTAAAGAAAATGCTATATTCTTTTTATCTGGAGATGGACCAAACAATTTGGGACAACAAGATACCTTCTCTAAACCCCAACTTATATCTGCTGATGTGGGGTGTTCTAATAAAAACAGTCTAGTATTAGCTCCTCAAGGTTTATTTTTTAAATCTAATAAAGGTATTTATATGCTATCTAGATCATTAGGGCTGCAGTATGTTGGTGCGCCTATGAATGATTTTAATCATTTAGCTATAACTAAAGCAGACATGTTAGCTAAAACAAACGAATTGAGGTTTTTAACTTCTGATGGAGAGTGTTTAGTTTACAATTATTATAGAGGATACTGGACTACATTTATGAACCACAGAGGAGAAGGGTCTGTAGTTATTGGAGATAGTTATTACTATGTTCATAAGAATCCTCAAGGAAATCAACTATTTAAACAGAATTATGATAGTTATGATGATGCTGGAGTGCCTATAAACATGGCACTAGAAACTGGTTGGATGAACCCTGTAGCTGCTCAAAATGCT
>Ga0255047_10002599_pt1 | contig 11837 bp, 20 predicted proteins | sample JV7_2_1_MG_FD_183640 | JGI IMG/M metagenome (GOLD analysis project Ga0255047, IMG submission 183640) | Seawater microbial communities from Jervis Inlet, British Columbia, Canada - JV7_2_1 | ecosystem: Environmental > Aquatic > Marine > Inlet | place: Canada: British Columbia | collected 2016-10-06
CAACAAGGTCAAACCGAGGGAGGCCCACAAGTAGTTGGCGACCCTAACATTTCTACCCAAGGCTAGAGAGTTTCCTTTAGTTTAAGGCGAAAAAACAAGCCTACTCCCTGCAATGGGGAGTGGGTTTTGTTCGTATATGCAGTAACAGTACATAAAGTGTAAAAAATACAAACAAGTTATGAGGTATTAAGATGGAGATATTATTAGGTTTAATCATTGCCGTAGTATGGCACATAAGAAGTAATAGGGATAAACACTATGAGGATGAAGATTGGGAAAAGATAAAGAATGATTGGATAAAGTAGCTTTATTTGATAATTTTAAGGGTAAAAAGGGTTGTGTTCTTTTTATATTTGTAAAAATAATAGTAAAAAGACTTATTTATTCTTCATTTCTCCTACTCCTCCTACCTTACAGTTCAATACAAACCAACCAAAAACAACCAAACTAAAACCAGTTTAAGTTCTATAATAATCAATTGTGAATCAATTTTTTACAAATATGGGGCTAATTGTGAATGATTTCTGTCTAAATACGGTTGATTATTGAAAATTAAAAGCCTAATTTCATTGGGTTTTTTATAAAATAATTATAGTTTTCCATAGGGGTAAATACAACTCAATTATGAACGACTTTTTCCGAAATACCGAAAGCTAATTGTGAATCAAATTCAATCAAATATGCGCCGCCTTAAACTTTACTTTTACGAAATAAAATAAAAATAATCTAGCCTTTTAATGTGGCATTTTAATAAAGTGATATTTTTGGGAAATGGTTAATAATGGTGCTTTTGAGGCCCATTAAAAAATTTTTTTATGTTTTAGCAAATTTTGGCTTTTTTTAACTTGACTCCAATCCCCGCTTCCAGTACCCTAGTTGTCTGTTATGAAACAGATTGGAGGAGTTACATACATCGGAGTATCACTTAAAGACTTGAACAAATACTTTAAGGATGATGCTGTTATTCACGTTAGTAAGAAATTTCTAAAATCATACGAAATGATTTCTGGAATTACTGAACAATCAAAGTCTATATCAATGAACATCATTGACAAAACAGAGGAGCCTATTGTCAAGGTAGATTATGGGCAGCAAATCGAGATTGCTGTCGAGTCAGGGGAAGTAGCACCTCCTCCTCCCGTTGATATTAAAGAGTCAAAGGGAGATTGGTAAAAATAAAAATTATCTTTTTGGGGCTTGACTTACGCTCCGAATTGAGTTAATATCTAAATTCGTTATGATTACTACCTCTAACTTATTCCCGAACATCATCGGTCAGCATCCGACCAAGCGTAAATTTGAATTTTATATCAAAGCGTTTGAGAGGATCGGTATTACGCCAAACATTCTGATTACTGCACCCAAGGGTGCTGGTAAAACGATGTTGGCAAGGGCATTCGCCCGAAACCTCGTCATGCCGAACACAATGGAACCTAAAAGGTACATTGAGATAAATTGTGCTACGATTAAGAATCTTCGTCAGTTCGTAGACATGATTATGACTCCTTACATGATAAACACCGAGGCTACGTTCCTCTTTGATGAGTGTCACATGATCCCCAAGGACGTAACGATGGCCCTATTGACCATCACTAATCCAAACAAGGAGAACCATAATACATTTAGTTATGACGGTCAGGACTTTGAGATTGATTTCAAAAAACTGACGTTCTTGTTTGCGACAACCGAACCCCAAGAAGTCTTTCATGCTTTGATCGACAGAATGGAGAGGATTGATCTTGATGATTATTCCTATGATGAATTAGGCCAGATATTATTATTAAATACTGATAAAATTAAATTTTCTGGCGACCTAGTGTCTAAACACATTGCACCTACGTTGAGGGGTAATGGTAGGTCAGCACAAAAAATGGCAACTAATATCATCAATTATTGTGCCGCGAATAACGTGAGAACATTCAAATTGAAAGATTGGGAGTCTCTTTGCAAGACATTGGACATTCTGCCTCATGGCTTGAACAAAAATGAGTTGAGATACTTGAAGGCATTGGTCAAGAATGGTTGTACCAGACTGTATAACCTCGCGGCCAAGCTCCAGATGACTCGCGCCGCCATTCAATCAGACTGCGAGGTCTATCTGCAAAAGTTGAACTTCATTGAATCTTCTGCTCATGGGAGACAGTTGACAGGGGATGCGAAAGTTATGTTTGAGAAGCATCCAGAATTATTAGATAAATGATAGTTGACTACATACTATAATAATGTATGAGAAATACATCTTATCGAGTTAACGTAACACAAGAGGGCAATTCACTCAAGGTAGATTCCGTTGAGAGGTTGCGCAAGTACAACCAGCATCGAAGCGAATACGAGTCAGTCGCGAAGTCGACTTTCTCTGCTTCAAATAAGGACACTAACACTCTGAAATTTTCCAAGCGCAAGCGGAAGTAAATTCCCCCCTCAGGTAATAGTAGTCCTCATAACGCTACGACTCCCCACTCTTTCGAGTGGGGAGTTTTTTTATATCTAAATAGTAATTGTTTAAAGGCGAAATAATGAACCCGAAATAAATAATTGCGAAATAATGAATTGTAAATAAATAAATTACAAATAAGTGATTGCGAAATAAGGAACCCGAAATAAATAAATAACAAATAAGTATGTATATTGCCCCACGATATGATAAATCTGCATGGATAATATAATGTATATACAATTTTAAAAAAAGAGGACGTAAGTCACTGATTATCAAGGACTTAGGGCGGCCGCGCCCCCCGCCGCCGACGTAAGTCATTGGTGCCCAACGACTTACAACATCAATAATTAAAAAAATAAAAGTTATTTTTTAGGTTGACAGCGGAAGGTTTTTAACATAGTCTTGGGGGCGTTATGACACGTTACATTCACAGCAATTGCAGCTACGTTCAGAATTACGAAGAGGGAACCTATACTTTCACCGGCCCGTGTCGGGTAACCGGCAAGCCCTATAGTGTGACAATATTGGGGTGTGAACTTTGGGACTTGAACCAAGGGGGATTGATACAAGATGCGTTGAAAACAGTAAACGCAGAGGATAGGGAATTTGTCTGTACCGGCACAAGCCCCGAAGGGTGGAAAAAACTATTCGGATAAAAATTATTTTTATGGTTGACTCGGCCCACGAACTCGACTATACTTTTTGCAGTTATGGAACTACTACGGATATCATTTGAAAACGCAAAGCTCAAGGGCATTTATCACTTCTCCCTTCCGAGCGGTCACAGTTGCCCCGGTGCAAAAAACTGTTTAACCAAAGCGGACAGGGTGACGGGAAAGCTCACGGATCAGCAGACAGAAGTGGACGGGATTATCTTTCGCTGCTATGCAGCAGGGATGGAGAACAGGTTTCCCAAGGTGAGAGCCTCGCGCTGGCGCAACTTTGATCTGTTAAAAGAAAAGAAAAGCACAGCGGAAAAAACACAGTTGATTGTCGAAAGTGTCAAGGCTGCTGGCCTAAACCGTGGCGGGACATTGCGTGTGCATATAGGCGGCGATTATTATTCCCAAAGCTATTTCAATGCGTGGATGAAAGCGGCGACCTATTTTTCAAACGTCACCTTTTACTCCTATACTAAAAGCGTGAAGTTTTTGCTAGAGTATATCGCGGCCCACGGTGGGCTGCCTAGCAATTTTGTTTTTACTTGTTCCCGTGGTGGAAAGTATGACAATTTAATCCCGCAGACTATGGTCAAGTCGGCCAAGGTTTTCTTTTCAATGGACGAAGCCAATGCGCTTGGGTTGGAGATAGACCACACCGATGATCTGGCGATTTCGGGTTCTGATGATTTCGCGCTTGTGATCCACGGAGCGCAGCCAGCGGGAAGCGAAGCAAGCAAAGCCCTTTCAGCCAATAGAAAAAAAGGCTTTACAGGGTACACCGCAACCGTATAATGACCTTACCGTGGAACATATGTGGCTTCTGGTCGGGCTGGTTTGGGGTGTTTACTTATGGTATGAATCACAACCAAAAGAATGATAGAATATGCAATACAGCGGGAGGGCGAGGATAAGGTAGCAATCGCAATTATCGGTGACGATATGACCGAAATGACCCAGCACTACTGGGGCTTTTGGAATTACGGTGCGACCTCTGGCAAGGATTTGATTTGGTCAAACGATGTAGTCAAACCCTACTTGGGATATTTTTGGACTAATAAAGTGAAACTTAAAGCGGCGTTGGAATTAGCGGCGTTCTATACAATCTGCAACAAACATAATAATGATCTTACAATTTTCAAGGGGAAGCGAGGGGGTGTTATGCCCTTGGTTAAAAAACTAGCACAGGATAAACTAGCAGACTTTAAGCCGATGCGTTTTGTGCAAATGAGAACCGGCTTCCATGTTTACAGCATAGGAAAGATAGTAGCGGAGAATCTTACGGATTATTCTGATGATAAAGAGAAATAAATATAATATAAATATGGCAGACAGAAAAACCTTCGTAGAAGGCCAAAAGATAATAAAGAAATATAGTGTGACACTTTTCGATGTAAAGCATCGAGATGGATTCAAAACCGAAAGGGTACAAATAGCTTGGCGACCCGATTGGAAAACGTCTCACGCTTTAATATGCGAGAACCCCAACCATATCCATTTGATCCCACAAATTTTGCGGGAGGCGGGTTACAACGAGGAAAAGACATCAGTTTTTTAAAAAGCGCAGTCCTAAGTCGTTGCGGCGCAATGACTTACGGCCGCGCGACCCCCCCGCCCCGGGCCTAAGTGCTTGATAGTCAATGATTTAGGTAGGCGCTAGTCTAAAGCGCAGACGCCAGCCCTACCTAACCACGGGCTTGATTGAACCGTTTTCGCATTTAATTTTTTAGTTGTTTTCGGGATAAAGATACCTTGGCTGTTAAGTTTCTCTTTACGCTTTTTTGGTGTCGCAATGGTGTGTTTACGTTTACGAATTTTACTTTTTTGTTTCATGGTTAAATACCCCCCACCCCTTGCGGGGTGGGGGTGTTGGTGTTCCCCTTAGACCGTCACTTCCGTGGCGACCTTTTCCTTTTCAGGAACTCGCTGGGTCAGCTTGGCGAAGTGCTCCGCTTTGTCGCGGGCCTTGGTGAGGTTCTTCAGAACCGCACTACTCACACGCCGAGCGTACTCGAAGCGTCCACCCTCGACGTCATGCGTGAGGTGCTGCGTGGTGGCGTTGTACAGATTGTACAGGTTGCGCCCCTCGTCTTCCTTGTGGGTGGGGTTGTCCCACACCATCTGGATCGAGTCCCGCATTGATTCAGCCAGAACCTTTTTGATTGCGAGATTGTCCAGAATCAGGCCACCCTGCTCCTGCGTGATTTCACGCTTGGCCAGAGTACCGAAGTCCTTGATGGACTCCTCAAACTTCAACGTGCACGAATGAATCGCGTCCGTAATGAAGTCGAGCGTCAGCTTGCGGCTGTGCTTCCTAGTAACCGAGGTATCGGCGACCAAGGTCATCTGTCCGTTGAGGCAAGCTAACCGCATGAGCCCCAACGTGAAGTCAACCCCTGTACTCCTATCGAATGAGTTGTTTAGGGTTAACCGCATCCCCGCGCCGTCGCCGACAACAACCGGCTTGACCATGGAGGGGAAGTCATACACGCCGTAGAAGCGTGCTCCGTCACGGGCAACCACCTTCTGACTGGTGAAGTTGCCTAGTTCGCTCACCTTACTGAGCGCGTCTTCAACCTGCTCGACCAGTGCGCCATTTTGCACGATGGCGTACTTTTCGGTGCTGGTTCCTAAACACTGACCAGTGTCAGTGCGAAAATTCCCCATTACTGGGGACTTGCCAACCACAGCGGCCTTGCCGCCACGATTGAACAACGGCTCTTGTACGACTTGGAAGTCGTAAGAGTCACTCATTGGTCTACTGTTTCTTGCCATAATGTTGTGCCTTTCTTAACACGCGTTTATTCTCTCACAATTAAGCCGGGGAGTCAACCCCTTTTTCAATAAAAGTTTTTTTATCTTAGTCATTTTTTGTGAGGAATTTATAAGCGTTATCGCAATTGGTAAAAGCCATCATGAGCATTTTGCTTACGGGGTTAGTTGCGTATGGGTGCGACCAAATGCACATCCAGCCTTTTTGTGCGAATCGTTTTTCGAGGTAGGACTCAAGGTTTCGCCCATAGTTTCCATTCCCGTCATGAATTTCCGAAGGGAGATCATACGAGCCACGCGCAGAGGTAGCGTAAAAAGTGACTACCACAACCGAGCCTTTAGCACATTGTCGAGTGGATTCGATGATCCGTTCATTTGTTGCTGCTCCGCAGTAATCGCGCCAGAGAAACATAGGGAGAATGTACTCGTTAAAGTCCGCAAATCCATTTGGAGGCATTTTTATATTTTGATAGCTTAAAACGTCAGAGTGTCGGTCAAGAAAATTATTTATCCTCGGCGTTTGCATATTTTCCCAATAGACATTTTTGTCTTTTTCATAACAGAATATGTTCACCTTTTCCTGCTCTGCCCTTTCGGCAATCTTCCGTTCCAACTCAAAGCCTCTTGCGGGTAGACCCGCGAAAGCCTTTTGTTTTCCCTTGTGGAATCTTTCAAAGTTCACCTCCAGTCCATCGACCATGTGACGCGCTTTGATTTTTTCGGTGTTCCTCTCTATGGTTTTATTGAATCTTGTCATCTTTTCATTGGTTTTATGCCGAAGAGTTTTATCCCCTCGGCACAGGAAAAGAGTGACAGAATAAGAGAGTTTTTACAAGCATAAAAAAAACTTTTTTGTTTTCATTATCTCGCACACTTGGCACAGTTCTTTCCGAAAAACTTAAATTTTAAAAACCTAAGTCACTGATTACCAACGACTTAGCTCGGCGGCGGGGGGGCGCGGCGACGTAAGTCATTGATAGGCAACAACTTACGACTTCATAAATTAAATTTTAATGCAAAAAAATTCCCCCTAGCCGAAGCTAGGGGGCTTTAGGTTGGAACTATTAACTAGCTCTCAGGAGATTCTTTTGCGCTGGTTTCCCGAACAGAAAAGACAGTATACCACGCTTTGGTGGAGGTGTCAAGTAGTTGGTAACTTCGTCACCTGATGCGAGTCGAAGGGAGCTACTCGGTACAGCCATCTGATCCTTCTTGTGGCATTCGGTCACTACCCTTGTCTTGCTGAAGGTGTTGGATATTACCCTCTCCACGCGATCCCGCTTGAGGTTGAAGTAAAGCGAGCCATTTCTTATGTCTTTAGTTTTCATAACCAGAGAGAGTATAGGTTAAAAAGGTATCCATGTCAACCCCTAAAAAATATTATTTTTACTGTTGACTTCTGTGTAAAGTGTGATATTATTAACCCCTGTGAGTGAGAAACCTAAAAAGCCGAGAGCGATGGTTGACTGGAATACCGGTCAGCGCGTGCATAGGCCCAAGAAGGGTAAAGGCTCATATGATCGCGGGGTGGTCAAACGGCAAGACGGTTCTCTGCAAAAGAACAATTGACGGTTCGATTCCGTCCCTCGCGTCCAATTTAAAAAAGTTATTTTTATTGTTGACATCAGAAACGAATGACATTATACTGTTCGAAGTTATGAAGGAAAAGAAAGGATTCATCAGTTGGGAAGATGCTGGGCCACGTAAGATGATGGACGGTATCGAGGTCGCACCGGATCGTGTGAAGGTTTATTTCAATCTCAATCTGGATTGCCTGTCGGTGATCGATGCCGAGACGGGATTGCTTTATTGCCATGCTCATCGTGTTGAGTTGCATGATGCAAAGTTTAGGGTGCAGGAGGCGGGTCGGCAGCGAGTCCTTCGGGATAAACGCAAGAATGTTCACGCCTATGTTGTCGGCAAATGCCATGATATCGGTGAGGCTTCCAAAGAACGTCATTATTTAAGGAACGGCAAGGTGGAGACGTATAACGTTTGCGATTGCGGCGATAATCCTCGCGACTACTGCGAGAAGTGTGTGCCAGAGTCAGGCGAGGAGTTTCGCGGAGGGTATTACAATCCTTACAAGTTCAAGACTTTTGTGGACGACATTGAGAAAACGCCGATCTATAAGTCGAGCAGGGTGATCCTTCGGGACAAGACAGCCATCGGGCCGCACTACAATATTTTTTATAAACCGGAGCCGAAAAAGAAAAGGCTTGCATGGAATGCCGGATTGAAGTATACTCATAAGCAGTTAAGGGTAGAGAGAGAGTTAGAAACAAAATCGATATGAACCAAGTAGATGATCATTGGATGAGGCCGCGAACCAAAGCGGGGACTGAAGAAATGCGGAAAAGGCTTAACGCTATGAGAGGACTGTTAAAATCAGCAGCCGCTCAAAGTATAGAGTCACAGATTGCTTCTAAAGTATTTGATGAATACTTTTCCTTTGAATGGGAGGATACATTATCCTTGAATGTTCCAGAAGAGGAGGTTGATTCAGAAAAGAAAAGGGTTGCATTGCCAGACCGCTGCTGATATACTTTGTTTTCCCTTCTGATGGAGGTCAATCAGAAACTTGTTGTTTCATGTATATATAATATTGCCGTTTGGTTATGGCAAGTCAGGCAGGGCTGACTATAAAGATTAGGGTAGGAATACGACGCTAATCAACCCCTGACACTTTTTAATTGTTCTTTGAATTTGAGTTGGTGATTTAAACACGCCTCCGTAGCCCTTAAGCTATAAACGCGCTAGGGACAGGGATAGTAAGATATCTTACGCTAGAGCAGGACTTACCTGTGAATTTACTGGTGGCGCGGTAACAACTCATTTAATTTTGAATGGTTCAGACTGTTATTAAGATACAGCGAGATTTCTTTATTGGTCTTCATTGACCGCCATTCATTGAATTTTCTCACTCGACGGAGTGGGATCGGTGTGACGGAATAACCCCTCCCAAAGGGGTAACGTAGCGACTGCGAGAAGTACAACGGCCTAGTGGCAGAGGAAAATCGTGGGTGAGTCCGAAGTAAGTAGATCTGAAACATTTGTTTTCTGGGTACTGAAAAGGTGCGGGTACACAAATACTCCCGCCACCATTTTTTTTAATACATGGACTATGAAGAGTTGATAAAAGCATTTGAACAAGAAGAGCAGATGAAAACAAAACATTTACAAAAGAAGGCCGCGAAGAAAAAGGTCACACGAAAGGTAAAGCATGATAAGATTATCATGCGTGATCATGTTCGGGCCGACATGAAGAGGCACATCGAATATCAAATCAAATCTATTCGGCAAAAGAACGCAGCCGATTGTGATGTTGTTGCATTCATTAACAAGAAGTACGCGCAAATACGACAAATAATTTCAGAATAACAATTTATGCCCGAAATAATAAGACAAGGAGATTGGGGTTATGGCAATACAAAAGGCCTAGCTAAAGCAGTTGACGTAGGCTATAGGAAGTGGCTCAAAAAGAATGGGCTGGAACCAGAAGGCTACGGTGGTAAGAGGAGCGCGGGAAGTTTTTCCTACGGAAAGAAAGGCAGCGAATAAATCTTAATTTATAATTAAAATGGGAAAAATACAAAAAGGTAAGATAGTAGAAAAAGGCACTTGCGAATGCGAAGGCCATGAAAAAATCCATACCATCGAAGGAGGAGACGGGGTAATTCAGAAGGTTCCAGCTGAAGAGTTTGGCGATCCTAATAAAGTTTATGATTGTTTACTAACTTCTCCGACAGGCCCGCAATCTGTTGTAAATATGTGCGAGGCTTGTATAGAAATATCAGAGCTATGCGGTTTTGAAGTAATAAATTCGGATTCAGAATTAGTTAAATAATGATCTGTTACGAATGTGGAACCAAAGCCCAACGGCGCGAAATACGTCTTGCTAAAAAAGAAACCCGTGAGCCTCAAATAACCGAGAGGTGCGGCTCTTGGGAAAAAGGGCAATGCGAAAAATGTAAAAAGAAAAAAGTTTTTGTCACTTCAATTTCAGATTTCATACGCGTAAGTGCTTGACTATCAATGACTTACGGCTCCGGAGGGGGGGCCCCGCGGCCCTAAGTACTTGCAGCCCAACGACTTAGGACTTTTATTTTTAAAGTTTTAATCACAAAAAAAACTCACGCTTTTCAGCGCGAGTTGATGGGGTTGGCATGGATTATGCCTTGCCGAAGCACATAGAGCACGACTCGAAGGGCTTGCACCAGCAGGTTTCGGTGTCGGTGCAGATGTCACACTCGCATGACGCCTTGTCCTGCACGGCGATGGCCTCATTCTGCCACTGGTCGCACACTGCATCAAACTCCACCCGTGCTTTCGGGTCGGCCTCAAAAACTTCCTCTAATTCAATTCGATCCCTCATAACGGAAAACAGTATACCACAGAATCAGAGATTGTCAACCAATAATGTGACTTTTTTTGATTTTATTTTAAGCCAGCAAGACGGGCTTTTAGGTTGATGACCATCTCTTCGATTTGATCTCTTCGCTCTTTATTAACCCCCGTGACGTGGTAACCTTCACAATACTTACAGCCATAAAAGTTCAAGGCAACCCCTTCTCGGTCATATTTGTCTATAATGTGAAGAGCGATACCCTTAACATCTTCAAAGCGACTTTTGTTGACGCACGACTTTAAAATGTGCTTTTGCTTGTTGTGGTTAAGGTTGACGAATTTGAGCAAATCCATCCTGTCGCTGACCCTGCCCAGAGCTTCGACATTATCGACGGAAAGTTTAGACTTTGACTGATAATCAAATGTTATCATAACATCAAAACCATTGTTTGCGGTCGGTTTCTTGGTCGTAGCCCGCGTGGTAGGCCTCCACCTCGGCCTTGGCCATATCCTCCACCTTGACGCGAGGAGCGTTCCCCGTGCCGTTCGGATAATGGTGGGGCTCGCTGCCCCTGCCGTAGTAACGGTCAGCAGATCCCCGATCATAGGGGCTGCCGTGCTTCGTGTCGTATTTATTTATTTCAGTCCTCATAACAAAAAAGATAATATCAGATTATTAAAAAAAGTCAACTAGAAAAGTGGTAAAATTACCACTCGTCCCCGGCGTCGAAACACCCGTAATCCTCGTCGGTGCCGAAACCGGCGCTCGCGAGGGCGTCACCGTCGGCGAAACGATCCTCGCCCTCCCACGGCTCCTCGCCGCCCATCTCCCACACCACGACACGACTGCCGTCCGCGAGATGCTCGACGACATCCTCGCCCGCACGACCCGCCAACTCGATGGCATCGTTCAACGCCGTGTGATCGGCCTCGCCCACGTTCTGCGTGAAACTCCGCACGATACCCTCTTCATCAACAACTGAGTATTTCCTCATAACAGAATAATGGTATCACACGATAGCCGAGATGTCAACCAATAATCTCACTTTTTTTATTTTTATTTTTGGCGCGAGTTGGCACGGAATCCCTCCTAAAAACATCTTTTTTTTAAATTCTCATGTCGTAAGTCGTTGGTTATCAACGACTTAGGTTCGCGCCGGGGCCCTCCGCGGCCGTAAGTGTCTGGTACTCAATGGCTTACAACTTCACTTTTTAAATAAAAAAAATTATATAATTATAAAAACAAAATAAAAACCCCCGCCGAGCATGCCTAGACTCGACGGGGGCCGTGATGAGAGATGGACTCTCAGGGGCAGCTTAGTCCGTTGCTGCTAAAACTTCTTTTTTCATTTCAACCAATTCCTTGGCGTCGGCTTTGATTTTACTCAAGACCTTTTTTGAAGCGGGAGCGTCGTAAACGGTTTGGTGCCATTTTTCGAATGACAGTTTATTGCGGATTAGATCTTTGATCTTCCAATTGAGTTCAACGATGGTATTCATTTTATTAGTTTTTTTAGGTTTCATAATTTTTATGCGTAGAGTTTGCGGGTGGGAAATTGTATGCGTTCAATTTCTTCGTCGAAGAAGTATTGCGGCTTTTCAACCGCGTTCACCGTGTCACC
>Ga0255047_10002600_pt1 | contig 11835 bp, 10 predicted proteins | sample JV7_2_1_MG_FD_183640 | JGI IMG/M metagenome (GOLD analysis project Ga0255047, IMG submission 183640) | Seawater microbial communities from Jervis Inlet, British Columbia, Canada - JV7_2_1 | ecosystem: Environmental > Aquatic > Marine > Inlet | place: Canada: British Columbia | collected 2016-10-06
CCACCGCCTGGTTCCGCTCTCGCACGTAAGGAGGGAGAGTCTGTGGGCCCGTTGTAGGCGCGGGTGTGGGGCGAACTATAGTTCGATCATAAATAGGTGCCGGCATTACTCATAACCTCCCATTCGGGCATACATCATGATCTTCGATACCTGCCATAATGCTCCTTTTTGGTCACTACGGAGTCTTAACCGGATGTATCGTCCTGACATACGGATATTTAGCTTCGATATCTGCTTCCCAGACCCGGTAATGTCTATTTTTTGTTCTGATGACCAACGAAAGTCGCCATCGGAAGAGTCTCTCGCGCCGATAGAGACATATAAGTATAAAGGATGGTTCTCTGCGGTAGGTTCTTCAAAATCAAACGTGAAATGCGTTTCATCAGTATATTTAAAGCGGCGTTCATCTCCCCAATCTTCATCCGCAAACTCAATAGTCCCTGTATAGCCTTTACCAAAACGGTCGAAATTCGTAGTTTCAAGGAAATATAAGTCAGTATTGCGCTCCATTATCTCACAACCATTGGGGATCTTCCCTTCACTATTTGTCGCCTCAAACGCCCCTATGATGATGCGTTTATCGATACCAGTGCCGTCGTAATCTCCCCAGGAGAGCTGCTGGGCGGTCCAATCGCCCACTAAATCGTTCCAAGTTACTAATTCAAAAGGTTTGGCTTGTGTCATAGCAGTCAGCCTCAGATCATCAGAGAAATAATCGTCTGTAACACACGATTTATCCTCGTAATTGTATATGAACACTTTTCTTACGCTCAACCCATCGAGCAATGCCGGGTAGATAACCCAAATTTCCCGGGCTTCTTCTACATGTTGGAGAACAATCTCATCTCGGCGGTCCACATCAAGTTCACGGAAAAGCTTTATCGTGTAACCGCGTGCAATCGGAGTATAATCACGCCCACCGCGGTATAGGTATAAGTCTCGATTACCCAAAACCGCTACACTGTCATCATTTAGCTGCACAAAAGCATGTCGACCGATCATTCCATCAGCAGAAAGCTCCGTCCGGACGAAAAACACACCCTGGTCGAGTCCTACATACTGGACCGACTGAATTGAACGCTCTTTTAAGAGATATCCAATCTCACCGATTTGCACAAAATTATAAATGACGCCCACTACAGAAGGTTCAACATTCTCAATTTCCCCCGATTCATTCGCATCAACTGTGAAAAAGGTGGTCCCAGCCGGAACCGTGACCCCATCAGCGATTCTACCCGTAAGCCCCAAAGTCTTAAGTTTTACCGCGTAACGCTCAACTAGATCGACCCCAAATGGGATTAAAGCCACGTTCCTGACTAAAAGAGTGTCCCCATCTGTTATTACCGCTGCGGTGCTGCCGTTATGTCCTCGGACCACTGTTAATGTGTCAGAAGTCGGGACAGGAGTCACTAACATCAACTCATTGGTAGCTAAATTTTGAATCAGTGCATTATCTCGTATTTGGGCAAAGACAGAGCCTCCCGAGCCGTCATCGACATCTAAAGAGGTATCGACGGCAGTTGTAGTCTCATTCGCAAATATATTAAAAGAAGATTCCACCGATTGGACTTCGATCCAACGCTGATATGACATAATAATCCCACCCGGCTTGCCGGAAGTCCCGATAACTGTCGTCCACGGCTGTCTCCCTGCGATCTCATTCACCCCCGTTTGTGGGTTGTCAGCACCTCTACGTAATCTGACAGTCGCCAAAAAAGGATCCGAAGGGGTTGCCTGTCCGGGGATCGCATAATCGATAAAATCTACATCAAATAGTTCTCGCCCCTGTGTCTGGAGGATGTCGATTGATACAATATCCCCGACAGTAACTAGTTTTGCCTCTTCTAACTCCATCGTCACATCAATTGTGGCGTTTGCCGGAGTGGCCGTCTGATCTAAGTCCAGAGTCTCATCCGCTAAAAATATAACATAATCGAGTATCGGGGAGGACTGATCTGTGATTTTTAAGACGATCTCATTACTCGTATCGCTTTCCGGGTGGACAAACGACTCTTCTAAAGCGGGTAATACTTGGTTTAACTCCACAAAAACCTTTGCTTTTTGCTCGGCATACACTAACTCTTGGTTTTCGGGTCCACTGCCCCTCTCCCTCGTCATAGATTCAATCGCATACGTCTGGAGTGAAAATGGAGCGACCTCCTCCACTGTCCAATAGGAAACTTCTGGGAGATTACTGACCCGAACTGGCGTTCCTGTGATTAAATTTGTCGGGGGGAACTGGAAATACACATACTCTGAGATCGCCCCAGGCGCGGGTTGTACGAAATCATTCTGTGAGGTTGCATTTAAGCTGACAATCGTATTAGCGACGGGTAACCATAATGTCATATCTGCCACATCACACCAAAGTAGTCTGGATCCCCTCCAAAGTAATACATGACTGAAAAACGTAGCGACTCCGTCAAAAACATCTCCCTCCCCTAATCCGGGCACATCATATGTCCGCTCTTTATTAGTAGCATCTATCTTTCCATCCCAGTATTGTGGGGTTATAGAAACATTAGAATAAAGCACCTTGTCGAAAAAAACAATGCTCTGGACGCGGTCCTGCAAAGACGCTGTAAGCAGCGGCCTCTCGGTGGTAATTAGATCCGTGCGGGGATAAATTTCCGATAGCTGTAGAGCGAAGTCTGGCATGTTATTATGTTATGGCTGTCGCAGCTCTCTGGTAGTTTGTGAGAAGCCAGTTTGTGTCGAATACAAAAGTAGCTATGTCTCCGGCTGCCGTTGTGATGTTTGTATCCCCGGGAAGTTCGATGGTGCTGCCGTGTGTAAGCACTAAAACATCGGTGAACTTCGCGGATACAACAGTCCCTTGAGTAACCCCAGCAGTGCTGATTGTCGTAATCGTTGTGGTCCCTGTTATCTCTGTGTGGTTCCCAGCAGTCGTAAGGTTGATAGAGGCGTTAGAGGCGATAGTGTTCTTAGACTGAAAGATTGTCCGGGTGAGCGTGGTTAGGTGTGCCTCAAGTATCGGGCTTTGATCTCGGAACAGTTCTACGAACTGGACACCAGACTGGAACCCCGTCAATACCCACTCCGTGTTGCTGCTATTGTAGGTGAAAGTCAACACGTCGTCGAGAACAGAGGTAAACACTGAGTCGAATCCGGGGAACCTTATGATACCTGTCGTAGATGCTATGACCGATTTCTGGAATTTAACACCAGCGGTGCATCGAAATGTGTATTTTGTGCCCCCTGCTGCGGGTGTGATCTTGGTGATGGTCTGGGACCCGACAGCAGTTATGTAGAAAAAGTCATCAGCGGTTGGTGACAACTCCGCAGACGAGGAGTCTAAATCAGCCCCCTGCGAATGTCCACCCCCAGCGGCGCCAATAATTTCGACTGCGTCTCCTGTCGGTGTTAGCGTGATGTTGGCGCCTGCTTTGAGCTGTTTCATGTTGAGAACAGAACCTACTTTTGCTTTCACTAAAGTAGTCTCAGCCCCTGTATCAGCTAAAGTGTTTGTTTCACCACTACCTGCTGATGCGATGATCTCAACTGCGTCTGCTGTCGGTGTCAGCGTGATGTTTGCGCCTGCTTTAAGCTGCTTCACGTTGAGAGCTGAACCGACCTTTGCCTTAACTATAGTCGTCTCGGCGCCAGTGTCACCTAACGTATTTGTTTCACCACTGCCAGCTGCTGCTACGATTTCCACGTCGTCCGCGTTCTCATTCAAAGTAATGTTGGCGCCAGCGAGTAACCGCTTCATGTTTAGCACGACGCCAACCTTGGTCTTAATTAAAGTTTTACCAGATCCAGTGTCGCCTAAAGTATTTGTTTCACCCGGGGAACCTAGTCCATCGAGGGTGGTCTTGTCAGCCGCACTCATAAGACCTGATACTGACACGGTTGCGTTCCCGATGAGGGTTTTCACCTTCGTTGCAATAGTCGCAAACGTGTATTTTTTATCCGCTCCGCTGGATACGTCTGTTCCTGGGAGTATGTCCAAGTCCGCAGGGCTTGTGTCTTCTGTCTTATCTGTAAATCTTTTTGTCATCTCTCTTCTTTGTTTGTGATTATCCTATATAAATTTCCCCACCTTCGTCTACATACTCCTCGGCGCCTTCGTCTACATACTCCTCCTCTGACAACACTACTCTTGTGATAGTGACAGTGTCGGTCGCAATTCCACCACAAATATCAGTTACCGTCAATCGTAAGATGTAAGTGCCTACGGTTGGTAACTGAATCGTTGGATTCAGAGCCGCCGAATGTGGATTGAATATAATGGCATCGCCTGATACTTGTGACCAGGTATACGTGACATCTAAACCAGAAGCGGAGGCTGCCATTGTAAATTCAGTTGCAGCCGTGAAAGTGTCGAGTCCAGCGTTTGCTGTGACAGGTAAGCATTTAATAAATTCAATGTCCTGACACACCACCGCATATCCGTCATTTACACCAACTCGGAGGAGCCAAACACCACCGCCAGAGACAGTTACTTCTGGACAAGGGATCGTGTCATCATCAAAAGTAAGTCCCGCAGGACCTGATACGATCTCCCACTTATAGTCAAAAGGGACTTGTATAAAAGTATCATCATCTACAATAGCCGCGGATCCACAACCGTAACCGTCTCGAGTGACTTGGATACGGTCAGTCTGAAGAACATCCCCCACCGCCATGGCTTCGGCAGTTGTGGCGTTATGACCTCGAGTCCAAACAACCGGTCCAATAGAAGCGACCTGTATTTGCTCATTTGTCCGTAAATTAGTTGCTACAAATCCGACACGTAAAAGGGTGTCGTCATCGACGGGGATCGTCGTGACTATGTCATCTACTGCGGTAGTCGCGGTGACTACATAATCTGTTTGGACGACAGGTAGATACTCTCCTGTTCGGACATTCCGGATTACCATAGGGCTATCCTCTAAAGCGGAAGATATAGGATTGCCGGCTCCATCATCGATTTTTAAAGTCGTGGTTACTGCGTCAATACTCTCATCCGCATACACCGCGACATGGTTGGCGTCAACAGCACATAGATTAAATTCATGGCTACTGGGTCCACCCCAGGGGATTTCCACATCCTCCACTTTCGTGTTTACGCCGGGGTAATCCTCAATATCGAAACCAAGAGGGCTTCCCAAAATAAAAGCGAGGACTTCCTCATAAGTCGTCCCATCTGCATAGATCACGGGATGTAGGAACGGCACAAAATCACCACGAAATATCTTCTCCCCGTTTGATAAAAACAACCGAGGCACCAACTTATCACCCTGCACCACCAACCATTGATTGATAGAATTATAGGCGGAGTCGGACGCTGGTTTTGAAGGGATTCGTATGTTTCCTGGTGCAATCCGAGCGACATGCTCCTTACAACGGACATTCGTCGCAGTAAGCATATGGTTCTGCACATTTCCTGACTTACGCCGGATCTTCCCGGCAGAGCGGGGGCGAAAAAAGTCTAACCCCTGGAAAGGTCCTGTATAAGTAACCGGCTTTGCATTTAATATAGGCATTATGCAGGTGCGTTTCCGATTACGAGTAAATCAGCATAGTGGCTTGAAAAGTTAGTGATCCCCTCAGATTGAGCGTAACATGTCGCAGACGAACCTCCAGAAGAGATTAATTGCATCCAAACATTCTCAGTAGACAGGTTTGACCCAACCGTACTGACACTGACAAAAGATACAGACGCGAAAGAAACACCATAGTTCACACTAAATGATCCTTCGGTCGTAATTGCGGATGAACGTACCCAGTGGATACGTTTACCGCCTATGTCGAAATAGGTACCGCCACCACCGAGAGATGCCTCTAAATCTCCTAAATCTGTTTCTAGAGCATCTATATCCGATGCGTTGGTATTAATACGACCGTCGTAATTTGCGAAAGTTGTCCCAGTTATACGCCCATACGCATCAAAAATAACCCCGTCTTGGGTGACCTGTTCAGGAGTGCCCACGGTTGATCGTATAGTAGGTGACACACAATCCCCGGTAATAACACGCCCAAATTCATCAATACCCACTCTAGTAAAACCGTCATACCCTCCGGCTGGTGCTGGGATGTCTCCACAATCTACATCACCGCTGCCACCAGGAGAATGTATTGGATCCCCTAACGGATTCTTTAATTCAGCTGAAGTTACCTGTCCTTTTGAGTTTACAGTGACATTGTTATAAACTCCGGGGGTCACCCCGGTGTCCACTAACGTGCGGGACTGGATAACGCTATTGGCAAATTCACCTTTGTAGTCAGTCTGTAAAAAACAAGAAAGGATATCGCGTAACTCTGTTTTAAACTCACGAAATCGAAATGCTCCTTTAGAAGCAAATTCAATATCTTGTGGGGAATTTAACCAACCCCCATCGGCGAATAGTCCATTAGCTGCGGGCATTACATTCTCAGGCTACGCCCTCGATATCGTTTATCAGTATCGGAGCCTTTGTTACGTTTATATTCCATTTCAAATTTTGTTTCATGAATCTGCTGGGCAGGATCATTAACCGTCTCAAAAGCCAATGCGCGCGCATATGCATAGATCATCCGTGGGTAAGCTCGAGTTAGGGCATTTTCAGCTTTCGGGTTCTCCAACGGAGGAAGCTTGGCATAATACCGAACACGGAAATTTATGTCTTCGCCTGCCGTGGCATCTATCTTTATGAAACTCACCCCATCTTCGTTTGAGATCCAGATCGGCATATTCGATCCACTGCTAAAGCCAGAATTCTTTGAGTTAAGACGACGTATTTCTGCTTCGGAACGTATGTCCGCTGGGAAATAATTTACCCCGGAAGTAGTATCCGTATTACGGACCATGATCGGAGATGTGTGACGACTCAATAAATTCTTAAAGTCGTCGGGTAACCGGACTTCTGACTCACCAGACAACAGAGTAAGCTCGGTCGCCTGTTCGGTGTCCGCCCAATCCCATCGCCGTTGGACCTCATCCAATGCCTCATTAATATACTCCGGGTAATCGCCCTGAAGATCGTCACGTCGCACTGACTGATGGACCTTGCGCTCTAATTGCTCTAGATTCATCGTAATAAAAAAAGGGAGTGCCCATGGTTGAACACCCCCTCGTAAAATAGTAGAAGTGCTATTTTGCTTAGACTCTTACAGAGCCAGGAGCTTTCTTTCGACCAGCAGGTGAGTTACACTTGTTGATCTCTTTAATGCTCTTTTCACTTGGCATTCCGCCAGCATTAGCTACGACTTGGCCGCGCTCGATACCAGACTTGATGGACGACTTTCCAGACGACCCCTTCATAGTATTGTTTATATTTTTCATATAATTGTTATTTAGAATTTATAGATTTAAGCTTCTGTTGATGAGTTTTCCATGATCTTATACAATGGTGCTACTTTCCGTATCTTGTCCGCTAACTTAGAATCAGTAGTATGAAAGGGGTTACGAGGAAAAGTAAACTTTTCACCATCTTCAAATACCACTTCCCCGGCGGGGACGTAATTTTTGACGAACTCATAACACATTTCCTTAGACTTCTTTTTCTTTGTCTTTGGTTTCGGATCAGAAGGCGGCGGAACGTCCGGCTCTTCCGCATCGGGTGCGGCTGGAGCGGCGGTTGCTTCAGTGACTTTCGTCGCTTTACTGTTCTTTTTTGCTGCCATTGGGAAACTCTATCAACTTTAATATCTCGTTGTCAATTAAGCAATGAGCTTTTCAAGATCAAACGCAGTTGCATGGGCTTCAGGGAATTTAACCTTAAGTCCACATTTGCAACGGAACTGCTCTTTATAACTATCCTGACCAGGAGTCTGGATGTTAGGCTCTAAGAATAGAGGCTCGAATGTCTTTTGCGTGATGTGTGCAAGATCCACTACGACCATCCAATCTTCAAACGCAGTTGCGTGTTTCATCAACGGATGGAAAGCCAAAGAAAGGACGCCAAATGGTGTCATAACTTCGGTGATATTCATCCCGAAAATTGTTTCGTTATTCATGATACGGAAACCAGCAGCAGCAGTATTAGCGAAGTTGCTAATAGCAGCGAATGCTTTAGGTCCGCAGAATGCGAGCTTCATGTCTGATCCGTAGACCATGAATGTCTGTAACCAGGCTTGAAAGTTCGCGAGAGTGGCGCCACCCGCTCCGTTACCATTCAACTGATTTGCAGTAAGTCCTGCGAGATTAAGCGTGTCTGTAAGTCCGCCAGTGTAATACTGGTAACCATTTACACCAGTAATCTTATCCTTAACACCGAAAAGCAGAGACAACTCGATGTCGTTTGCAATTCTTTCAAGTGCCTGGATACGACGCTCACGAAGAGGTCCTTCGATGTCAGTCCTTAATACAGATCCTTTAAACGCATTAGTGATTTCCACTGTAGAGTTATAAGTCTGGATGAAGTTCTGCTGGATAACTGGCTCTTCATAAGCTGAACGAGAAGCATTACTGCCTTCTTCTTTACCAAGAGTAATCAATGCCCAAACATCATTGTCAAGGATCGCAGCAGCGGTAGAACTACCAACTCCACGAGTACAAGTTACGGTTCCAGATCCAGGATCCGCATCAACACGAACATACTCACCAGTGCGATCATTCTTAAGAATGTGCCCAGCACCGAGAATTGGCCATACGTCACCGCCAGAACCATCATCAAATTCAAGTGTGGTTGTTACGTTATCATCAGCCCCGGATGAAATGATGTTCCTACGGACAGGATCTCTTTCCCACCAGTTGAACTCTATATTGTCCGCAGATTCTGCAGACAAGCGTGACATTAGTCCGAAAAGCGTCGAGCCTACATTGAAGCCTTTTGCATTACGAACAAAGATAGACTCCTGATACTCACCAACGAGATCATTTGTCTGTGCGTTTTGTAAGGTCAAAAGACCAGCGATTGCGCTCATAATTAATATTTGTTAAGTTTTAGTTTTGAATAACTGTTAAAGGCAGCCATTCTCTCCGAAACTTTCCAAATGTCAAATAAGGGCTTTGAAAGCCAGATCCGTAATTCAATTAGATCAGACTCTTCGCAACGCTTTGGTGCCAATTAGATCCCTGGCTTCCTGCTTGCATCCCGGCTGGAGTGGAAGGAGGTGCTACTTTCCTTTGTGCCGCCGCAGGTGTTTCTGCCGATGGCGCCGGAGGGATCTGCTGTGGGTGTGGAACCTGTGCTGGAGGTGCCGCTGGAGCCGCTACTGGAGCGTCACCTGGAGGCGTATAATCTGCTGGAGTAGAATATTTCGGCGTATCTTGCCACTTCTCAAACCCTAAAGCTGTCGCATTCTGATTCAAATTGTGATGAGTCTGTCGAGCGACTTCGTCTACAAATTGCTCCATACCCATGCTACCTGTCTCCTCGGGATAAGTGTCGATCAGCTTTTGGGCGATTTGACGCGCCGTATCCATCTGATGCTCTCCGATATCTCCGTGACGAGATTTCATCATCTGCTCCGCTTGCCAACGCTGGACATCTTCATGATGCTGCGCAATTGGTTTCTGAGCCGTTTCAATCTGATCAATGATGGGAGATAGCTCTTGATACATAGACTTGCGAACCATTAATGCGGTTCGAGCCATGTCGCGCTGACGTATCTTGTGGAAAGCACGAACTGCTTCCGGACCGCCATTCAAAATTTCTTCCAGCCCATCTTCGTTAAGGACATCGGTTCCCATATTTCGCATGTTTTGGGCTACCCAATCGTTTTCCTGTGTCTGAACCTTTTCTCGATCCGCTTGGATCTCTTCTGTTGTAGGTGGGCGAGTGTCAGCCGGAGTAGGCACCGCCTCGGGTGCCGGGGCAGTCCCGTCAAGTTGAGCTGCTAACGATTTCTGTAACAGATCGTTACTATGCTGTAGACGAAGAATTTCTTCCTGGGAATACTCTTTTTCTCCGATTTTTACGGTTTGGGTGTGTTCTGGAGGAGTTGCGTCGCCTGAAGATGCTGGATCTTCCATGGCTGGGGGTGGGACATCAGGTGTCTGACCCCTCGCTACGGCTTCAGCGGCTTGCGCGGGTGTTTCAACGGGAGTAGGAGCAGGGGGCGGTGTCGCGTCGCCAGTGTCTGGCGGAGGAGGAGTGTCCTCTGTTACAGAGGCGGGGGTGTCGTCTTGAGCCTCTGACGCAGGAGTAACCTCCATCTGAGCCTCTTCTAAATTATGCTTCCCTATTGCGTTTTGTCTCAACTCCTCAATATCTTCCGAAGGTGGGTTTGGGAGCCCTAGTGCAGTCGCAGCATCTAAAATGGGGGATACTTGCGCGCCGGGTTCTAATGCCGTGTCCATTACCTGGACAACAGGATCGGGTGTAGATTCAGCAGCTGGAGCTGCAGGTGTGGTTGGTGTTGGTTCACTCATTGCTTTTTGGTGTTTTATCGGTTTTTAATATATCGGCAAGTTCTTGCATTTTTACAATACCTTGGCGGTGTGGTTTAAAATCTTCTGGTTCTATCTTATCGTATAATTTTCGCTGCTCATCTATACGTTTGTTGAAAAGATGTAAAAAAATACAACGAAGAGGGCTGTTTTTATATAGCTTCCACGCATTGTCTATTTCATGTTGACTGAGGTGTTCAAATTTAACTTCAGGCATTAGACGGCCTTATTCCGGGCGCATCCGCAGACTTTAAGTCAACTGGAGGGAGTTTTAAACCACTCCCCTCTATATTTTCCGTTGGCTTCTCTACTTTGGATATTGGCGCGCCTTGTGGCGGTTGCTGCCCTAACCCACCGGATCCAGCCGGGGATTGTGGTGTAGGCATATTAGTTTGGGGGGCTTGTATACTAATGCCTTTTACGACATCACCCTCCCTGAATACAAAACGCTCTATCGGAAGTCCCGACTTACGCGCAGTTTCTAAAATCATAGTACGTAGATCCAAATTCCCTGGTGCTGGCTCGAAAACCTGTGGAAATATCGCGGCAGCCTCGATTAGTCGTGTTGCGGCGGCAACTGCCTTTGCGTCTGTTCCTGGGAGAGTCCCATCGTGAGGTACATAATCAAAATCGCCCTGGATAGTGTCTCTGGTGATCTTGACATGTTTATCCCCACGCATAGCAGTCGGGAAACTTAAATGATCACCCTTTAGCTTAAGGATGATCTCATCATCCATAAACTGTTGGAAGTTTTTTACAAATCTTGTGGTTTGCTTCGTGATCGCCCCAACAGAGAGCATGCGAGCAATAGCCATGAGACGACCTGATGCCATCTGCTGGTTCCCGGCAAAGGCAGTCGCGGAATTCGTTTCGTCACCCGCATTCCCCTGCATTTGCGAATTAGCTGCAGTGATAGTCTCAGCGAAATTGATAAAACTATCCATGTCCCTGTAGAAATCTTTTGTGAGGTCATTAATTGGTACTTGTTTAATAATGTCATCTAGTCGTTCCGAATTTGCATCGGGATGGACCGCAATGATCTTACCTTCTTTTTTAGGATCCAGAAAATCATCCAGATCCACCTTGTCAGTCTTTGCAATAAAAATATTACCTACTGTCCTCGCTAATGCCTCATGATGTCGATCTTTTAAATAATCCACAAAGTCCTGGATAGGCTTTAACATTAATGCCCACGATTGATTATTCTGGTAATGCCCAGAAGGACGAGCCTCCCCTATTGCATACGGAAACATGTCGTGTTCATAAGTGACATCGTTCAATGCCAAAATCTCTTTACGGTTGCCCATGATCAGCTGATATACTGTCGCATCCGTAGAATTTGAAATACCATAGTCCGAAGGGTTTATACGCACCCATAAAATGTGGATCTCTACCACACCACCGTCATGCTTGTCCGCACGAGTGATTCCATTCGGAGACGTTGTCCGGTTCCGCTCTATATACGACCGCGACCGGTATTGGGAAGTAGAAGTCTGCATCGGATTGGTAGTCAATTG
>Ga0255047_10002603_pt1 | contig 11833 bp, 26 predicted proteins | sample JV7_2_1_MG_FD_183640 | JGI IMG/M metagenome (GOLD analysis project Ga0255047, IMG submission 183640) | Seawater microbial communities from Jervis Inlet, British Columbia, Canada - JV7_2_1 | ecosystem: Environmental > Aquatic > Marine > Inlet | place: Canada: British Columbia | collected 2016-10-06
CTTTACGTGGGGAATAATCGTAATCTTGGCAACTTTGGCCTCGGTGGTGACGTTGCGATGTTTCAATATTGGAATAAAGAGATGTCTCTTGGTGAGATCAGGAAGCAACAATACCACCCTCATTTCGATGCGAATTGTCAGATATTTTTCTTTCCCGGTTTTCAGGGAGCTACTACGGTCGCGGACTTCTCAGGTAACGGCAACACCGGAACCGGAACCGGAACGACAATAGCCAACCCCGTTCCCCTCGGCCCGCCGTTTGGGTTCAGCAATTCGACCGATTGGGTACTGCCGTGGGTGTGGGCGCAGCAAGGTATGAACAAGTATGGGTTTTTACAACGGGCACTGATGTTAAGAATGTGAGGGCGACAACATGGCAAATGGCAATGGAACGGTGTGGAAGATTGTTTTAGGACTAGCGATACCGGCTTTGATTCTGGCGGCGACGTGGGGGGCGACAAAGCTGCAAGTCAACAACATCAAGACAGAGAAGCTCCCGGCAATCGAAGCAGTGAACAAAGAGCAGTCTGAGGACATTGACGTGAACGAGAACGCAATTATCAGGATTGAAGGCTCGATAGAATCGCTGAGTATGCAGCAGGAAACCTACCACAAAGATAGCGACAGGAAGCTGGATGCGATCTTGGAAGAGGTCCGGAAATAAGTCCTTTAGAGCATATCTCGCTCCTGCGCGGCGACCTCAAAACGTGTCCTGAGTCGTTCGAGGACCACTTGGCAGAGTTCGCCGACAAGTGTTACCAGCAGAATGAGCCGTATTTCAGCACAGAATGGACAGGCTTATTTCTGGCAGAAACGCACGCCGAGAAGCAATTGGCTCTTGACACGCTGGCGGCGGCGTATGAAGATATAGGAAATTGAAGGAGACATAAGATGAACATTGACAAGCTACTGAAGCAGAAAACAACGTGGGCCGCAATAGCTGGCATGGTGACTGTTAGCCTGCCTGCCTTCGGCGTACCGGACAGGATTGTAATTGGAATCGGCGGCATAGTAGCTTGTCTGACGGCAATCTTCATGCGGCAGGGGATACAGAAAGCGCAGGATAAATAATATTTCCCCCTTGACAGCCCCCGGCGGCGGCGGTAGGTTGTGGGCAATTGAAGGAGATTAGACAATGTCAGATGACACACTAAACGGACTCATGTCTCTCGCACTTGTCTTGTTGTGCTTGTCAATAATCATCGTGTACGTTGCTTTGCTGAGCCACATACACGATCTCCAACAACTCGTAATACACGATATCCAACAACTCGTATTGACGAACCAGCAGTGGATCAGTACATTCGCATCAGAGTTTGAGGTCGTAATGGACCCGAACACATCTTTTGAGGTCGAGGCGGTGGAATCGCTTTCAACAGAGAACCCTATTGTCACACTGACACACAATTCAGACGGCTTTGATTGAAGGAGAATAAGAATGGGCGAAGCAATAGCATTAACTTGTGCTTTAGTTTTCGCATGGACTGGTGGTTTTTTGTTAGGGCTCTGCAAAGGGCGGTCGCTCGGTTTACGAGAAAATGCAACCACTGAAGGAGAAATGACATGAAACGCTTACTTATTTCCGCAGTATTGTGTTTGGCGCTGGGGGCGGAGTTTAAGACCTATCGAGATGGGGCCGATGTTGGTGATACACTGGCCGTCGATACTGCTCCAAACCTTCATATCTACAAACAAGATTTCAGCAGCGTCACCATGCCCTACCAAGAGGGGACCTTTGTAGAATACGACCCCAACACGATAACGGTCGAAGATGTATTTGTGCGGCAACTCGCCAAATCCGGTCGAATCTGCGAAGTTCTGGGGCATCAGTGGGCGTCATATATGTATACTTTGCTGGATTACAGACCGCACGTAGTTGCCGACGAACGATGTGGCCTGTGTAAAATTACGCGGGTGCTGACTCAAGAATGGAGCGTGGAATGAAGTGGCTAATACTCGGATTGGGACTATTGTGTGGTGTTGTCGCCGAATGCGGTGGGCCGACTAATTTGTATCTTGTGTCCTCAATTCTGTGTTTTAGTTTCGTGGGCGTGCAGACAGTCGCATTTCGCAGATGGTTGAAAGAGCCGAACATTAGTAAAGGAGATCAAAATGGTAAGAAAACTAGCACTTAGTCTGATTGTGCTGTCAGTATTGGCAGGAAACGCCCACGCTGGCCTCGGAGATAAGCTCGCGGGCCTGTTGGGCATTGAGTCGGCCCCGGCTGAGACAACCGCCAGAGCGGCGTCTGTGGCCCCAGAAACACCACAGGAGCTTGCCTTCTGGCTCATGGGGACGCCGGCGGAGCTTGACAACCCCGATGCTGAGTTTTCGGCCCGGCTCGGCTGGCGAAACGACGACACGGAATTCGGGCTTCAATTTGACGCTGTAGGCGTCCACGGGGAGAACCATGAGACTTTCGGGCTCTACGGCCTCTTGTTTGCGGGTGAGATCCTCGGAGAGAGCTATTTCGGATACGCCGCGTCGATCCAGGACGAGAATATCTGGTATGGGCCAGTCATGGGTACGGTAATTGACTTCATTGTGGCCGAAGTCCGGTATCGGGATTTCGCCGGCGACAGCCCTCTCGATAACGCTCGGGATAGATGGCAGGTATATGCGGGACTCAGGTTCCCGTTCTGACAAGAACAGCCTCCTTCAGACGACATCGGGCGGCTCTCACGGGCCGTCCTTTGTCTTTAGGATCTACTAATGGCAATGACTTGTTGGGCATTTCGCAGGGCACATAACCGAAAGAAGGGTGAATGTACGTTCTGTGGTGAGCAAGTGCCTAAAAACAGGCGTAACTGGTGTTCTAACGAATGCTACAATGAACTGAATTGGCCCGCTGCGAGACACGCTTTATGGGGCCGTGACAAGGGGGTCTGTAGCTGTTGCGGAACGGACACCGAAAAAATGAAGAGGATTAAAAATAGGTTGTGGTGGAACGAAGACACCGCCTTAGAGAGGCGATCAATGAGGAAATATCTCTTGACGGATGTATGGGGCATTCCTAGAGGTAAACAACACAATGACTGGTGGGAAGGACATCATATCGTTGCCCGAAAAGACGGAGGCAGCAATAAACTAGAGAATTTACAAACTCTCTGTTTTCGGTGTCACGCCGAAGAAACCAAAAGGCAGCAACAACGATGGGCCGCAGCGAGAAGGCGTCCTGTGGGCCAGATGGTTATGTTTGGTTGAAAGAACGATATGACCCAATACCTCTGCCGTTGCAACCAACCACCTCCCGGAGATGAACGAATGAGTAGAAAGCCATTGGGTCGGAAGTCTTACGGAAGCATACCTCACCTGCCAAACAGCAGACGTGGGCCGGGAGACCATAAGTGTAGTGATGGATGGGCGAGAATTGCAACGGAGAAGGTGCGAGACCGGCACGACATTGTGATTTGCCAAGAGAAGGTGGATGGCAGTAATGTGGGCGTAGCCAAGCTAAACGGGGAAATCATAGCTTTATCACGGGCGGGTTACAGAGCAGGGACGTCGCCCTACGAACAGCATCACCTGTTTGCGGCGTGGGTAGGACGTCAACAGGTACGGTTCGATGCCTTGCTCACAGAAGGCGAAAGGGTGTGCGGTGAGTGGCTGGCTCAAGCTCATGGGACACGGTACGACTTGCCGCACGAGCCGTTTGTGGCATTTGACTTAATGGTGGATACTCAGCGGGAAACATACGACAGGTTCATTGAGCGAGTAGCCAAGTATGAGTTTGTGTCGCCGCGACTACTCTATCGCGGGCCAAACGCGATAACTATTACAGCAGCGATGTGTTTCGTGGAGCCAAGCGGGCATGGCGCACTTGATCCAGTTGAAGGGGTAGTATGGCGAGTCGAACGGAACCGACTGATAGGTAAACACTCAGGCGAGCGGCATCATGTAGTGGATTTCCTCGTAAAATACGTCCGGCCAGACAAGAAAGACGGGGTGTATCTGCCGGAAACAAGCGGGAATGCGGCGATATGGAACTGGAGGCCAGAGTAAACGATGACCCAATACCTCTGCCGTTGCAACCAACCCCCTGTCTGTACTGGAGATGAACGATGGACAAAACACTAATCTACTTGGCAACCCCATACTCGCACTCAGATTGGGTCGTTCAAGTAAAGCGTTTCAATGCTGTCAACTGGGTTGCTGCTCAGTTGATGCGTCAGGGGCTTCATATATTCAGCCCAATATCACATACACATCCAATTGCTCTAGCAGGAGGCTTGCGGGGTGATCGGGCCTTCTGGCAGGCGTATGACAAAGCTATTTTGGCCGCCTGCAAGAAGGTTATTGTGTTGAAACAACCCGGATGGGAAGTGTCCACTGGTGTTTCTGCTGAAATTCAATTGGCAAAAGACATGGGTATTCCGGTAGAGTACATGGACTATCCATGATAGAAAAAAGAGCCGAGTCCATTCGGCTCCTTAGACGGCCTACCGATCCACGACTGTATGATCGGCAGTGTACCGTGCTGCTGACTCGATGTCCAAGGCAGCGCCGTGAATCATCTGACAGCCCGCTACGGCCCATCCAAGCAGGATGACAACCACGGTGGCTACTGCAAGTCCGTACCTCATTCTTCTGTCCATAACTAATCCTTTCTAATAGCCAGCATACCCTCAAGTTCTTTACGACGCTTACGCACGTCCTTGAGTTTGTGTTTTATGTCGTCGGCGAACACTTTCGTTTTCTCGGCTTCCAGGTTGTTCCGGAGCGTGACTTCACTTGCTTTCAAGTCTGCTAAACTGTGCACGATATTCTCCTTTCATTTGAAACCCACATCGGCAGAATGCCCGTGGGACTTGACGACAAAATAAACTTCGTCTGCTTTGGAGTGACACGCCCACGCTAAATACCGTATCTGTCGAGAGTTATATCGTTATAAGAACCCCTTCTAAATGTATTAGCCAGAAAAGTGTGGACAAATGGCGAGGGATCGTCGATGATAAAAAGCAATGGCTACTGTAAGAAAACATACTCGGATAGTATTTCCCACCAAAAATCCCCTGCTGGCCCTTCGTCTTACAGTAGCCTGTGTACGTAGCCGGTGGGGGTTTGCAACCATCTCGACGGGGACCGTCGGGTGCTTTTTTCATTTTGGGCTCAGCCTCCGCACGGACGGGCAGGACTGAGCCTACTTTATTTACCTCTTAGAAAGGAATGGTATTATGTTAGGTGACCCACAAGAAGGACAATGCGAACCAAAGTCACTCCAGGTACCTCGCCCATGGCATGTAGGCGTAGCGACATTTCACAGGCAGGCCAATCCTGCCGTCGCTCGCCTGCATATACCCACAACCCCCTGCGCTCCTCCTCAATACTCTCGAAACCGCACAGGGGATCATCAATGCTCGCACTGGGCTCTCTTTCTCCCCTTTCCTCCGTCCCAGTGCGAGCCACTTTTTGAAAGGATAGACTGACTTGAGCAGAGCCAAAGAACCCAACGCGGGCGAAAACACGGAGGCCGGTATAAATCAAGTAGTGAATTAACAGCCGGCAGATGGGCAGGGAGGCCCGGCCCGCGTTGGCAAAGGAGAATGAAGATGAATTCTGAAAAAATACGAGAAGCACAAGACAGCGATACCTTGCAAGACGTATTGGCAACAGCAAGAGATATGCCGCCCGAACCAGAAGCATTGAAGGTGCGCATCAACACTTTGCTTTGGGAGGTCCTGCCTGCCCGCACAACGATAGGCCAGGCTGAGGAGATTGCCTGTAGCTTCTTCCAAGCAATCCAGGCAGAATTGGATAAGGAACCAACCCTGCCGCCGGAGATCCCCATTCTCGAGCCTCTAACGAAACGATGTCGCTTGCCGAGGCCAGTAGAGGAGGACGAAGATGAGTAAAACATGCCCAAATTGTGTCCACGGCCAACAATCTAAGCAAAAAACGGACAAAATCGAATGTCATTTCCACGCCCCGGCAATCCTTCATGGTTCGGGGGCTGGCTGGTCAGATACAAAATGGCCGGAGATGGATTATGACGAATGGTGCGAAGAGTTTTATGGGCGGAAATAGAAGATGGACCGCTTCTCTGAGCAAGACGAATGCCCTAAATGCGGTTGCATCATAGGCCAGTTCGGGGGGTGTGACTGTGATGACGACGATAGCCCCCAAATACCTAGTGAGTATGAGTGCTGAGGACAGGAAACATGACAACAATTCAGCAAATACTTGATTGGCCCTTGGAATACAAATCCGGGGGATTTACCCTGCATATCATTACTGCAAAGAAACGTAAACAGGTTGGCGATAAGTGGATACAACGAGCTACGCTTTCGGACGGACAAAACGAGATATTGGCTTCGTTTGTTCTGCACAAGAATAATCCGTTGCCACATAATTCACCAATTCATATCACGCACTGCAAACGTACCGAGCTTGATGTGAATAACAAGTCTGTCCAGGCAATAACCATCTCAGAGTGGGAACTGCCCACCATGACTGCCGACGAATGGGAAAACGAAGACAATACCATCGCCGTGGATTGGAAGAAAGATCAGAATGTAAGAATCAGGGGGATGTGCAGGCACGGGATAGTCTGTGCAATGATACATCGTATTCCGGCAAGTGAACAATTAAACCTAGAACTTAACATAAGCCAAAAACAGCAGATTAACAAGTTAGTAGACTTCATTATGACAGGAAAGTAAAGTGGACTTCACTCAAGAGCAGGTTCGCCTGTTAAGCAAGGCTGAAAAACAAGGCAAATACATAGCAACAAAGCTGGCAAGTGTCCAGCAAAGACAAAGACGCAGACTCGAATACGAAAGGAACAGGAAATGCCAACAGTAGACGACCTCAGCAACAGCAACTATCTCACACAAAACGATGTTGACCCACCATTAAAAGCAACTATTGACTATTGGGCCAGGGAAGAAGTAGGGCCACGAAAAGAGTTGAATTTTGTTCTGTATTTCAAGGAGCAAGGCATTAAGCCTTTCGTTCTCAAGAAGGAGAACGGGGAACGTATCAGCACGGTTGCGGGCACGAAAGAGTTCGATGAATGGTCCGGAGTTGAGATTACACTGTATCGTGATCCTACTATCAAGTTCGGCCCCGAAGTCAAGGGCGGGATACGTGTTGCGATACCGGGACAGTTTTCGCAACCTACTACTCAACCCGGAACGCCAAATCCCAATTATGTTGGAGATAACCCGCCACCGCCAACAGACGATGATATACCTTATTGATAATGCCAACCGTAGACGATCTTAAACATGGGCCTAAACGTGAAGATTTACTACCCAACGGCGCATTCCGGCGAACTTGTTCTCCCGAAGCCGCAGCAAGAATCAAAAAGGTCATATTTGCTCTCCGTGGACAACAAGCCTCTAGTCGAGGAGATCAAGCTGTGGAGGCCGAAAAAAAGTTGGAATCAGGTGAAGGCAATTTTTGGACTCGCATTAAAGATCGTCAAAACAGAGTATGATGACCGGGGCTGGGATACGTCGATGTTGTTCAGGCTTGAGAAGCCAACAGGGATAGGGGTTACGGCTGATTTGTTGAAGGTGTACTTTTACTCAGTATGCCCGATATTCAATTCTGCCGGAAATCCCATAACTCTTAGCGACGAAGAAGTCACGACCGAAAGAGCGGCTAAGTTTCTGACTGATATCCAAGCATGGGCTTCAAGTCAGTGGAGCATCTATATCCCAGATCCCGACAAAAACTGGCAGCAGAGCCAGAAATAGGCTGAGACTGGCGAGAGATTGAGACATTAAAGGCAACGTTGAAAGCTCTTGAGGAGTAGAGATAATGCCCTGTTTAAGTAGTGATGACGGCATACTGCATATATGCCGACCGACAGTCACAAAGATGCATATCGAGCGACAGAATTGCCCGACGTGCAACAAGCGGCGGTTCTTGCTGATGTGGTTCGAGGATTGGTATGGGTGGTACGGGGTATGTCTCAAATGCGGCGAGCGATGGGGCGGCGGCGAGCGGCTGGAGCGGCCATTTTGCCGGGGGTGGAGAAAAGATAGCGTAGATCAGGCCAAGAAATTCTATAGGCGACACAAGAAGTAAGCGTCAATGGAACAGACTAGAATGCCATTCGGGAAACATAAAGGCGAAAAGATCGCCTTCGACCGTAGCGAGTGGCGAAAGACAATCACCAATACAGCATCTTAAAGGAGCACTCATGGAACAGCAGGAAATCCAGACAATAGAGAGGCAAAGCACCGGCTTTATTGAAATGGCCAATGCACAATTGGTTGACAACCAAGAAGACGCTGGGGCCGCAAACGAAACACTCGTCAAACTGACGAAGGGTCTCAAACAAATCGAAGAAAAACGCAAGTCGTTCACGCAGCCTATCAATCAATCGTTGAAGGAAATCAACAAGACGTTCAAGGCGATTACTGAGCCGATTCTTGTAGCCAAGAGCAGTTTGTCTCAACGGTTAATGAAATGGCGAACAACCGAGAAACAGTGTATCCACAAAGAACAAGAGGCGGCTCGCAGGGAAGAGGAGCGTCGCCGTCTACTCTTAAAGGAGCATAGCTATGGGTTTCCATGATTGGCCTGGGCGCGTACCCATCAATGAGGATGAATGTAAACGAGTATTGGAATTTTGCGGTAATCACTGAGGAGTAAGCGTCAATGGAACAGACTAGAATGCCATTCGGGAAACATAAAGGCGAAAAGATCTGTGATTGTCCGCTTAAATATCTGGACTGGCTCATTGGGGAAGACTGGTTCTGCGAGAAATTCACGGATCTGAAAGAAGAAATAGAAGAGTTTCTTCGCGGCGAATATGACTGGCAGGGGATGTAATGGCACGGAAGAAACAACAGAGACGTCGCAAGAAACGCGGGCCAAAAACGCCCAAGGAAATTGCGTGGGACTGGATGAGCCGCTGGACAAGGCTCAAGGCAGTAGTTACCCTCAGTGAGAAGATCGGCTGCGATCCTTACGACAAACTACTCGAACAGACAGGTATAAGGAAGCCACTAGAAACCATGAGTGACCGACGCCATACGCTTGATTGTAATTGGTGGCTAGACGAATGTACGTGCGGGCGGCCTCCGAAAGAAGTCGTGGACGAGCAAGTCAGAGAACTCACCGAAGAATTGCGGAAAGTGAACGAGGAGAAACCATGAGCGAAAGCAGGTTAGCCGCAGCTTGTATGCCGATATGTCATTGCAAGGACTGTGGCTCGCGGCCAAAAAATGTAAGGACGTTTGGCTGTGTGCGACAAGAGGAATACGAAGCTATCATCGACAAGCAGGCCAAGCAGATCAAGGCCGATGACGAAGAAATAAAAGCGTTAATCTGTGCCAATCCGCACAACGAGGTGAATATCCGAGAGCTAGAGAAGCGGCTCAAGGCCAAAGAGAACGAAATCTCCCGGCTCCACCGCATTATCGAGCTGGACGAACAGATTGAGCAAGCCCTAAAAGCCGAGGAGAAATCATGCCAAAAGAACGAAACAACCGAACTCGTAGGCTTACTACAACAGACTGTCTGGATAGCCGAAAAGGCTGAGCGCGACGACTGTGAAGATACGACTTTAGAACTGGCTCGACAGGCTATCGAGAGGAGTAAACATGGCTAAAGCCAAAGGTGAATTACGGGACAGCACTTGGGTTCATCGGTGCATGGCCATCATAGATTACGAAGATGGGACAAAGGACTTCAAAACGGTCAAGCATGCGCAAGATTTCGCTATCGGGTCTCTCAAGAAAGAAATATTGCGCCGAGCAACAAAGGTGATCGCAGGAATTAGGTGCTATCGGTTGCCGAAACTGTGAGAGGATAGAACATGGGCAAGAGTAAGACATGGCCGCGATGGATTGGAAGGGTATGGATGCGTTATCCTACATGCTTCCGGCCTATGTGTTGGCTGATAGGGCATCAGAAATGGCATTCACCGGCGCAGGGGCGATGGCCGGAGGTTAAGATGTGTCTGCGATGCACGGAAGACTTGAGATTGACGGAGTACCCCGATGGAAGCTGAGCTACCTATAAACCAGATTATTTGCGGCGACTGCCTCGAAGTTGTGAGCGAGTGGCCGGCGGAGTCTATTCATTGCTGTGTGACGTCGCCGCCGTATTGGGGGCTTCGTGATTACGGCGTGGACGGCCAGCTCGGCCTCGAAAAGACGCCGGAAGAATACGTCGCCAAGATGGTAGCGGTCTTCCGCGAGGTCAAGAGAGTGCTTCGCAGCGATGGTACGTTGTGGCTGAATCTGGGGGATAGCTACAATCAAGGCAATAAGGGGCAATCAGGGGAGCTGGCATTGGACAGCAAACAGGCGACGAACAAAGGCTCGCATGCGACTCGCCGCGGAGAGAACCTTGCACCAAGCCGAAAAGGTATAGCCGGCCTCAAGCCCAAAGACCTCTGTGGGGTCCCCTGGCGAGTCGCCTTTGCTTTGCAGGCTGACGGCTGGTATCTCAGGCAGGACATAATATGGGCCAAGCCGAACCCCATGCCTGAGAGTTGCACCGACCGATGCACGAAGGCCCACGAGTACCTGTTTCTGCTGACGAAGCGGCCCCGCTATTTCTACGACCAGGAGGCGATTAAGGAACCGTTTGCAGATGAACGAATGGGCAATCCTAACGGTGGTGGGCAATATGCTGTAGATGCGTTTCAGTTGCTTGGGACACAAAAGGGGCTTTCAAAGGGCGAATGGAATGTTAATGGTTCCGCTTCAGGCCGCAACAAGCGTTCCGTCTGGACAGTAACGACACAGGCGTTTAGCGGTGGCGTTTCCTATGGCAAATATCGCATAGCGTCACAAGATTGTCCAGTGCATGATTATCAGGCAGACCGTTCTCGCGTTCAACAATATGGTGAACAACAAGGCGTTTCTCGGTTTGTCCGCAATCTTGGCACTGATGACCGTCCCGTTCCGCCGCAAGAAGGCGTTGCCGTCGCCATACCCTTAAATCCGTCCGTGTCTCTTTCTCGTGAGTGCGTTGCCATAGACCGTAACACTGAAAGCCACAAAATGGCAATGTCGTCAGAGCGAGATGCGATTTTCTACGGTATATTGCCTTGCCACACTGAGTACAGGGGACATCTTGACCGTTGCGCCGCCATTTTCGACCGCACTCGCGGGAGCAGTACTGCGGGGGATGACGTTTCAGGTGAGAAGGGGCTGTGTCCAGAGGTTCAAACTCGCGTTTACATCGTTTGCATACAAACATTTGAAAAACCCTTAAAAGATTGTCGATGCTATTATACGGGAAAGCCGCAAATACGTCAAGACCATTTTGCAGTTTTCCCGCCCAAGCTGATAGAACCCTGCATCCTGGCCGGCACGTCCAAGAAGGGCTGCTGCCCCGAGTGCGGCGGGCCGTGGGAGCGGGTTGTTGAGAAATACGATACTGGATCAACACAAAAGATGCCGGATGGAATGGCAACACACGCAGGCGATCACGGCACTATCCACAAAGACGGCAGGGAAAAGGGCAAGGGCGGCAATCCTGTTATGGCAAACAAAACCACCGGCTGGCGTCCCACCTGTTCTGATTATTGTTCGGACGTGATCCATGATCCCGTCCCCTGCATAGTCCTCGATCCTTTCATGGGCAGCGGCACAGTCGCCGAGGTCGCGGCCGGGCACGAGAGAGCTTACGTAGGCATCGAATTAAAGCAAGAGTACGCCGACATGGCCGCGAAACGCCTTGAGGCATGGGAATCAGGGGTAACACGGAAAGAGGCTGACAAGGGCCAGATGGCGATGAAATCACTATTTGAGGATAAGCATGGAAGCTGAGCTACCCATAGAAGAGATCCGCCGCAACCTCGACGGGGCGGCGCAGGACAACGTCTTTTATCAATACCTGCTCGACGCTTGCGATATTATCGAAA
>Ga0255047_10002604_pt1 | contig 11825 bp, 10 predicted proteins | sample JV7_2_1_MG_FD_183640 | JGI IMG/M metagenome (GOLD analysis project Ga0255047, IMG submission 183640) | Seawater microbial communities from Jervis Inlet, British Columbia, Canada - JV7_2_1 | ecosystem: Environmental > Aquatic > Marine > Inlet | place: Canada: British Columbia | collected 2016-10-06
TCTATGGCTTCTGCCGATTTCTCGGCGACTTCATGGAACAGGTAAAACCCGAGTACGTAGCGGTTCTCTTCGACGAAAGCCTTACCACTTCTTATCGCACGGAAATCTATCCCGAGTACAAGGCGAATCGGGAACCGGCGCCGCCGGAGCTGAAACGTCAGTTCGAGCAGTGCCGGAGGTATACGAGAGCACTTGGCCTGATGGAATGCGGCAGCCCGAGTTACGAAGCTGATGATCTGATTGGCACACTTGTAACCGAGGGTCGCGAAAAAGGCCGACCATCGACCATCGTCACCCGCGACAAGGATCTGGCTCAGCTTATATCCAGAGACGACGTATTCTGGGATTTCGCGGGCAGGGGCCGCATCAAGTACGAACAGATCCCTGATTTCTTCGGCGTGTGGCCGGAACAGATCGCCGACTTTCTCGCCTTGGCCGGGGACGCCGTTGACAACATCAAGGGTGTGCCAGGCGTAGGCAAAAAAACCGCCACCGCACTGTTGCAACATTTCGGAAGTCTCGAAAAAGTGTATGGCAATCTCGACAAAGTTCACGAGGTCAACGTTCGCGGCGCCAAAACGCTCGGAGAAAAACTGGACACGCACAGAGACTCGGCGATGCTCGCCCGCGAGCTGACGGGTCTTGCCTGTGATGCGTCATTCGAACGGCCGGAATCGGGATTGCGGCCGACGACACCCGATCTCGGCAAAATTAACGCGCTGTTCGACGAAGCAGGAATCGGCCAGGCCCTGCGCCGGCAGGCTCAGCGCGTCTCAGACCTGACCTGAGAGCAGATGCCTGACTGGCACTCAATCTTCGCAGCGCTTCGCGAAGACGGCATAAACTGCACCGATAATGAAATCCCGCGACCGGTTGGCGGAGGCGACATCAGCGCCGCCTGGCATGTCGGATCCGCCTTTGTCAAAACCGGCGTTATCGATTGTCTTGATATGTTCGAGGCCGAGGCAGACGGCCTGAGGGAACTCAATAATGCGAATGCGATTCGCGTGCCGGATGTTCTCGGCATCGGTACGACGAATAAAGAAGCCTACCTTGCAATCAAATGGATCGATTTCGATCAGCCAAACGGTGCAACTGAACACCTGTTCGGGCAACAGCTTGCGGAATTGCATCGTCACACTAAAGACAAGTTTGGTTGGCACCGCGACAATACGATCGGATTGACCGCCCAACACAACGAATGGTCCGACAACTGGTTGCAATTCTTCCGCGAGCAACGTCTGGGATTTCAACTAAACCTTGCGGAGAAAAACGGTTTCGGTGGCGAGCTGCAGTTAGATGGCATGCGCTTGCAAAGTAATCTCGAAATGCTGTTTGGCGACTACAAGCCATCCGCGTCGCTCTTACACGGTGATCTCTGGGGCGGCAACTGGGCGGCGACAAATGGTCAGCCCGTAATATTCGATCCGGCCGTCTATTATGGTGATCGCGAATCGGACATTGCGATGACACAGTTGTTCGGCGGTTTCGGGCGCGAGTTCTATTCGGCGTATCAAGAAAGCTGGCCGATGGATGCGGGTTACGAGAACAGGTGCAAGCTCTATCAGCTCTACCACGTGCTCAATCACCTGAATTTGTTTGGCGGTGGATACCTCAGCAGGTCGATGCAGCTAATCCACGATCTCAACGCGCGCTAGGCAAACTAATTCTAATAGTCAGCACTTGATCTAAAGGACAATGTCCGATCTGAAGACCGCTTTCGCCCAAAGCAGTCGTTCAGATCACTGGAATATCACAAAATCGACAGGCCGGAAACGGCCACAAGCGGACATTCCACAGCAACTTTGCAAGATTGCTATTGAGTACGCAGCCATTCGAGGCGGGGCTTTATGTAATTATCATTGTCGTCCGGATCAAGCTCGAGAAGCCTGTTGTAAACTTCAATCGCCGCGGAAAAGTCCCCGAGATTTATTTGGCCTTCAGCCAGCATATACAGAGCGTCGGCTGACGTGGGATACAGCTCAGCCCTAAACTTAATCACAGGCATCACTTTCTCCGTGAGACCCCAGGTGTCACGCAAACTCCAAACGAGGCGTTTCAAATAGGTCTCGTTTAATAACATGTGATCGGGCTGCGTTTCCCGGAGCGCGCGAATTTCGTTTATAGCGCGTTCAGCCTGGCCGGCAAGCACGGCCTGCACGAATTCCTCATAGGTAATGGAAGCTGGTGCTGCGGGACGATGCTCGAGAGTCATAGTTGAGCCAGGGATGGCTTCTTTAGGTTCTTGCGAAAGAAACGCCAGACTCTTGGAGTCTTGCATCAGAAAGGCGGCAAAGAAATTGAAGACGTATCGACTGACGGCTTCATAGCTTTTAACGGCGGTGGGCTCTGCAGCTTCCCAGTACCCGGCCATTTCGCTCCGACCTTCGATGAGGGCGTAACCTGTGTAATCCACGTGGCCCATTCCCTCCGTCAGCAGCAAATAGCGTTCCGAGTGATAGGCCGAATCAAAAAGAGATTTGTCACGCGACGATTCGGATTGCGTGATCCACGACGATGGAACGCTGTGCAACCACGGGGATCGAAGTGCCGCTGGATCATAGTCAGGTGAGGCTATTGGAATGCCCGCTGGGTTTGGATAAAGAACGCCGGAGCTTACACTCACAAAAGCGTCTACATCAGCATTGCGCATGGTCAGTATTAAGCCGGCCATACCGCCCATATCAAATCCGAATATTCCAAGCTTGTCTTGACTGACATATGAGAGACGACGGGCATGCGCGATGGCGAATTCGAGATCACGGACCTGGGTCTCAAGCCCCAGTACATCGAACGTGACAATCGGCGAGTTTGTTCCAACGAGTGGGCAAGTTGCCACGACAAAACCTCGCCCTGCAAGGTATTCGGCCAATGCCGCAAATACCACCGGGGACTCGTAGTAAACCCCCTGACCAATCACTATTAGCGGAAACGATCCCTCCAGAGGCATTGCTTCTTCAACCGCGGCGACGGGTTGCTGCAAAAGCGCCTCGAATCGTTCCGAGCCTAATGAACGTGCAAGGGCCCGGCGAGAGAATTTGAGTTTCTCGCGAAGGCCGCCCGCAATCTCTACGGGCCATATGTCTCCATCCGCTAGCTCCGCGTAACGACCGAAGCGCATAGATTGTGACTCTTCTGAGCGGCTGGCCGGATACCAAAGGTAGGTCCTTATTGGCCGCGGATATGCCACTGGAGGTGAAGTCCCGCCAGTGACCGTCCGCGAGTAGTCCTGCGCTTCGAGCAGCTGGAAACCGACTGAGTACTCGCCCGACTCCGGACCATGCAATCTGAATTTTGCTATGTCTGTCTGCGAATGTGCCTCGTTCATGTATAGAAATACGAGGAGTAGGGTCACGCGGTGAATTACTCTGATCACGGCAAATGTATCCCGTTTAATGTTCTTTCAGACAGGATGCAGGAGCCAACATCGAAACGGAAGACTGCTCGCACAACTTATGAATAGCAAATGTCCGCTTTGGGTCGGTAGCGGCCCTTCAGGCCAATAATAGCCCAACGGCCGCTATCGGGTGCAAAGCAGACATGTAGCAGAGTTTTTGCGACAGCCAAGAACCGGCGGGGGGCTCGTGGGCTGGCACTGGTCCATCAGATTGGGTCTGAACCATTTGTTCTAGTCGTCTTCATCGGCGGCAAGAAAGTCGGCCTCGAACAGGTAGAGCGTTGTTCCCTCGGGTGCTTCGATGGATACAAGCGCAGATTCATACGTTGGATTTGTGTCGATGTTGAGTCCGTGTCTTTCGACATCAGAAAGAACGGAGTTCAGATCGTCGCAGACGAAACAGAGTGACGGTTGCTTGAGTGCGTTGTGTTCGGTTAAACCTAATGGCATGCCGGCAGCATCGAAGCGAAGGTGCGGCGTCGGTTCTTCGCGAAGCTCTATCATGGTCGGTGCCAGTGGTGCCCAGAAACGGCCGGCGCGCATGGCGTCTTTTGCCGGCAAGCTCAATTCAAACCACTCGCCACACATGGATTCGCCGACATCCTCGTCAGGCGGTGTAAACGTTCTGGCCTCTATCATGCTGACCATGTGGCCGTCGTGATCGTGAAAGCCGAGCTCGTTGAACACGTCGTTGTCGATTTTCAGCAGACTGAAATCGAATCCATGATCGGACATCGCACGCGCGTGCGTGGCAAGATCGCGGTGTACAAAGGTCAAAGTTGGTTCTTCAAGAGGACGGTCGTGCAAACCGATGCACAACTTACCGTCGCTGACCACGGCATACTTGTGGGGCCATATATCACCGCTTTGCAGTTCGGAGAAGCCGAGCGTTTTGTAAGATGCCAGCGACTCGATGATATCAGGGGCATGGACGCTGAATTCGAGAAACTGTCCGAGCATTGCTAACGCCCAGCACCCATATCCCGTGCGCGCTGTAAACTTTTATCCATTTCACGCGAAGCTTCCGAGAGGCTCCAGTCCGGAGACGCTTCCGGCCAACCAGCAACATTTCTTTCTATGAGACGGCTCAGGAAACTGACATGGTCATCGCGGGCGTTGAGCGCAGGGATATAACGAAGCTCTCCGCCACCGGCGGCCGCGAAGACAGCAGCGTATCGAATTGCAATTTCTTCAAGGGTCTCGAGGCAATCTGCGGAGAAGCCCGGAGAGATAACGTCGATCTTGCCGAGCTTCTCGGCGCCCCAGGATGTCATTATCTCGTCGGTGTATGGTCGCAACCACTCTTCGCGGCCAAGACGAGATTGAAAACTGACGTGCCAGCTGTCGTCCTCGAGTTCCAGATAGTCGGCAACCAGCCTCGCAGTCTTCTGACATTGGCAATGGTATGGGTCTCCCTTGTCCAGTGTCCGCTTGGGGAGGCCATGAAACGAAAACAACAATCGCTCACCGCGGCCGTGCATGTCCCAAAAATCGCGGGTGCTTGCGGCAAGGGCAGAAATGTAGCCTGCCGCATCGTGGTAATGGTTGATGAAGTGCAACTCCGGTATCCAGCGTCGGCGTGCCAGCGCTCCAGTTACGGAGTCGAATACAGATCCCGTGGACGTACCTGAGTACTGCGGGTAAAGAGGCAATACGAGCAGTCTTCGGACGTACTGCTTATACATATTGTCCAAAGCGCTATCGATTGACGGGCTGCCGTAAGACATCCCTATCTCTACGTGCGTCGCGCCGGACAGTCGGGCAGCGAGTTTTTCCTGTAGCGAGACTGCAATGTCCTTGGAATGCAACACGAGTGGCGAGCCCTGGTCTGTCCAGATTTTTCTGTAGGCGGCCGCAGACCCCTCGGGCCGTGTGCGGAGTATGTATGCGTGCAGAACGGGCCACCAAAAAAGGCGGGGGATTTCTATTACACGAGGATCCGAAAGAAACTGCTTAAGGTATCGCCGCAGGGCTTCCGGCGTTGGTGCGTCGGGACTACCAGTGTTGACGAGCAATACACCGAGGGACTCGGGGAGTCCATGCTCAAAATCGGGCGAAGATTCAAACGGTGACATTTCAGGAGTTGCCCGTAGTCCGATCGGCTAAGTGCTTGAGTAACATTACTAAATCGGTGGAACGGACGCTAGCACGCGGCATGCTATATTCATGCGACATTATGGCAGACGATCTATGACTGACGAACCGGAAACAATCGAGGAAGAGAACACGCCCGACCGATGGACATTGATCCGGGACGTCGCAGTGTTCCAGGTCAAGCTCATTTTCGATGGCATGCGAGATGTATTGCTTCTTCCGATCTCTCTGATCGCCGGGATTGTGAGCCTGGTTCAGGGAGGCGCAAGCCCGAGCTCCGAGTTTTATGACTTGTTGAAGGTCGGGCGCCGCAGTGAACGCTGGATCAATCTGTTTGGTGCGGCCGAGCACTATCACGGCCCACCGGGCGAGGAAGATAAATTTGTGGTTGAAGACATCGATGTGATGGTTTCACGGGTCGAGTCGTTCGTCGTGGACGAATATCGGAAAGGAGGCGTCACGGCCCAGGCTAAGGAGCGTTTAGACAATGCTCTGGATCTTCTTCATAAAAAGACGCGGCGGCGCAAGACCGGCTAACGCGCTTCTATATCTTTGCCGGAAAGAAGATCTTCGATGCTCGGGGGCGGGTGACCCGGGCCCATTCGACCGTCTTTGAGCCTGCGCACATAGTCTTTGTATGCGCGCATTGCCTGGTAGCCGAAAATCCAGCAGATCGGCAGGTTTGCCCAAACCATCACGCCCAGGCCGATACCCGTCATGTTGTCGAGATCGGTGTCGGTTTGAATGTGACCCAGCGTTGCGAGAAATATCAGGCCGCAATAGATGAGCTTGAAAGGAAGCACGCCCTTCTCGCCGGCGAGATAGATGATTCCCTGTTCGCCGTAATAAGCCCAGGCGATTATCGTGGATATTCCGAATAGCCAGGAAGCGACAGTGATAAGCCATTTGCCAAGTCCGGGTGTCACGGAATCGAGCGCTTTTGCAGTCAGCGTTGCCCCGACATAAGTCTTGTATAAGCCGTTGGCAACGATTTCCGGCTTCACGGGATCATCGAGGGCGCCCCAGTTGATGAAGTATCGCGAAGCCTTTGCGATTACGATGCCGTCGATACGATGGAAGACCTGGCCGGTTGATGAGTTCTCTCCCGCCTTAACGACAAGGGTAACGATTTCGCCATCCTGCCATTCACCATCCGGCGCGATTGTTTCCTCGAACTGCCATCCGGACTCGGTTTGGGTAGCGACAGGCAGGCTCGTGAACATCACGTCCGGGCCACGGTTCCAGATACCGGTGGCAAGAATAATAAGCGCCGTAAATGTGCAAACGACGATGGTGTCGATGAATGGCTCGAGCCCGGCAACTATGCCTTCGCGAGCCGGTTCGTCGGTCTTCGCGGCGGAGTGGGCGATGGGCGAGGAGCCTTCACCGGCTTCGTTGGAGAACACCGCACGCTTCATTCCGAAAAGGAAAGCCGACGCGACCGAGCCACCGATAAATGCACCGCTCGCTTCGGTCGGTGTAAAGGCGTGTGAAATGATCAGGCCGAAAATCGCCGGAATTTTTTCGAAGTTCAGGAAAATTACGTAAAAGCCAACAAGGAGATAGAGCGCAACCATAAACGGCACCAGCGTGCCGGCGACTTTTCCGATTCTCTTGATGCCTCCGATGATAACCGCAGCGACCAACGCAGCCAGTATCAGTCCGCATACCCAGCCGGGCACGCCAAAGTACTCGTTAGTGACCTCGGCGATGTTCCACGCCTGAAACATGTTTCCGCCGGTTGCCGATGACATGAGCAGGCAGATGCAAAAAATGACTGCGATCACTTTGCCAAGCCATTTGAGTTCCGGTTTCAATTGAGCCAGCGCTTTGTCGGCAACCCACATCGGGCCGCCATGCGGGTTTTGCGGATCGTCGGTATTTCTGTAAAGCATCGACATCGTGACTTCGGTCAGCTTGATCGACATACCAAGGAAACCGACGACCCACATCCAGAAAATGGCGCCGGGACCACCCAGCGTAATGGCGAGCGCAACGCCGCCAATGTTGCCGAGTCCGACAGTACCGGAGAGGGCAGCCGAGAGAGCCTGGAAGTGATTTATGGCGCCCGGGTCGTCTGGATCGTCGTAAACGCCGCGGACGACGGCGGGCCCGTGCGTCAACGCCCGGTACTGAGAAAAACCACTCCAGATCGTGAAAAGAATACCGGTGCCGACAATGATATAGAGCCAGGTCTCATTCCAGAGGACGGCGTTAATCGTCGCCAGTAATTCGCTCAGACCCATGCTGCCAGGAGTCCATCAATATGATCTTGTTGAACCACTAACTGCTGGCCGCTTCCATGATCGCCGTTACGCCCATGCCGCCGGCGGTGCAAACCGAGACCAAGCCGCGGCCCGATCCTTTTTCGTGCAGCAGCTTTGCCATCGTCGCGATTACTCGCGCGCCGGTCGCAGCAAATGGGTGTCCCATCGCAAGGCTTCCGCCCTTGACGTTGAGCTTCGCAAGCTCGATGGGGCCCAGCGGTTCATTGCGGCCCAGCCTCGCACGGCAAAATTCCTCCGACTGCCAGGCTTTGAGTGTCGCAATTGTCTGCGCAGCGAAAGCTTCGTGAATTTCGTAGAAGTCGAAATCCTGTAGCCGAAGATTCGCTTTCTTCAACATGTCCGAGACTGCGAATACGGGAGCCATTAAAAGACCGTCTACACCGATAAAGTTTACGGCCGCAACGCTAACGAATGTAATGTAGGCGATTATGGGAAGGTTCTTTTGTTTTGCCCAGGCTTCGGACGTGAGCAGCACCGCCGCAGCACCATCGGTCAAAGGTGTGCTGTTGCCCGCCGTCATCGTTGCCTCCGGACCCTTGTCGAAAACCGGCTTCAGGGACGCCAGTTTCTCGAAGGTCGTGTCCCGTCGGATATTGTTGTCTTCTTCGGCGCCTTTGTACGGGATGACCAGATCGTCATAAAAACCCTCATCGAAGGCTTTGGCTGCTTTTACATGGCTGGTGAGTGCGAGCTGATCCTGATGTTCACGGGGGACCTCCCACTCCTTGGCTGTAATCTCCATGCTCTGGCCCATGGACAATCCCGTTCGCGGTTCCGTAACGCCCGGAAACTCGGGAAGCAGATGAGCCGGGCGCAATCGAAACCACGGCATGATTCTTCCTAGCGGCGACCTGCTGCCGTAGGCGTCCAGCAGGATTTTCCGAAGCCCGTCCTTAAACACAATAGGCGCATCGCTGATGGAATCCACACCACCGGCAACGCCTGCCTCGATCTGCTCCAGAGATATTTTGTTTGCGATCTGTAGGCAGGCTTCGATGCTGGTCCCGCAGGCACGTTGGAGGTCGAATGCCGGCGTCTTCATCGACAGCCCGGAACCGATGACCGACTCCCTGGCAAGATTCCAGTCTTTCGAGTGCTTGATTACTGCGCCGAGCGCGACGTCGCCGAGCGTCTGATCCTTGAGGTCGAACTTGTTGACCAGGGCCGTCAACGTGGCTGTCATCATGTCCTGGTTGGAACATCCCCGATATACGGAATGGGCGCGACAGAAGGGAATTCGGAGGCCCCCGATCACCGCCACCCGAATGGATTGCCCATCGTGCAACATACATGTCTCCGTGACTTAACTGATTGTGCCGAGCGCAACTTTACACTATTGCCGCCATTGAACATAAGGCATACGTGCTACAGTTTGCCCTCGCAACAACGCAGCGCTCATGACAATTTTTACTCCCAGCAACAACTGGCTGCAGGAAGTCAGGGCGCTACTGCGTCTGGCGGGCCCGTTGATCATCAATAATCTTGCGATCGCCGGCATGCAATTCGCAGACGCGGTGATGGCGGGCCGCCTCGGTGCCGAGGCGCTTGCAGCCGTCGCCGTTGGTGGGAGCGTCTGGTTTCTCGGGTTCACGGTGATGCTCGGCCTGATGATGTCAATCTCACCAATTGCCGCCCGTCATTACGGGGCGGGCAATTTGTCACTGATCGGGCGATATACCCGGCAGGGTCTTTGGCTGGCCGGTGTGCTCGGCATCTCGATATTTGTACTGGCGCAACTATTCGTCGAACCGGCGCTTCGTTTTGTTGGTATCGCAACAGAATTTCGCGACATGACCGTTGGTTACGTTCGAGCGATCATGTTTGGTGCGCCAGCTATTTGCGCGTTCCTGGCATTCCGCTTTACGACAGAGGGCATCGGTCATACGCGCCCGATCATGTACACGTCTCTATTCGCCCTGGTGTGTAACGTGTTTCTTAACTACGTATTGATGTTCGGACACTTCGGCGCACCGGCTATGGGAGTTGTCGGCTGCGGACTGGCGAGTGGCATAACGATGTGGCTGATCATGATCGGACTCGCAGTTCATGTGTATTTGCACCCAAGATATAAGCCGCTGCAGATATTTGCCCGGTTAGCGCCTTTCCGAATCCCAATCATCAAGGAAATCTTTTCGCTGGGCACACCCATCGCGTTGACGATTACGGCAGAGGCGGGCCTGTTCTCGGCGGTGTCGATCCTGATGGGAACGCGCGGCGCCAGTATTGCTGCAGCACATCAGATCGCGATCAATTTCGCGGCAACGATGTTCATGATTCCGTTGGCACTAAGTAGTGCATCGACCATACGCGTCGGCCATGCACTGGGAGTCGGCAATGTCGCAGCTGCGCGGTTCGGTGGCGCGGTCGGCATATCGATGTGCGCCCTGTTCATGACGTGCACGGCAGTATTTCTGCTGGTATTCCGGGACGCCATCGTGAGCCTTTACACGAATGATGCGGCCGTGCAATCGGTCGCTATCAGCCTCTTGCTGATGGCCGCGATATTTCAGGTCGGGGATGGTGTGCAGATCGGGGCGGCGGGTTCATTGCGTGGCTACAAGGACACGCGCGTGCCGATGGTCATCAACATATTTGCGTATTGGTTTCTGGCTTTTCCGCTGGCCTATCTGGCCACCATAACGTATCGCCTCCCACCGCATTACACCTGGGCGGCGTTCGTCCTTGGCTTGTCGGTTGCAGCGATTTTGCTGACGTTTCGATATGCCCGCGTATCGCGCGAGTATTTGGGGACGGCCTCGGAGTCCGTCCCCAATTAGCTTTAGCTTTGCCCGAACCCGGGGCTGTCGCCTGCCAGGTACTCGTCCTCTTCCGGACTGTTCTCGCGCTCCAACAACTTGTTTCTGTGGGGAAACCGGCCGAACCGCTCGACGATGTCGGCATGGAGATCGGCGAACTGTGCAATTGTTTCGAAGGTCTCTCTGTAGGTAGGCGATACAGCCTCGGCAAGGCGTTGATAGATCTCGCGGGACTTTGCCTGCACCTTGCGCGATTCTGCGTGCTGCAGGGGCATGTAATAAAATGCCTTTTGGATCGGAGCCAGTCCCTTGTCCTTTTTCTCCATCGCGCCTTCAACGCAAAATTTTAGTGCCACCTTGTCCTTCTCGAATGCTTCCGCGGTGCCGCGAAAAATATTCCGCCGAAACTGATCAAGCAACAGGATCAGGGCCAGACGGCCCTTCGATTTGTGAGCCCAGTGATCGAGATTGCCCTCCGAAGCCCTGTCGACGTCCTCGGCAAACGCCTTGGCTATCTCCTCATCGAATACGGGATCTTCGCCAAACCAGGTATCCATGCGCCCGTCGATCTGTGGGGCGCTGAGTTCATGTTCCATGAACCAGAACGACAGGATTGCATCAATGCGAATCTGGTCGTCGTCGGTAATTGTCGCGTCCATGCTTTCGCTCAAGAGTTTTACAGCCATATCACACCGCCATTTGAGAGCCTGAGTCCATAGGCTGGAGCTTCGGTTCGATATGCGAACCAGGTCACAGTATGGGGCTGGCCCATCCGCTCATAGTGTGTTTTAGCACTAAATATGAACAGGCTCTATGCGTTTGATCAATGTAAGCATGATATGCGCGTCGCTGGTCGCCTGTGGGGCCCCTGCAAGCGAGCCTGAAGAGGCACTGCGTCAGTGGGTTGCCGATGCGGAAGCCGCCGCCGAGGATCGGGACCGCCGCGGCCTGGTTGCGATGGTTTCGGAGAACTACGCGGATGGCAGGGGCAACAACCGGGATGCCGTTAACAATCTCCTGAGGCTCTATTTTCTGCGTCAGAAGTCGGTCGTACTCGTGATGAAGATCGACGAGTTGACTGTCATCGATGAGACAGCCGCTCAGTTACTCGTGACAGCAGCGGGCGTGGGCACGACAACTCGTGCGCTGGGCGTAAACGCAGATTCTTATCAGTTTTCGCTGGAGCTGGAGAAGAGCGATGACGAATGGATGCTGATCGGCGCACGTTGGGGAGAGCCAGGGCAGGAGCTTCATTGAGCGCGGCTTTGCCGGAGGGTGATATGAATCTTC
>Ga0255047_10002605_pt1 | contig 11824 bp, 18 predicted proteins | sample JV7_2_1_MG_FD_183640 | JGI IMG/M metagenome (GOLD analysis project Ga0255047, IMG submission 183640) | Seawater microbial communities from Jervis Inlet, British Columbia, Canada - JV7_2_1 | ecosystem: Environmental > Aquatic > Marine > Inlet | place: Canada: British Columbia | collected 2016-10-06
TGAAAACAAAGACAAAATATTGGAGCAACAAAAAAAATATAGAAACGAGAACAGAGAGAAATTAAGAGAAGGTTACACGAAACATTATTATAGAAACAGGGATAAAATATTAGAGAGCCAAAAAAAAGATCGGATTAAAAACAAAGAGAAACATTCTAAAAAGGCAAAAAAATATCGAATCAAAAACAGAGGGGAGATAATCGAACGGAGGAAAAAACATTATGCTAAAAACAAACAGAAAATACGTGCGCGCAACGAAAAATGGGCAACTGAAAACAGAGTGTGGGTGAGAGAATATAGAAAAAAATATCAAATTGAGAACAGAGAGGCAAGAAGAGAGTATACCAGAAAAAGGTTGTTAAACGATATGAATTTTAAATTAGCACTAACTTTAAGGACACGCATAAGAACTGCAATTAAGAAAGGATATAAAAACACTTCAAGTATGGAATTATTGGGATGTACAATAGAAGAATTAAAAAACCATTTAGAATCTCAATTCCAATTATTCATGAATTGGGATAACCACGGAATGTATGGTTGGCACATGGATCACATAGTACCAATTGCAAAGTTTGATTTAACAGACCCTGAACAGCAGAAACTATGTTTCCATTATACGAATTTACAGCCTTTGTGGGCTAAAGACAATTTGCGGAAACATGATAAATTAGAATGGGAGATGTTAGATGCCGTGTAGAGAATGTAAACATATCGATATAATTAAAAGGGATGAGTTCGCATTGAATTATTTTAAATGCCTCAACGATCAATTCAATAGGACATTTTTTATTAAGTATACTGACTGGAAAACTAATGATGAATATGTCGAAATTCTCATAAGAAGAGGAAGTATGGAAGAGGCTTTATATTTAGAGGACAAGGATTTCGAGTGTAAATATTACGAGGTGGATTGTGTTTGACAGCGCTTTATTTGAATACGCACATAGATGCGGTTTTATGGACGAAGACGGAGAGATAGTAAAGGAAATCTTCGAAAAGACACATTATGAAGATGGGTATATTTATCTCAATCCACTATGGCCAGAAGAACTTTGCAAGCGCGGAGGCATAGACAAGAACGCCTTTGTGGTATTCCAGATTGAATTACTGTACTTCAAAATAGCAATGGATAAAGCAGGCGCGGATTATAATATCGGGATTAAGGTATTAGGCGAGAACAAAGAATTTATATCTAAACTATTTACTCCTGTTTGGGGAGAATTAGAGTACAATAAAGACAGAACAGCCAAAAGTAATATAAAGCAACTCAAGAGAGATTACCCAATGAACCCCAAATGCGGGTTAAAGAACAAAGATATGAACGAGTGCAATATTCGTATCTGCTGTGTATGTAACGAAGAAAGAATTAAAATTTTAAAGGAGAAATGAGATGACAGTAAAAAAGAAGGTTGAGAAGAAATCAGTTTGGAAATGTGATGGTAGCGAAATGAAGTATTCACTATTGGAAACGAAATACGGTGAGATTATTAATAATTTGTCAGGTCAGGGTTTTTGGGTTAACTTACTAAAGGTACATTATTCAAAGAAAAGAACTAACGCAAGACAACAGTTATGGTTATCAATTTATAAACAGCATCCAGAAATAGAAGGCCGGCACTTGTCTTATGCAGCTATGATGAACGAGGTAACTTATGAAGATTAAATTAGTAGAATGTCCCATTTGCGGAGGTACAGAGTGGAGAAACTTAGACGATTTAAGAGACCGAGACTATTGGTATCAGCAAGACTTTTTATATGACGATCCGGTAGGGTTCAAAGGATGTGAGAAATGCGCTTTTATAACTTACGATTATGAGACTGACGAAGAACTACAAAGGCGCTATGAAGACCAAAGACCTGTAATAAACGCAAACGGCGTAATAACAGCTAACAGAAAAAGACTTTATCACAGGCAATGGTTAGTTAAAGACGGTATTTGGGATTATACTAAAATGCCAAGCCAAAGATGTTTGGATGTGGGTGCGGGCATAGGTTATTTTGTAGACGAACTCACAGAACACGGCCACAAAGCCTGTGGACTTGAAATCAACGACAATCTCAGAGTATGGGGACAAGAAGAATACGGCATAGAAATGCACCGCGAATTTCCTGATGAGAAGTTCGACATGATATCCTGTTATCACGTATTAGAACATTGTCAACATCCAGACAAGAAACTTATGGAGATACGAGACCATTTAAAAGACGACGGTTATTTATATCTGGCTATTCCTACATGGTTCGATAAAGTATTTGATGAGCCGGCAGGCTTACAATGTAACGACTGGGAAAATCTATACCATCTTAATCATGTTAACGTGTTTAGTGTAGAATCTGCTAATAATTTACTCGCCAAGTGTGGACTTGAGAAGGTCGCTGTAAATAATGAGTATTACGGACGGACGATGCTATTAAAGAAATCCGAACCAAAAGAATTAACATTTACAGATAATCTTAATACAATTATAGAACGCATGAAAGCCGAACAGGAGGCGGTCAATCTATTTAAAACTGAAAAGTACAAAGAAGCCTCAGAGTTAATGCCAGGATATGCAGACGCGTGGGTTTTGAGGTCAATGAAAGAGTTTAAAGACTTTGAGCATCAAAAGAACGTACTTATTGAGGGTATGGAGGCAACTGACGGTTATTACAAAGTCAAACGCCAATTGGCAGCGCTCCTCCTGAGATGGAACGAAAACATGAAAGGCGAGAAGAAAATCACTAATAACATCAGGGAAAGTAAAAGGATGTTTGAAGAGTTATTGATTCAAAAAGCCGGCATGGAGGATCATTATGATTCACTTGCAATGATTGAGGCTAATTACTATTGTAACTACGAAAGAGCAACAGAGCTGCTTAAAACGATACAATGGATAAACCCCGGTAACTTCTCAAAGATAGTTAATTTATTCGGTTGGATGTATAAGAAAAAGAATGATGAAAAGTCTTGACAACCTCACAAAAATATAGTAAATTGGTGATATATGATAGACAAAATCAAAGAAGTCATTAAAAGAGACAAAATTGCCGAGAGACTTAGTATGGTACTAAATTTCATACTGAGTTTCGAGTGGGTAATAGTAGGTAGTTTTATGGTGGCTTGTCTTGTTTTCTTATTACTATTCGCTAATATATTAGGGTGGGCTTGTGGCTAAATTAAAGAGTTATTTAGTGACTTTCTTTGCGGCGTATGGTATAGTGGGGCTTATTTTAGATATTTACAGGCTGATAAATGGGTAGACTATGTTAACAAAAGAATTAGGCGGGTTCACGGATGACGTTGTGCGGAGTGATATCGAAGCACTCATATCTATCACAGATAAGCCAGAAGACTCAGACGAGTTATACGGTGTAAACCTGAAATTGTCACGCTCAACTAAATATCAACAGAAACCATATTGCGAGACATTAGATATAATAATAGATTGTTTACAGAGGCTAAGAGAGAACAGCGAAGTTAAGGAAAATTTTGCAGGGAGGAGAGGCTTAAATTGAGTAAACTAATTTATCTAAAATGGCGAGATGCCTGCAAACAGGAATACACTATTACTAAAAAACAAATAGACGATAAATGTATAGTGGAAACAGTGGGTACTCTGGTAAACGAGACAGACGATATTTACTCAATAGCTTTAAACGCGTATCCAGAAGAAGACACTTTTGAATACGTAATGCACATACCAAAGAATTATGTTATTAAGAAGAGGATTTTGAAGTGATTCGCAGTTTAATTTATGGTCGTTGTTTGAGGTGTGGCGGGGAGTGGGATGCTGCGAAAATATGCATGATGTGTGGTAGCCAATATTATGTTGATGTAACGGCTAACAATACTACAGATTCTGGGCAATTAAACCAACACGTTGCAACGCGCAGGCCGAAACAGGAGGAATTTAGGTTATGGAAGAACAGACTTACAGGGAATTTTTAGACAAACACGAGGAGAGTTCTTGTTCTGGTGAGGATATAGCAAGAATATCAAAAGAACTGTCAGAGCAGAAGGAGTTGTTAATAAATCAATACATTATAGATTATGCTACGCTAAATAGCCTGTCTATTGAGGATTTATTATCAAATGGTATGATGGGAGTAAGCAACATATTACAGATACACCAATTCATTTATGAGGGCGAGGTCATATTCAAGACAGAATTACTGAAGGATGGATATGTCATTAAATGGGACACGACAGTATATGACGAAGGATTAAATAAATTATATTTTAAATCGGAGGTAGTACAATGACAAATCTGGAAAACGTATTAAAAGCATTAGAATCTGTGGATAGAGAAACATTGAAGCAAGTCAAGAAAGACGTTGATAAACTCTTGGAACAAAAGAAATAACAGGCCAAAACAGGACAAATGGGCGGAAATAACAATCCAAAAGGAAACGGCGGTTTTAAGGTACGTCCTGACTTGATAAACAAGAAGGGCAATACTTCACGTTCTGAGGAGTTCAGACAACTATTCAAATCTGGTAAGAACGGGATGAGTGAAGAGGAATTGGTTCAATGTCTTAGAACTTTATGTAGAAAGAACGACAGGGCATCAATTCAATATGCTATGGATAAACTTTTTGGTAAGACTAAAGAAACCATAGAACACGAAGTACCAGAAGAAATAAATATAACTATTGTAGGGGACAGGGGAGACTAATGGAAATTGTTATTATAAGCATAGCAGTTTTTTTAATAGTTGTGATATTGGTTGAGAATAGGTGAAAGTAAAACTCAAGGCCATAATACCTCATCAATTTGATTTCGTTTACAGTAAAAGCCGTTACACACTCAATTCAGGCGGTGTGGGTTCTGGTAAGACTTACGGCATAGTTCTAAGAACTCTTGAATTAGTAATAAATAACCCCGGCATATTCATTCTAATAGGCGCTCAGACTTATCCACTCTTGCGAGACACCACATTAAGAGAGTTCATTTCAGTAGTAATGCCTCTTAATATAGTTAAACAATACAATAAGACAGAACAGCATTTTAGATTCCACGGTGGTTCGGAAGTTATATTTAGAGCTTTTGACGATCCTAATAAGTTAAAGTCTCTTAATTTAGGTGCTTGTGGTGTTGAGGAGATGACTGATATATCAGAAGAAATCTTCAAAATGTTAAGAACACGTATGAGACAGGACGGAATGCCTGGTTGTATCTATGGAGCTACTAACCCCGGTACGTTTGGAAATTGGGTTTATAAATACTTTATAGAAAAACCAATAGCCAACAGTGAGGTCATTTATTCAGCTTCTGCCGATAATCACTATCTACCAGACCCGTATTTAGAAGACCTTGAAACACTCAAGGCATCTAACCCCGAATATTACGAACGCATGGTCATGGGTAAATGGGGCAGTCTGGAAGGGGTTATATATAACCTGCCAATGAGTCAACGTATCCCACGAGATACAATGCCTGAGTTTAAACTCTTTAACCGTGTGATAGCCGGCTTAGACTTTGGTTTCACTCATCCAAGTGCAATGTGTATAATAGGCCAGAGAGACGGGACTAACTATCTATTTGACGAACACTACCAACACAAGATGACATCCGCTGAGATATGTGCTATGGTAAAGAAAAAGGTTGACTTATACGATATAGAGGTTGTATACTGTGATTATTCAAGACCTGAGATTATCGAAGACCTTAAACGTGTAGGAGTGCCTGCGGTAGAGTGTATAAAAGACGTATTTGATGGAATTATGCACGTTAAATCACTGATAGGCAATAAACAGCTAATAGTAGCAAGGGAATGTTTATACGCTTTAAGGGAGTTCGATTCTTACATTTGGGACGTTAAGAACACAGTTAAAGAAGTACCGCTTAAAGTGAATGATGATATGGCCGATGCTATTAGGTACGCTTTATTCTCAGACAGGACCAGGAGCGGAGGTATAGAAGTTGAATTTTACGGGCAGAGGGAGGATGTAAATGACTGGTGATGAGATAACAGACAGTCAGTTAGGCATACTTTGTGCAACAGTCGTTCAGATGGTAGCTCAGAAACTAACAGTAGAACCCGAATTAGATATAGCCGAGTTCTCAGGATACACACTAAACAAACTCATAGAAGCAGTAGAATACAGGAGCATGGAGGGTATAGGTGAATAAAATACTAACGATAATTAACATTACACTATTAGTCTACATACTATTCTTAAAGCCTGCCACAGCCAACACAGACAATTACTGGTTGCAGCAGATATTCTATAAACTTGTGAATATAGAGCGAGCGTTAACCAAATGAAAAGCCTCTGCGAAACGTGTAAGAAGAAATGTAAATCTAAGAATTGGATGTTGAAATGTAGTGGATACGATAATGGAAAAAACACGGCTAAGTAGTGGATGGTGGGTAGAACATTCGGAGCGGGAGATAAAATGCACAGACGGTGCTATTGTTTATGTAGTTCTGCAAACCACGGATGAGGGTATTACGAGAGTGTTCCATGTAAGCAACAACGAAGCAGCAGCTGAATTACTTGTTCAATTCAAGAATAAGTTCGGCGAAGATTATAAATATTCTTATGTGGCTAAAGTGGTGAGGGCATAAAAAACGCTTGACAACTATACTCCAAATGCTTATTTTGTATTAGATGCGTATTGTTATTCAATCAATCATTAAGATGACCGACAAGCAGAATATCTAACGCGCATCCTTTAACTTAATTTGCTTGTCGCATATTGTTTTGTTTCTATCATTCGTATTTGTTTTATTGTAACTCATTAGCTTAGAGGGAAAGCACCGGGCTGGATGTCACGGGGAGGTAGGGTTCGAAGCCTACATGGGTTAATAGCAACATCAAATTGAAAACAACTAACTGAATTATTTAGACAACGACTCCTGCAACGTACAGGTAAGTTATGCAGCTCCAGTTAGGCAAGTACGAATTAAACTTCAATAAGTTCGCTGAAATCACACGAGAAGCAGAGAAGGTTGAAAAGCCTTTCTCTTTAATCTCTACGGCGGATTCTCCTTATTTCGAGTTATATCAGTCTCTATTATCATCTATAAACCCTGACGAGTTATATCAGAAGAAGGGCTATGAGTTATTTGACAAGATTAGGCAAGACGACCAGGTTAACGCGGTTCTCTCGCTCAAGAAATATCTCATACTTAATTCTGAATGGGTAATAGAATCTGAAGACGAAGAGATTGTTGAATTTCTCACGATGAACCTCACCGAGCATTTAGATGAACCCTTTACGGATAAGTTAAAACAATGGCTCACTTCATTTAGTTATGGATTCTCGCTCACAGAGAAACTATTCAAGCGTGTAGACAGTAAGATACTACTCGATAACCTCTACACAAGAGCGCCACACAGCTTCGACTTCGTTACTGATAAGTTCGGTAATGTAGTTGATATCATCCAATACGCATCAGATCAGGAATTACACATTAACCCTTCCAAATTCATACACTACGTAAACAGACCTGAGTTTTCTAATCCTTACGGCCAATCTGAATTTAATACCGGTGTGTATAGAGCATGGTTGAGTAAAGACGCCATTATTAAGATGTGGAATATCTATATGCAAAGACACGGTATGCCTTTGGGTGTAGGGACTTATCCTTCCGGTTCAGGCGCCGGTAAAGACGCACTCGCGAAGGCCGGGAAGAACATACAACAGTCCACTTTCTTCACAGTACCTGATGGGACTACGATAGACTTTGTAGAAGCGTCGAAGTCAGCTAATGACTACAAGGAAGCAATCGAGAAACATAATCTAAGCATAGCCAGAAGTATGTTAGTACCTGACCTCCTGGGGTTTGGCGGTAGTGAAACTGGTGGTGGGTCATTTGCGTTAGGCGAAAAGCAATTCGAGATATTCTATGCAATCAATGACGCAGAAAGACGAAGGATAGAGAAGACCTGTAATAGTGAAATCATACAGCCTTTAGTTGAATGGAACTTCGGCGTAGGCAAAGAGGCCAAGTTTAAGTTCGCACCCGTAGACATGAAGCAACGTCAGGAACAAGCCAAGTTATGGTTGGAGGCAGTTAAAACAGGTAAGGTCCCCGTAAACTTCGAAGCGGTTACTTACTTTCTATCAACCGTAGACTTCCCGGAATTTGATCAAACAGAATTTGAAGATATAGAATTAGAAAAGAAAGCAGCAGCCGAAGCAATACAGCAAGGCATTAAAGATAAGGAGAACCAAAATGGCAACGACAAGAAAGAAGAAGAAACTAAACGGAGTGATACAAAGACTGATACCGAGACAAAAGAGAACATAGAGTTCGCAGACAGATTTGAGAACGACGAAAAGTTTCAGGCGACAAGGGCTGAGTATGCAGAGTTCTACAGACCTTTAACAGACGTAGAGAAGAAAGTAAACTTTAAAGAAATAGAAAGCGATTTCGATAGAATACAGGCCAAGTACGTGCCGTTATTAGGTGCTGACTTTAAATTAGCAGTTAACGCTCTCGTTGACGAAATCAAGCGGAAAAAAATCATAGAGAAGAAACGTTTCGACTTAATTCCGAAACTTGAGCTTAAACATGGTGCTAAGATAGAAAGGACTGTATTTAATCTATTAAAGGAGTCGTTCCAAAATGGAACAGGTTCAGCGGTTAAAGAATTTATCGTAGATAGCACGTCTAATCTCAATGACGATGACATAGCCGAGTGGATGGATAACTGGGCGCTTAATATTAAAGACATCGAGTCTGAGACTATTTTAAGTTCCGTTAAGGCTAATCTATCAGAGGGTATAAGGACAGGGCAGGGTGTAAAAGAGATTACTACTAATATCGATAACACACTGAAGAAGTATGACGTTGCTTTTTCCGGTAAAGGCGGAGGCATGAGAGTTGAGACAATAGTGAGAACTAATCTCAATACTGCCTATTCACAAGCAAGGCAACAGCAATTCGAAAAGAGCGCAGACTTGATTCAAGGCTATCAGATATCAGCGATATTAGACGGTAGGACAAGCGATATATGTATTTCATTAGACCAGGTTACATTCAGAACTATAGGCCAATACCAGACACCGTTTCATTTTAATTGCAGAACTTTAATAATGCCGGTGCTGTTAGAAGAAGAATATATAGTGCAGGACCCACGCACACCAGTGAAAAAAGCAGAAGAAGGTAATTTTTTAGAAATAGTAAAGACGGAGAAATAAAATGGCTTACCCAGATAACATCCCATATTATCTAACAATAGCAAGAGGACCGGCTAACGGTGAAGATTACGTTAATAAATTCGGTTACTCAAGTAAAGTAACACAAACAGCACAAGTCGTATGGAGCGCGCCCACACTTGGCGCTTATGAATATTTAACAGCAGAAGATTATGTTATAATTGGGAGTGATGACACTAACGACGATGGAGCCGGTGCAGACACAGGCGCACGCACGGTTGAGGTTACAGGTGTACAGGGAAGTTACACTTTGACTACTGCCACAATAACGACTAAGGGATTTGTTGCTGCAACATCTTCAGTTAAGTTTCTAAGAGTGTTTAGAATGAAAGTTACCTCTGCCGGTACAAGTGGCAAGAGTGAAGGGCGCATATGGTGCTTGCCTGATGCGACTGGAAACACATTTACAGCTGTAGGGGTTCCAACAACCACAAGTAAGCCACTTAGCACATTGGATACCGGGGCAAACCAGACATTGCAGGCTAATTATACGATTCCCTTAGGGTTTAAAGGGTATCTTCTCGATTGGTGGATTTCAAGCCAGAACAACAAAAGTCACATTGGCGATTTATACGCTCGTGAGGCGGGAGGCGTATTTCAGTTAAAAGAGAAATTAGGCTTCGCTAATACGAGAGTAGGACATGAATTTACAATACCTGATCAATTTGACGCGGGTACAGATATAGAAATAAGGGCAGCAGCATCAAGCACGGTTAGTTTAGTAAGCGCAGGGTTTAATATATTACTCACACAGGGTGATTAATTACAATATATGATTGATAACAAAGAAGATAATTTAAGCAGTATCATTATAATAAGAGGTAAAAAAAATGGCAATAATTAACACAGTAACAGCATCAATGTTGCAGCCATTTGTAGGCGTAGAAGAACACGTTACAAAACAAAGAGTGGAATATTTACAGACTACAGGGGCTTTAACAACTCAAGGCTCTATTGAGATATTCGCAGACCCAGCAGCGGGTGACAACTTTTTCCTTACAAGTCTGGATTTAAGTTTTACAGCCCCTACTGCAAGCGTTGACGCTATTGTTTACATCGCGACAACTCCGGTGGCTTATATACCGACTATGGCAGCGGGTGTAACGGTTCAGAAGTCCTTTAATTGGGGACCAATGGGAATAAACGGCGGCACAACTACAACGGCAACTGTTTATGTATTTACAACGGTTGGTACGTGTACTTGTAACTTTGTTGCAACAGGCTATAGGAAACTGTAGGAGGCTTTATGGACGCTGAATTAAAAATCTATGACACTGAATTTAAGGAGAAGTCTGTTTATGAAATTCCCAATGTGGAAATCTTCCGTAGTGGCAATTGGAAAGGCGATGACTACACGGACAGCGACCTGGATCAGATGGTCAATTCGTTTGATGAAGTCGGCGGTGTAATTAAACCGTATCTTAAATTAGGTCACAACAAAGAGCAGAAATTACTCCCCGATGGTATGCCGGCAGCAGGCTGGATTACTGGATTACGCAGGGAAGGCTCTAAACTATTAGCAACCTTTAGCAACGTACCGAAAGTTATTAAAGAACTAATAGAGAAGAAGGCATACGGTAGAATCTCAAGTGAGATTTACTGGAACGCGAACATAGAAAATAAGAAATATCCAAAGGCACTAAAGGCGGTTGCTTTATTAGGTGCAGACACTCCGGCCGTTAAGGGTTTGGAAGATTGGATAAACTTATACACTGATAATAATGAAATTGAAAGTGAAGACATTAAAATAATAGAAGAGGAAAACAAAATGCCAGATACAATTGATATCAAGCAATTTACTGATGAGATTGCAACTCTCAAAGGTGAAAAAGTGGAATTTGTTCAGACTATTTCTAATCTTGAGGTTCAGGTTAAGGAACTTTCAGAGAAAATAGAAACAGCCGACATGAACGAAAAGAAAGCCTATCTTACTAAGGCGGTTGATGAGTTTAAAATCACACCCGCACAGGAAAAGGCTTATACTGAGTTAATTAAAAAGGACTTTGATTCAGTGAAGACTATAATTGAAAATACTAAACCTATACCTGAGTTAGCTGACCCTGAGTCAGTACATACCGAAGAATCTAAAGAAGTAAAATATTCAGATATGGATTACGAAGCCAAGATAGGACATATCGACGGACTCGCTGAAAAGAAAGCGAAGTTGGAAGGTATTAGTTATTCTGATGCTTACGAATCTATTGAATCTGAGTTGGAGGTTTAATCATGGCAGTTAAAGGCGATGGTATAGACATTACTCTAAAATGTGGTGCAAGTGTTTCAACTTCAACCTCACAGTATCTTTGTGTGGGTAACGCTGAAACAACTACTTCCGCAGACTTTACAGTAATAGTAACAAATGACTCAACCACTGCGGGAACCACAGCAGCACGTTGGGCGGTTGGTATCAACCAAACTAAAATGTCAACAGGCATGGACGCTTGTACCGTAAGAGTATCCGGTGTAAGTAAAGCGATAGCAGCAGCCTCAATCCCTGCATTCTCGTGGGTTATGTGTTATGAAGGCGGATCGACAACCACAAGGCGTGGTCAAATACAAGCGGTTGCACTTGCTGAGACTTTTACAGCAATGACAACTTCAGCACATCAATGCGTTCTTGGGAGAGCGCTTGAGGACGCATCAACAAATACAACCATTCAGATTCTGCTT
>Ga0255047_10002607_pt1 | contig 11818 bp, 12 predicted proteins | sample JV7_2_1_MG_FD_183640 | JGI IMG/M metagenome (GOLD analysis project Ga0255047, IMG submission 183640) | Seawater microbial communities from Jervis Inlet, British Columbia, Canada - JV7_2_1 | ecosystem: Environmental > Aquatic > Marine > Inlet | place: Canada: British Columbia | collected 2016-10-06
ATCGTATTCTCTTTCAATATCTTGCCGCCGCGCTTCAGCACTGACGACTCCTCATTTAGATCGCGGATGCTCTTGCGGACCAGTCGCCCAATGACCACGTGCTCGTGCTCCGTCCCATCCTCCTGCACATCGTGCGTAAAGCATAACGGAACATCGCCAATCTTGTGGGCCTTGGGGTTCTCGTATACTGGCCTGAACTTATCGGTAACGGGCCAAAGCTCATCGTAGGGAGTGCTGGGGTTGTCCATTTTCTTTTGTATCCCGGCTGGCATCTTGATATCGTTATCCCGGCAGTTGATTATGGTCATGGCATGCTTCTCTCCGATTCCTTTGACATTGAGTAGCCCACCCAGTAGCTTACCGTCATGAAGCGTCCAATTAAGATCTGAATTCTCGGGGTCTACCGGGACATAATTCAATCCCTCCTTGCTTAGTTCCCGGAGCAGACGCAGTGCTTGTTCCGGGTCGCGAGTATGCCGGAGGCAACCCACCGCGAACTCCCCGGGATAATGCGCCTTCATCCAGCAGCACCAATAGCTTACCATTCCGTAGCTGACCGCATGAGACTTATTAAACGCCCACGAGCCAAAGGTCACGAAACTATCCCAAATCTTTTGCGCCTCTTTCTTGGGCATGCCGTTACTGATAGCGCCAGTTATGAACAATTCCTCAAAGCCCATAAATGATTCATCGCCCTCCCGGTTCGACATTAGCTTGCGGATGTTTGCGGTATCGGCCCAACTGAAGTTGCCTAGTTGCCGGGTACAGATCATCACTTGCTCTTGGTAGACAATGACTCCGAAAGTCTCTTGTGTAATGCTTTCCAGAAGCGGATGAAGATAGGTAATGCTTTTTTCCCCAGTTCTTCGTTCAATATATTCTGCAGTTCCACCGCTGTTAAGTGGTCCCGGTCTAGCCAAAGCTGTTGCAGCTGAAATGTCATTGAAATTCTTAACTCCAGTCTGTCTGACGACACCTTGTAGGCTCGGACCTTCAAACTGGAAGATGCCGGCATATTTTTCGTCATTGAGAACATCAAAAGCCTCCTGATCATCTAGTGGTAGTTCATAGAATCCTTCATACGGAATGCCCGCAACCTCGCAAGCGTCCTGTAACACCGTAAGAGTACGCAGACCTAGTGCGTCGATCTTAAGCATGTTGAGTAGCTCGCTGCCTTTCTTTTCTACCTGCGCCACTCCGTTCCTAGACTTACCGCAGAAGTCAGTGATTGGTTCATTACAAATTATTAACCCGGCTGCGTGCTGTCCGGTCTGTCGGGCGTGCATCTCTATCCGACCCGCTAAAGCAATTTGCGGATACTTCAGCTTGAGTTCCTTTCCCACATCGAGCAGGTTCAGCGTATCCTCTAAGCAGAAGCCCAGTCTCGCGTCACCCCCGGATCGTTCAATGATGGCGTCCTTTACTGCTTTAATCTCCCAGTCGGGTATGTCGAGTACCTTAGAGAAGTCCGTTAGAGCAGACTTCGGTTTGTAGCGCATAATTGTCCCAAGTCTAGCAACCCGATTATCGCCATACTTATCACTAAGATAATTGAATACCAGATCACGGTAGTCGTCAGGGAAATCAATGTCAATGTCCGGGAAGTCAAACCTGTTAACATCGATGAATCGTTCAAAGATAAGTCCATGTGGTATCGGGTCAACCTCCGTGATACTGAGAAGATAGCAAACGAGACTACCAGCAGAACTACCTCTCGCGGGGCCGACAAGCATTTTAGACTTGGCAAAGCGACACATATCAGCGATGACCAAAAAGTAATCTGCGAAACCTTTTTCATCTATCAACTCCAGTTCGTGTTCCAATCTATCATTATATTCCTCATCCTCATCGAACCCCCGACGCTGCATTTCATTCATACATTGGGTGACGATGTCTTCCATTGGGTGCTTACTACCGAACTTAACATTGGTCGCTACAGGTAGCTCGTCAACCTGATAATCCTCCCAAATCTGAACTGAATTATCCACAGCCTCGAATCCGTATCGGTTTAGCAGTTCCTCGGTCCCGAGGAGGTGCATAGGCTCACCTCGTAGGACACCACCCCTAAAGGCCATCAATCGATAGACCTCCTCATCCCCGGGGGTAGGATAGAAGTTATCCGATGAGACTGCTACGGGGCTTAGGCATTGTATACCGTCGTTTCCCGGATGTCGGTGTGTGTAGTAGGAGAACCCCGGCTTATAGGACCATGGAGCACCTATTAGGCACAGTGCCTCAGCGTTTTCGGCTAGGTCGCTATACAGGAGCCTCGGACGGTAGTAGAACTGTGCCTCGGACCTCTCAACAAGCCGATACAAAGCCGGCAATCCCGCCGATCCTTTAGCGTAAGCGATCCACTCGTCGCCTCGCTCCCGGGTAGCCTCGAACTCAGCGAACACATTGAACCGAACCCCGAGCAGCGGATTAAAGCCTTGCTTCCGGCACTCCTTCCAAAAGAAGATATGGCCCCAGCTATTCCCGTCAGCAATCCCTCGCGCTCCAGCAGCCACAACCTGCTTAATGGGGCCGTATACTTCCCGGAAGGTGAACTCAGTTCGTGCAGCTATTTCCATTAACCCTTCGCCATTAGAGCGTGGTAGACTTTCATCAGCATCTCAGCATCGTCGATTGCCCTGTGCTTCTGCTCATACGGCCCAACCAAATCCTCGTACAATTTAATCAGCTTCATATACCGTCCATTGTAATGCGGCTTAGCAAGCTGCACCGTATCAGACCATTTCAAACCTTCCCAAAGTTCCTCGCCCAGTCGCCTGATTTCAAACTCCAGCATGCCCTTATCGAAAGGCACGTTGTGGGCGCACCAATGCGTCTCTCCCTCGACAAACTCGCAAAGCTCATCATAGATATTACCAAAGACAGGACTGTCATCCAAATCGTCGTCAGTCAGCCCGGTGATCTTGGTGATAATTGGCGGCAACATAACTGGCGGCTTTAGGGTAGTGTGGAAGTGCTTATCTCTACCCTTTATCTCAGGGTCGCGTATTATACCAATCTCGATTATGTACGGCTGTTTATCTAGGCTCAGTGCCGCGTTGCGAATTAGTCCTGTGGTCTCAGTATCAAAAAATAACATCTTAGTTCTCCTCCAGTACTGCGACTGCTATGATCGCGTAGATTGCTAGGTCTCTGTAATCGTCGATGAGTTTCAGTCTAGCATTTCCCCTGATTACTCGTTCAGTTTCCGTTCTGATTGGTCCTGCGGCTAATTGCGTCAGTTGCTCTAGCCGGGTGTACTTCCGGGATACGTCCGAAAATCTCATCCACCATTTAAAAGGAGACTTTGGCGCGCCGATATAGAAGGCACTGTCTCCGTACTGTTCATTCTTGGAGTTAAAAATTTTCGCCAGGGCATGAATTTGATCATCAAACAATTGCTTAGAATCACTCACATCGTTCTCCCGTCTTTAACTACTGGCACAGCTTCGTGGCGGATTTCTGACCATGCTTTTTTAATTCTATTTTTTAATTCAGGATAGAATGCATCGCCATTAACCGTAAACTTTTGAATAGGGCACTCAGTATACCGGGGGAACACGCAGACTCCGGTATTGACGCATGCGACTTGGATAAAGTCATCTGCCCAAGGGTGCACCTCAACCACCGCTGCTTTCATAGCTCGGAACACATCTTGGTATTCGCCTTGCGTCCGAGTACACAGCCTGACCGATGCCATCTCGTGCAGTGTTCTTAATGAAAATTGAGCGATGATTGAGGTACATACGTTAGTGGGGAGGATTCCCCGGGCATCCTGCGGAGGCATGCCGCAACCTAATAAATCAATATATACGTTCATAGTTTCATTAGCATATTTTTTCCACATCTTTAATGCTGCTGGATCGCCCGGGTCTTCAGGCTGTTTGATCTCAGCCCCACTTACATCAACAGTACGCATAGACTCCTGCGCATAGCGCCCATTCCTCGTGCGAACTAACTGGTGGGTGAAGGCTCGCGTGACGCCGCTTATCTCGAAGGTATAATTGACGAACTCCCACGATGACTTAATCGTGTCGCGCATATACGCTAGGTGCTCCATCTGCTTTACGTGAGACCATTGCTGAACATCATCAAATGTCTCACCACCTTGTAGCCGGGTGTTTTTAGTATACAGAAGCAATGATAAAGCATTATTGGTGCGGTTTATCAGTTTAACTTTCATTTCATTTCCCCTCAGATAGTGCTATGTCACGTGAATAAGAATCCATCCGCGTCATTTCGCGGATGCGGTGTATATCGTCCCAAACATCATCCAACAGGATATTGCGCCACGTAGCAAATCGCCCAAGGCTATAGATGTTATGCGCTACGGTTAACTGCCGCATGATTGATTTGCGGATGTCGCTGTCTATGTCGATGATTTTGCCGTATTCTTGGTGAGTTCCGGGTGCTTCACTAGCTCGATGAGCGATGACGCTTTCTAAACCAAACTGCTTTATAGGGATCATCGCCCCAACCTCAGCAGGATCACGCACATACTCGCAGATCAGCCTATTGCCCGTAAACGAGGCGCGGTATAGATAGGTGTCGTTGCCCGGGAAATAAATGGTCTGGTACAGGTCCACAGTCTCATTAAAGGTAAAGGTCCGAGTCCAGATTGGCCGACGCTTAAACTCAATGTTTGCGGCTAAGGAATGGAACTTAAGCTTCAGCATAACTGGCATGGGGATGGTGCTGATGACTGGGTGCCCTGCTGGAACCCCCCCGGATTCCCCATATGGGAACCTGCTATCATACTCGATATGGCACCGTTCTGCTAGTTGGTCGATGAAGTTATCAGGGGCAATCCAGCGATCCACCGGGTCAATATTGCCGATACTGCGGCTGCGATATTCTCCGGTTACTTTGAAGCTGTACATATTCTGGATTTGTGGCGTGGGATTGATATTGTTATAGTACGTGCCGCCAACGGTGTAATTGATCTCCTTATATACCCGCACCTTCTTGAAAGGTATCCCCAGAGCCTCTCCAATCTTCGGGGATCGGAAGCGCAGAATTGCGCCGTGATTATTTGGTAGCTGCGATTGCTTCTCGTAGATCGTAGAGCCGGGGAACAAACACCCAGCCAGTAGTCCACTTAGTCCTGCGCCAATAATTTTCATAAACTGGTTACTCCTGAAACAGTTGCCCTTAATAAATCAATCTTAGATATATCAAATGTTTCAGCAGCATCCCATATATCTTTATGAGATTGATCGCTCATATTAGCATCAACAGCCAAAGCCATCAATAAATTTAGCAGTTTTGCTATTGCTAGTTTTTGTTCACCGTTCATTTTACTCTCCTTAGCCATGGGCGAAGTACCCATGATTTTGTCTTACAATCAATAGTAGGACGCAGATCGTGCTCCTTGCACTGTCTGCGCACTTCGTTAAATGGGGTTGCCCCGGGTAGATGTACTACCCGAGGTCTTTGGGCCTGTTTCATGCCTTGGAGGTTTTGCCTGATGCTTTGGCGCAGCCCTTATCGAGCAGCTTTGTGAGGATGCCGAGTGCTTGACCGCGACTCTTGACCCCTTCCAATTTCTCAACTGCGTCTACAAAAGCAGAAGTCTTCATGCTGCCTTTCTTGCAGAGCATTTGATATGCTGCGTACCGGGGGAACTTCTTGTAGAATTTATCATCCTGCCCTTTAACAGCAGTCAGCTTCTCACCGCACTGAAAGCCACCAGTCTTGCGACCTGGTTTGGATGCTTTCTTACGTGATGCGGTTTTCTTCGTCACTTTCTTGCTTGCTACTTTCTTCTTGCCTTTCTTTTTCGTGGCCATTGGCCTACTCCTTTGAGCTACTGGAGGCAGATTATTGGAACAACGGGATATTTTCATACTGCCTCGAATATAACTGTCGTCATATCCCGCTTTGCGCAAACGCGCAATTTCTTTGCTTTCCTCTTTGGTCCAGGGTTTGATGGGCACTTCGCTCTCCTCAGGTTGATCGTTGATTATATACTAAAGTGTGGCTGCGTTAAAGGTCATAGCTATGAACGGCGCTCGCCATTATGCACATGAGTCGTTTCTTAGCCCGGGTCACGGCGACGTACCAGTTGCGATGCTCGTTATCCGGGTTCAACAGTGCTGCGTCTAGGATGTTCCCGGTTTGATCCAGTAGTACGACCACGTTGTCTGCCTCTCTGCCCTTTGCTTTATGTATCGTGGACAACTCTATTAGCGGGGTCTTGGCTAGGTCTTTGTGGATTGCTAACGCACGCTGGTAATAGTCTAGCGTGTCGGTATCGTTAATTGTCCGGGAAAATATGTCCACAGGGTTAACATCTTTCAAGTCAATCTTAGCTTCGGCGGCTGTGACCAATCCTTTAGTCGGTAGATGAACTAAATCAAGCACATTGTAATTGAGCGATGACTCCCAGACAGCCCTGCGCAGACTCTCGGCCTGTACCATTCCTCCCCGCTGTAGCGTAATGATGGTCATTATCTTTTGGGCTAGTGGATGGTTGATAGAGTAGCCTTTCTCATCCCGGTAGATTTCACCAATACTTCTAAGCCACCAGCGAATATCATCCAGCATAAAGTCACTCCGAGCCAACACAAACCAAGTCTCCTCCTTATGCTTACCAAACGGCACAAACGTATAGTCCCCATACATAGTGAAACTCCCGGCTGCGTCCCGGGGAGACCAGTGCTTGTCTTGCCGCGTCTGTATCCTATTCACTATAAGATTGGCCACGGCGGCTACCTTCCGGGGGCAACGGTAGCTATGTTCCAGTATGATTTTCTCGTCAGCCGGGTAATCCAGCATTTTGTCTACCCGGGAACCAGACCAAGCATAGATAGATTGGTCATCATCCCCGGCAACGTACTGTCGCTCACAGTCACCAAAGGTATTCTCTATCACCTCCCACTGCTGGCCGTTCAGGTCTTGCACCTCGTCGATGATAGATACCTTCACATCAGTCTTAATTGGCGAAGCTAGATAATTGTCGATCATGTCTTGGAAGTCTACCTTGCCCGTCATCATCTTCCATTCCTCATACGCAGTAACAAAATCCTCCATTATACTGAAGTCGTGTATGATCCAATCGGTAGATGCCATCCACGCATCCTTGAGTGAAATCTGCGCGGCCCGGGCAAGGTTATAAGCCTCCAGAGCTATGTCGCCTCGCTCCTTGCGCCGGGGATTATTGCTGAACTCGATGACTCGGTGTATCTGGGCGAACACTTTAAGATCGTAGCTGGTGATGACTTGCTGGCCCGGTAGCCTCGACAGGCTGAAGCAGAGGCTGTGTATGGTACGGAACCAGAACATATCCTTTTGCTTTAACTTGAACTTGGCGGCTGTACGCTTCTTTGCCTCGCTCACGGCTGCGTTGGTAAAGGACACGAATGCTATCTCCAGCGGCTGCACTCCTGCCTCTAGTTCCTGCTCGATGATATCTAGCAGTTTGGTAGTTTTCCCGGTTCCCGGTGGGCCAAATATGGCTGTTCTTTTCATCGTCTGTCCTGATAGTTTTCTGCTTGAGTGCCCTTATAGATATTGCCTACTTCATAAGGCCCAGTATCATTATGTCGACACATTTGTAATTGATTACGTTTCCTGCCGCGATGTATTAGATCGTCGCCCCACCATTCCAGCCACTCCTCGAATGTCAGGTTGAATTCAATGCCGCGTTTGGCGGCTTTATTTTTCTGATTTGTGTAGGCAGTAAGTCGCGGCCTATTTTTCTTGGATCGTGCGGCCTTGGCTTTATAGTAAGCAGGATTGCGACGATAACGTGCAGCATCATATGCTTTTGAATTCGTCATATCGGTTTCTCCTCATCCATATGCTCAAGCAGACTCAAATCCTCTAGGTACCAGAATGCCCTGCCTCCAATTTTCTTTTCCTTTATCTTAACGCCTTCAGCGATCAACGCTTCAAACAATACCTCAGGCAATAGCCCGGGCATACTCAATCGTCGCTTCAGCATCTTAACCAACTGATGTGGATACAAGAACACACCGCCCTTATTATCCGGCATCGGTAGCCCGGAGATACATTGCGCCCAATTCTCAGCGACGTTAGTATGCGAAGCAATATTCACCACTTCGTTCAGCAACAGCCCCCGTTTACCAGAATGTTTGGGTGCCTCGACTTCTTGGGCGGCTGTGGTCATGTCTTGCATCACTTGCGCGAACTGACGTGATTTCATATTTGGGACCATGAACCCGGTCTGCTGCATCACGGCTATCCTGAAAGCGTGTAGGCCGATTATGGCGTGAGCGTTGAGGTAGACTCGCTTGCCGTTAATGGTGACTATATAATAGACATCTTCAGTCAAGAACCTGATGCCGCCTTCCAATTTAAAGTCCACAGCATCGAAAGCATCCCCGCCAATACCGTAAGGCCGCGTGGCGCAGATACTACGCTGACAGACTGCGTTGATAGGTGAATCAGAACATTTGTAGAAGTAAGTTTTCTTCTCCAGATTCCTTTTGATCTGTGCGACTTCCCCGGCGCTGAGTGGAGGGTCCATATGAGCCTCGTTTAAATCATCAATCTTATCTTGCCACTCATCAGGCCAACGCTTTCTAGCAAATACCCCAAGATTGAATAAGCTAATGTTCCGGTTGCCAGCCGGAAACCCGGTACGGACTAAAGTGTTAAGGCACGGTGGGCCACCAGTTAGTGACTGTTCCTCCTCGCTGATGGTGACCTTGTCCAGATCGTCGTGCGTTATAGATCGGAGGAGTGCTTCTTTAATGAAAGTGGTTATGGATGCTCGCTTGCCATTTACTACAGCATACCGTAGCTCATCGCTATCGCCGCCATAGTAAGGCATGTTGATCCAGTTACCAACATCCTCCTTAGTCCTGATCTCATCTTGCTTAGGGAATATCTCAACCCCGGAGTAACCAAGCTCAGCAGCCCACTCCGCCAGCTTAGGCCGCACCTTCTCAGCCATAGCCCCGGGAGGCTTAACGAACAGATACAGATGCGCCCCTCCAGATTTGGAGCGGCAGACGATTAGAGGCAGATGCAGGGCTTTGACTCTTGCTTCTAATTCTTTATGGTCCAGAGGATAAGTATCAACATCAATAGCAGCAAATGCGATAGTATTATCGTCCCTAATGGGGATGACTCCAAGACTACGTTCACCCGATAGATGAAGGTCCCAAATGTCTTGCGTAACTGGCTGCTGGTACGTGATGCCTTTGCCCGCCAGTTTCTCACCAGCCTTTTCAGTAACCTGATAAGTCCCATATGCTCTATCCAGGCCGTTGAATAGTTCCCAAATCTTCATTGACTATCCCTGTATTCTTTTCAACCCTGACGCCGCGATCATCCCAAAACTCTGAGATGCGGATGAACTTATTGGCTGTTATTTGCAGCAATGGTAGGCCCATATGTTGGAGAACAACGTCAATAGCTTTGCTCTCCTCCATTATGCGCTTCAGCGGATGCTCGCTAGATACCCGGGAGGTGAAGATGATAACTTCATGACCATCCCGAAGCCAATCGTGCACACGCCTAACCATGTGGGGAATTGGGGGCCCATAGACACATGGACCCCCGAACCCGTGATACTCGACAAGAGTACCATCCCAATCAACAGCATAAGTTTTACGATTCAAAGTGCATTCTCTGATTCGCCGCCCTGTTGCTGACTGCGATCATACGTCAACAAATTGGCCGTGAGCGCAGCATTGACTGACGCCTGCATCGGCCCAACCGATTCGAGCAACCGAGTATCTTCCAACTTCTCATAAGTCCAACCGTACCAGGTGCCCTTATCATTCGACAGTTTCTCAGTGCTGAATAGCCATTGATAGCTGCGAATGTTCTTCGCCGGGACTTCTTCACCGTTTACATTAAGCGTCATTCCTCGGAGAGTACTCAACCAGACACGGGAGGTCTTTAGTTGAGATGAGGACATGCTAAGCATAATCGGCTCTTGCTCCCCGGTTGGCGTTTCGAAGGCGCAGAAGTAATTGGAATGCAACTTGAGCTCATTACCGTTAGGCAATATGGTTGCGTTCTCTACCCGGGTGCATTGCGCCAACAGTTCCGAGACAATCGGATCAAGCGCATCGTACTCCTGTACAAAGCCGCCGCCATTCGCCCGAGTAACCCACTCGATGTATGTATCCTTATACTTCAGCGGGATCAACGGCACTTCGTTGTACACTTCTTTTCTGACAGTGTGAAGTATCATTCCAGCTTTGGCGCCCTTAATGTAGGCAGTTTCATCTTTGTCGCATTCCGGGGATAACTTCTGGAGTATCCGTAGGAACGGCATCGCATAGCTGCCACTCGTTGCGAGTTCAAACCCTTGATCCTGTAACAGATCATTTAATGTTTCGGTGTTGGGCTGATTCGCACCTTGCTTACCATTACGCTTCTTGCTTACTTTCTTCTTTCTAGCCATTTTCGTTCTCCTTTTGGCGTTGTTAAAACATGGCGTTTCCACCATTTGTATACTCTTAATCTATCACCCAATGTGAAATAATGAAGTCGTTGAACAATTGATGAATGATGCATGCCGTATAATGTTTCAGATATCAATGGTAAAGTATCATTCATTCGTTCGCTATGAGCATAAACCTTTAAAACATGAAAATAATTTCGTTGATACCTGCTCTCAAACCACCAACCTGCGGGCCTTCGTGGACCTACTTCCCAAGTATCAAACCAAGAAGTTATTTCACGTATTTCCCTGATTGCGTGTTTGGCAGCCCTGATAACTTTAATTATATAGTCAAAATCATCAGGGGCTATTGATTTCTTAATTAGTGCCCTATTTTTCTTGAAGAGGTGATATGGATAATAAAAACCTTTCAAATGTTTTTCAGAATAAGTCCCGCTATAATTAGTATCTTCACCCCAGCGCTCAAAACCCAAAATATTCACAAATGCTATTAACTCGGGCGAAGCATTATCACGATGACCGGGAAGAATGTCCATAAAAAAATCAACTGCTTTATTTTTCTCAAACCCCTCTTCAATGCACTTTATTATTTCGTCAGGCTTGGCCCTGAATAATTCAAATCCGCCGCCATTTAGCTTATATGCCTTACAAGCATTGTGCGCAGCGGTTTCAGAGACGCCCAAGTCATTTGTAGGCCATTTCTTCAGCACTACCACTTGTTCATGAAAGAATGTTTGCGCTGACGTAGCTCTTGCGCCTGTTCCTTTGCCTATTTTAATTACTCCTGTAGGCAGTAAGGTAGCGTAAACGTAATCTGAAACTTCCACTTTACTTCACCGTGGTGATCTTTACCACATGGACTTTGAACAAGTCCGATGGCAAACTGTTACCCTGTTCCAATTCAACTCTGGCCCAGGCCTTTAATGTCCCGGCGTGCACTGACTCTACTAAGTCATTACTCACCCCGAGTTTATCCAATGCCTCCTGCGCCTCCTCAGCAGCGTCCGAATCGCCGCGCCCGAATTTAGCAGTTAACACTGTCTTGATTAGACTCCCGTGCTCGTGATCGTCCAGCCATTTATACGCGGCTGGTCGCTGGGGTGCCGGAATGCCTACCTGTATCGAATCTTTGACGCTGATCTTTTTACCATTCACAGTAACCGAATCGAAACCCAGATTCGCCATTAGTTGCGGAATGACTCCTTGGTTGTACTCTCGCTCCTGCGCTTTGGTCGCTTTAAGCAATTCTTCTTGCTCCGCTATCTGTATCTGAAAGTTAAGCAGCTTGTTCACTGCCGTTCCCAGCGTACCCATTTGGGCATCGGTCAGAATCTTATCCTCTGGCCCCTCGGTTAGTTCATCAATTATTGACATTACAATCTCCTCTATACCATTGTTGCTCTTCGTTTTGGCACCACTCATCATCTTGGTGCGCGTAAT
>Ga0255047_10002608_pt1 | contig 11818 bp, 18 predicted proteins | sample JV7_2_1_MG_FD_183640 | JGI IMG/M metagenome (GOLD analysis project Ga0255047, IMG submission 183640) | Seawater microbial communities from Jervis Inlet, British Columbia, Canada - JV7_2_1 | ecosystem: Environmental > Aquatic > Marine > Inlet | place: Canada: British Columbia | collected 2016-10-06
GGTTTTGGTTTATTTCCTGATGATTTAACTGAATTTCCATATAGAGGTGATGAGCCTAATGTCCATAAAGATGTAGTCTACATACCCACACTTAGTGAATTGATTGAGGCTTGTGGAGATGAGTTTAATAATTTAGAACATCATACATATTCTACACCTGTACCTTATTGGGAATGTTGGAGTGTGACTCAGATGTTTCAAGCTATGGGAGAAACCCCAGAACAAGCAGTAAAAAACCTATGGGTTCAACTTAATAAATAAAATGCCTAAAGGAAAATACATTAGAACTGATGCCCATAGAAAAGCTCTTAGTGATGCGTCTAAAAGTCGTATTAGATTTCCTCATTCTGAAGAAACAAAGAGAAAGATTGGTGAAGCACAGAAAGGAGTACCAAGACCACATCAAAGGGGAGAAAAACATGGTATGTGGAAAGGAGGGGTTACTTCAATCAATCAAGCCATAAGACATTCAATAGAGCAAAAACAATGGGTAAAAGACGTATTTGAAAGAGACGACTATACCTGTCAGGATTGTGGAGATAAAGGTGTTAAACTCAACGCACATCATCTTAAATCATTTTCTTTGTTCCCTGAGTTGAGATTAGAGCTAGATAACGGTCAAACATTATGTGTGCCTTGTCACAGAAAGACAGATAATTGGGGAAGTGGTAAGATAGCATTAAATAAGAAGTAGTATGGATATAATATATAATATAAAAAGATTGATATTTAATAGAGACTTACAAATATGTACGAGTTGTAGAGGTATAGAAGGTAAACATTGGGAAGATTGTAAAAATGATTAAACTAAACCACAACAAGAACCTAAAGACACATGACTTGCCTGTATATACAGTAGAAAGCTTAACTCATGGTATAATTACAGAAACAACTGTAAATTAACTGTAACTTATGGGAAATCCAAATCCACTAAAAGAAAATCAATTCAAAAAAGGAGCTGAATGGACAGGTAATGCTAAAGGTAGACCCAAAGGTTCTATTAGTGTTATAGGAGCATTAAAGAAAGCATTTGAAGAGAACCCTGAACAGTTTGAAGAATTCTTAGCAAGATACAAGAGTAACCCTAACAATGAGAAGCACATTACAGAGATGATAGACGGTAAAGCACAGGCTAAGCTTGATGTAACTACTGACGGAGAAGCAATAACACCTTTACTGGTGAAATTTATAGATGACAAATCAGATGACAATGGAGATACCAGTTGAGTTTAAACGTTTGTTTGACAGAGATTGGAGAGAAGCAGCAGTACATGGAGGTAGATACTCCCTGAAGTCTCATACTGTGGCTAGGTTTTTACTGATTAGAGCAAGACAAGAAAGAACTAGGATTGGTTGTTTTAGAGAGTTCCAAAACTCTATCAATGAGAGTTCACACCAACTACTAGCTGATTTAATTGAAGAATACAAGCTTACTGAATTTAGAGTAACTGACAAGAGCATTATAAATACTATTAACGGCTCAGACTTCCTATTCAAAGGACTACATCGTAATGAACAGAACATTAAGTCTACAGAGGGAATAGACATAGCATGGGTAGAAGAAGCACAGGCTGTATCTGATAAGAGTCTTGAAATCTTAACTCCTACTGTTCGTAAGGAAGGTTCGCAGATTGTTTATACATATAACCGATTGGAAGAAGAAGACCCAGTACATAAACGTCTTGTAATTGAGGGAAGACCTAATACACTCGTAATTAATGTAAACTATGATGTAGCACTCAAGTATGGATTTATGCCAGAACAAGTAAGACTTGAGATGGAAGATGATAAACTAAAAAGACCTGATTTATACAAACATAAGTGGCTAGGAGAACCAGAACAACTAAATGAACAACGTATTTACTTAGATTGGGAGACAATAGACACATTACCACATGAAGCTAGACTAGAGAGATATGGAGTAGACTTTGGCTGGAGTCCCGACCCAGCAACTATTGTAGCTATTTACTACTGGAATGGAGGTTATGTGTTAGATGAAGTATCTTATAGATTAGAGATGTCTAACAGAGAGATGGCAGGAGTATTAAAGAACTTACCTAAAGCTTTAGTTATAGCTGATAGTGCAGAACCTAAGAGTATCGCAGAGATAAAGAGTTATGGGGTTAACATACTACCCTGTAAGAAGGGGGCAGACTCAATCAGACATGGAATAATGGCAGTTCAAGACCAGAAGATATTTGTAACAAGTAGCTCAACTAACTTACTTAAAGAGTATAAACACTACTTATGGAAGACTAGTAAAGAAGGTAAACTAATGCCAGGAGTTCCAGAAGACGGTAACGACCACTGCTTAGATGCAGTACGTTATGCAATGAACTCTTTGATAACTGTTATGAGAAAGAAAGAGATGGTAATCAACTTACCTGACTTCGTTACAAGACAGAATAACGGGAATAGAGGAAGATAGTTATCCACAAGTTAAAAGGATAAGCGTTTCTGTGCTATAATACAAAAAAATCTATGGCAACACAGAAAGCTAACTTTACAATCAAATTAGACATTGGAAAAAACACTTATAAGACAAGTGGAAAAACTTTATTAGAGGCATTACAAAAGGTAAAACCAAAGGATTACATAGGTTGGGGCTACATTGAGGTAACTACTAAGGATAAATCAAGTAAGATACCCATTAAACTAGTACCAGCTAAACTACAGAGAATCTTTGAGAAACCTATAGAGATGGAACTTTATGCTAAAAGACTAACAGCTCTTATATGAAACAAAACATACATGATTACATTGTTGAACAGGAAACTCAGTATCAACAACCTATAGACATAAACGGATGGCGATGGAATATGCCAGAACACGTTAAAACATCCTTCTATTACAAACATGGAAGGCTTTTATCTGGTAATGACGACAACACACCAGTTAAGAACATAACTAAACCAATACTTAATTTACAATACAGAGCAGAAGACATAGACGTTAAAGACGTTACTATTTATGTAGATGACCCAGAGAGCTACCACCTATCATTCCTTGTTAAGAAATACTACGATGACGTATTCTCAGTAGATAACACACTAGATACCTTCTTTGATGAGGTAAAAGAGTCAAAGATTGATTACGGACTAGGAATAGCTAAGAAGATGGCAGATGCTAAGCCAGATGTAGTAGACCTACAATCAATAGCATTCTGTGACCAAACTAACGCAGCTTCAGGACCTATTGGAATAAAACATCACTACAACCCAGCAGAACTGAAAGATATGGAGAAGGTAGGATGGGGTAACGAAGCTAATGGAGCTACAGCCACAGTTGATGAAGTTATAGCTAAATCAGAGATGAACAAGGTTATTGATGAAGAAACACAGATAGAGATGGCAACACCAGGAGCTTACATTGAAATATATGAAGTTCACGGCGTATTACCTAAATCATTCCTAACTGACGACTTTATTGAAGAAGATTTAAATGAATACACACAACAGATGCACATAGTTGCTTTCTACAATGACCAAGAGGGTAATAGACGTTCAATGATACTATTCCGAAAGGAAGAGAAAGAATCACCATTCATGTTCCTTGTAAGGGATAAGATATACAGCAGAGCTTGTGGATGGGGAGGAGCAGAAGAACTATTTGAAGACCAAGTATGGACTAACTTAGACATTATCCGAATGAACGACATGCTGGATAGTGCATCTAAGACAATACTTAAATCAGTAGGAGCAGACCTAAAGAGTCGTTATCCAAATGGACTAAAGAACATGGATAACCTACAGATTGTAGAGCTTAACGAAGGTGAAGACTTAGGACAGGTAGACACATTCCCACGAAACATGCAGTTATTCCAACAGTCAGTGGCTAGTTGGGAACAACACGCACAATCAATGGGTTCAGCACAAGACCCACTACTAGGAGTACCAAGTAAGTCAGGAACACCATTCAGAGCGCAAGAAAGACAAGTTATTGAAGGAAAAGGTATACATGAATACAGAAAGGAGAAATATGCACGATTCCTTGAAGATATACACCAAGATTGGATAATTCCACACATTCAAACAGAAATCACTAAGGGAGTTACATTCCTATCAGAACTATCAACAGATGAGATGAAGTTCGTATCTGATGCACTTGTTAAGAACAAAGCTAAACAGTTTGCTATTGATAAGATGCTTAGTGGAGAACTTGTAACTGAAGAAGAGATAGAACTATACAAAGCACAAGTTAGACAGGATTTCGTTGATGGAGGTAACAAGAAGTTCATTGAGATTCTAAAGGGAGAATTTAAGAAACGACCATTACGTGTTAAAGTAGACATCGCAGGAGCTTCTAAAGACCTAGAACTAATGACAGATAAGCTAGTAAACATCTTCAGACAGATAATCTCTAACCCTCAAGGATTCCAACAGACAATGCAGATGCCAGGTATGGCTAAGACATTTAACCAGATACTTGAATCAAGTGGTATCTCACCGATAATGTATGCAGGAATAACAGAGCCAACTCAACAACCTCAACAACCTCAACAACCTCAAGCTATAACACCAGAGCTTGAGACAGAACAATTAACAGCTAACGTATAATAAATGGATTATTTAAACGAGATAGAAAAAGCAGAAGTTGTAACATTCCTTGAAAACAAGACAATGAAAGAGGCAGTTAAGAAGGTGATACTTAGTGGAGTCTATTTTGACGGTATTATGGAAGAAGGGAAACCAGCAGACCCACTAAAGAATTTTATGTTAGGCACACTCTCACAGCAAACAGTAATGATGAACGATGATAAACACATGGGAGCTATAGCGAGAGCTATGATTAACGGTGTTAGCATGGTTGAGTCAGGCTTTGCAGAGTTAGAGAAATGTAAACCAGTCAAGGTCGAAGAGAAGCCAATAGAAAATAAAGGAAGATAACATGGAAACATATAGAAAAGTATTAACAGTAGGTCTTATTCTCTTAGCTGGATTAGTAGCAGGAGTATTACTTACAGAATCAAACGTAGTAGGTTCTGCACCATCAGGACTACCAGCATCACAGAGAATAGCTACAACGACAGTTGTTGGACCAGACTTTGCAACAACTATCTTTGCCAGTAAGGCAAGTTGTGCATCAAGAGTTGTATCAACAACAGATGGAACAAACCAAGAGATATTAATCGTGTTTGGAACTCCAACAAACGGAGATATTGCAACACCAACAGCGATAGTTGGGCATGCACAAACAGGAAGTACAACAGTAGCTTATGATTCAGGTATTTATGGATGTGGAGCATGGAAGGGCTATGCAACAGCATCTACAACATTACTTGTATCAGAGCTTTATTAACAGTTAATCAATAGAATTATGTCACTACGAGATATTAAGATGACGAGCCTAGCAGACAAACTTTACGGAACTCCAAAGGAGGAAAAGAAAGTTAAGAAGGAGGCAAAGACAGTAGGGAGTTTACTAAAAAAGTCGAAGAAGAATTAATAACCAAAAATTAAAAATATGAACACTAAATTTATAGCAGGGATAGCAGCAGCAGTAGTTCTAGTAGCAACAGTAGGTCTGTTGACTGGAGGAGTAGGACCACAAGGACCAAAAGGAGATGACGGAAGAGTTGGAGCATCAGTTGGTCCAGACCATACAAATCTACAGAACTTCTTTTCTAACTTCACAATAGGTGGAGATGCTGGTTCAAGGTATGCAACAACATCAACAGCAGCAACATACGCACTTACAGCAACAGAAGTAAGAAAGAAGAACTCACTAGTTACATGGACACCAAACGTAAATACTACATTGACATCAATGGCTTCAACATCAGCTCCGTTAAGTGGAATGAAAGTTGGAGAAACATTTACTCAAACTTGGTACAACGCCTCATCAACAGCAGCATCTACAATTACATTTGCAGCAGGAACAGGAGTTGATGCACAAGAGCTAGAAGGAGGTTCACTTATTGTTAATGGACTTGAGGGAGCAACCCTTACATTCATTAAGAAAGCAGATACAGACGTTATGATGCTTGTAGCACCATGGCAAGTAGCGGACTAATCAATTAATTATTAGAGAAACCTAAACTCTTAAATATGGAAGAAATAAATAATGAGAACGTTGACTCTCCAAACGACGACACACCAATTCAGGACGATGTAGCAACTGATGCACCAGCAGATGATGATACACCTGACACGGCTGCTCTACAGGACAAGGTTATGGAATTAGAAGGAAGTAACCGACAACTGTTTGAAAGAGCTAAGAAGGCAGAAGGGTTTACTAAGGGAACTGACGGAGAATGGACAAAAAGAGAAGCTCCTAAGCCTAAAGCAAAACCAGGACCAAAACCCAAGACAGAAGTATCAGGAGAGCTAGATTACGGACAGAAAGCTTACTTAAAAGGGGAAGGTATAGAGTCAAACGAGTTTGAATTTGTACAAGACCAACTACAAGAAAGTGGAATGAGTCTAGATGGACTGTTAAGCAATAACTACTTCAAGTCAGAGTTGGAAAACAGACGGAATGAGGCAACTACAGCAAACGCTATCCCATCAGGGACTAGAGGAGCTAAGGAAGCAGCAGCAACTGAAGTCGCACACTGGATTAGTAAAGGGGAATTACCCGAGAACACTCCAGAGAACAGGCAACTAAGACAAGATATAGTTAATGAAAGAACTAAGATAGAAGTAGATAGGTCTAAGTTCGCACAACAGGGCATCATAGACAGGTAACTCGAAGCCATCCTGATTTATTAAAAACTTAAATCAGTATTAATATGGCAAACACATTTAATACAGGAGTTCATAAAGAAGATTGGATGACCAAACTTCAAGAACGACTGGATAAGCCAACAAACTGGAAGGAAGTTGCTGATGTTATCTATTCAGAGAACTACATCATCAATGCACCTTACATGTCTACAGAGTTCGGCTCACAAGTTGGAACTCGTGGAACAGCGTACGGATTTGAGGACTTCACACTGACTAACGATACAATCACAGTTAGCGTTAAGAAAATTGCACCAGTGTTCGTAGACCGAGCAGACATGGCACAAATTGCTTACGTTAATCAGATGGAAATCGCAGGACGTCAGGCGAAAATCCTTAATGACGACATTGAAACTGCCATGCTTGCAGACCACGCTGCATGGACAGATGTTGGAGATGTTTCAGGAGTAGTTACTTCAGGAAACACAACACAATTCACAGTATCAGCTACTAACATCGATGATATCGTAAGAGGTATCAGAAGAATCGTGACAGTAGCTAATGGAACAGACATGATGGATAGAAATGGTCTATTCTTCGTATGGCGACCAGCAGACTTTGAAGCACTTGAGCAATTCGCACAAGCTAACGGTTTCAACCTAGCTGACGCTGCACTTAAGACAGGAATCGATGCAGGTTACCACCTACTTGGTGCTGACCACTATGTATCAAACTCACACGCTGCTAATCACGTGATGGCAGGAGTTAAGAGAGTATTCCAGATAGGTATTCTTAGGACTACTTATGGACAAATCGTTGTAACAGAAGACCCTAACCTACAATCAGGTACAGGTGTTATTGCACGAGTTGACTACGGAGTAAACTCACCAGCAGGATTGACTTCAATTTTGTACGATATTAACGTCGTATAAACGGCTCTGTTAAGCCACGTGTAGACAATTAGTTTACATACTCAGCTCTTTACGGAGAGTTGGGATATGGAAATTAAATTAGCCATCGGATTACCAACAAATAGAGGAGTAAAGCCAAAATGTGCTGAATCCATCTTACAAATGGTAAATCACAGCAATCTTGATTACCATTTCATTGTTTCTACCTATGGATATAACACAGCCGAGAATAGAAACTACATTACTGCTCAAGCGGTAAAAAACAACTGCACACACTTACTTTTATTGGATGATGACATGCTTTACGAAGCAGACTCAATAGATAAGCTATTAGCCCATAAGAAACACATAGTAGGTGCAACATACAGTGTTAGACGATTACTAGAACCAGACCAAAACAACCTAGTAATTGAGTTCTTTACAGACGATGAAGGTAAACCACTAAAAAGTGACACTGAACCATTTAAATGTTCAGCACTTGGTGGAGGACTTCTCTTAATAGACTTAAAATCAATCAGGGACTTAGAACCTCCTTTCTTCTGGTATAAAGCAAATATGTCAGTAGGAATGGTGACAATGAGTAACGATTGGTGGTTCTGCGAGAAGGCACGAAACGCAGGATGGAACATCTGGTGTGACCCTTCGCTGTTGCCAAAACACATCGGGGACTATGAGTTCTAATGATATAATGTATACATATGCCTAAAGGAATATACAAAAGAACAAAACCAGTATGGAATAAAGGAATCAAAACAGGTTCTAATCCAGAACATTCACAACGAATGAAAGGTAGTATTCCTTGGAATAAAGGAGTTAAGTTATCTGAAGTGCCTGAATACTCTAATATGGGTTTCCAAAAAGGGCATGAACATTTTGATGGTGCAGAGAAAGGATGGTTTGAAAAGGGTGTCGTTCCAAAGACTTGTTTTAAACCAAATGACAGCAGAATTACTGGAATCAATAGTCATAACTGGAAAGGAGGAATAACTCCTGAAAATCATAAGATACGAAATAGTTTACAGATGAAGTTGTGGCGAACATCTGTCTTTGAAAGAGACGACTATACTTGCCAAGAATGTGGAGACAGAGGAGTTACATTAAATGCAGACCATATTAAACCATTTGCTCTATTTCCAGAATTACGATTTGCAATAGATAATGGCTTAACACTTTGTGTACCTTGTCATAAAAAAACATCAAGCTATATGAATCGTTGGATTAAAAAAGAAGATTATGAAGATTAAAGTTTTAATTGGAGTTCCTTGCAATAGAACTGTCAAAGCAAAGACAATGGAATCTTTATTGAAACTTGTTGATTACAGTAATGATAAATATGAGTTTGATTTCACTTTTGCAATTGAGGGATATACTATCGCCGAAAATCGCATCTATTGTGCGATAAAAGCAATGAAAGCTAACTGCACACACTTATTGTTCATCGATGACGACATGACCTTCCCACCAGAGACGCTAGAACAGCTCCTAAGCCACGAGAAAGAAATAGTTGGAGTAGTTGCTAGTCCACGAATGATTACAGAGAATACGACCGTTTTGAAGCTTGATGGCGATGTCCTAATGAAGCATGAAATACCGAAAGAACTCTTTGAAGTAACACATGTTGGAACAGGAGTAATGCTGATAGACATGGAAGTCTTTAAGAAGATAGGAGAACCTTACTTTAAATTCACAACACACTTAAACGGAATGACCTTAGATGGCGAAGACGCATACTTCTGCCAGAGAGCAAGAGAGAAAGACATTAAAATATATTGCGATCCAACATTATCAATCGGACATTTAGGAGATTATTTATATTAATATGGTATTTTCAGACACAACAAATAAAACAGGTATGATTCAAACATTTGAGTTTTGGACTCGAATGAAAGATGGAGATGTGACAGGCACACTCTTAAGCCAAGTAACAACACGAATAAATAGTGCATTTGAACGCATTATGCCTCTTCTGCTTTCATACAGCGATAACATTCGTTGGGATGATTCAAATCACACAGATGCACCGTCTGGAACTTTCAATATCGTAGCCAATCAAAACGACTACAAGTTCGCAGAAGATGACAACAACTTGGACATTTTAAACATCACACACGTTGGAAGAAAAACAGTATCAGGAGACACTGTATTCACAGGACTAACAAGAATAAAAGCAGACGACCCAAGAGTTCCAACAATTCTTAACCCAGATACAAGCGTAACTGGTATTCCATCAGGATTCTTGGAATTAGGTGGAAGAATTTACTTTGATATATTACCGAACTACTCACTGACAAACGGAGCAGAGATTATCTTCGGAAGAGAACAAGAGTATTTTTCAGCAACAGGAGATGACACAAAGGAAGCAGGTATTCCAAAGCCTTTCCATGAATTACTTGTGCTATATGCAGCTCTAGACTGGAACATGGTAAACAGAACAGCAGACGGAAACCTAATTTCACTACTACAACAACGAATTAAGAAAATAGAAGAAGATTTAAAGAACTTCATTGACCTAAGAAACCCAACAGATGTAAAAATGTGTATGGCAGGTGTAAATCACAGATAACATGGCAGAAACACTAACAAATAAAGCATTAAATACAGCAACGATAACTAACCCAGAGTTCAGCTCAGCTAGTCTTACTTGGGATGAAGCAGAGTTTACTTGGGACGAAGCAGCTGGAACATGGGATAACCCATACAACCTTGCTAACCAAGCAGTAAACGATACAACTATTACTAATAAAGCACTAAGTTAATATGAAACAAACATTAATATCATTAGTCCTAACAGTAACAGTAGTATTCGGATTCTATTTATACTTTCCACTGCACACGTTAGATTTTGGTTCCAACAACCTGGGAGCTACGGTAACAACCATAGCAGGGTCAGACACGCTAAAAAACTCAAGAGGTGTGATAAACACTAACTTCTCTAATTTAAATACAGACTTAACTGCTTTAGAAGCAACAACAACAATGAGTCTTCTAACAACTTTAGCTAACTTAACAACTGTTGGAACTATAGGAACAGGTGTTTGGGAAGGAACTACAGTAGACGAAGCTCAAGGAGGAACAGGACTTACATCATACGCAACTGGAGACATACTATATGCTTCAGCATCAAATGTATTAAGTAAACTAACAGCATCATCAACAAATGAAGTTCTTACCTTAGTAGGAGGGATTCCAATTTGGAGAGATGTGAGTGTTAATGTAGCCAATGACTTTTCATGGACAGGATTACATACATGGACAGCAACAACTACTTCAGCAACAACTACAGCAGATAGAATCCTAATAGGGACTGACATTGTTGGAGTAGCAACATCAACAACATTTACAGCATCAGGAACATGGACAAAACCAGATGGAGCTAGATATGTAGAAGTTCACCTTATTGGAGGCGGAGGAGGTGGTGGTTCTGGTAAGAAACAATCAGGAGGATGTGATTCTGCTGGAGACGGAGCTGGAGCAGGAGGTGGTGGTGGATATTCAATTAAAACATTTAACGCAGATGCACTTAGTGCAACTGAGACAGTAACAGTAGGTGGAGGAGGTGCAGCAGGTGCAGCACAAACAAGCAACGCAGATGGTAACGCAGGTACAGCAGGAAGCATCACAACCTTTGGAAGTACAGTAATAGCAGGAGCAGGAGGTGGTGGTGCAGGTGGAGCTGGAGCAAGTGGAGGTGGCTCAGGAGGCTCAGGAGGTGCTGGATTCGGAGACACTGTAAACTCAGGAGGTGCTGGAGGTGCTGGAGGAGACGATGTAGCAGGTAATCAAGGTACAGATTCAGCAGGACCACCATCACCAAGAGGAGGAGGAGGAGGTGGAGCATGTAACGAACTTGATGGAGGAGCAGGAGGAGCATTCATAACTTATTACACAGATGCAGGTGGTGCAGGAGGAACTGGTAACGCAGGAGGTTCAGGAAGTGCGGGAGGAACAGTAGATTTTGATTCACTATTCATCGGTGCAACTGGCGGAGGTGGAGGTGAAGGTTACAACTCAGGTGGAGCTGGAGGTGCTGGAGGTGCAGGAAATACTTATGGCTCAGGTGGTGGAGGAGGAGGTTCAACAGGAAACAACACTTCTGGTGCAGGTGGAGCGGGAGGAGGAGGAATAGCAGTAGTAATATCTTATTTCTAATATGCCAACAGTAGCAATAAATAAATGGAGTGATGGAATGGTAAATGACCCACGTAATACACGTGAAGGAGTTTGTCGTTTCTCTCAAGGTTTTGA
>Ga0255047_10002609_pt1 | contig 11814 bp, 6 predicted proteins | sample JV7_2_1_MG_FD_183640 | JGI IMG/M metagenome (GOLD analysis project Ga0255047, IMG submission 183640) | Seawater microbial communities from Jervis Inlet, British Columbia, Canada - JV7_2_1 | ecosystem: Environmental > Aquatic > Marine > Inlet | place: Canada: British Columbia | collected 2016-10-06
CGCGACGACGTCGAGGTGGTGGTAATGGACGTAATGATGCCACGAATGACCGGCCTCGAAGCCTGTCGCCACCTGCGCGGCAAGCAGCGCACAGCGAGCATCCCCATCATCCTGCTGACCGGCTGCGACGACGTGGCCACGCGCTCGGCCGGTATGAAACTGGGCGTGAGCGAGTTTCTCTGCAAGCCCTTTACACACCACGAGCTGATGGACCGCATAAACGCGCAGCTGCACGCGCGCGAAATCTCTCGTCAACTGGCCAGCGCCGAAGACAGACTACAAGCGGGCTGAATTCAGCGCAGTGCGGGGTTCAAGCGCTCGTCGTTGTAAGCCTTGTACTGCCGGTAGAGCTGGAACCTGCGGCGTCCCTGCCGACAATCACTGAGCAACTGCTGCAGGCAGTCGGCGAGATCGCCGCGCTGTCTTATGAGCACTTCCAACTTGCCGGCACACTCGCGGCCAAGCTCCGGGTCGTCATCGCGGGCCGCGTTAAGTCCCATGTGGTGGATTTTTAACGACAGTATCGACAGGCGGTCTATCATCATGCCGGCGGTCTCGGAGTGCAGGGGTGCCGACGCCTCCAGGGAGTCGGCCAAGTCGGCCAGGAGAAATTCGTCTATCAGCTCCACGCGATCGTTTCGGCGCTGATTCCAGCCATCGATCTGCCGTTTTACTTCGGCGATCACCGAATCGTCAACATCGCGACGGCGGGCCTCGTCCTCCAGGTTCCACAGCCCGAAGTTGCAGCTGTGCTGGGCCAGCACGAGCGAAAGCAGTTCCTCGCCCGGGGCAAGCTCCCCCGGGGCGCCAGCGGGCCCGTACCACTGGCCCAGGGCACGGTCATGCACGGCCACTACGTCAATATCCAACGACATACCGGCCATCTAGCACATCCCCACAGGAAGGGGGAGACGCGCCCCTTCTCGATAGCAGTAACAAATAGATGCACCTTAATGGACAGCTGTGTACCCCGGTTGGCGGCCACCAGGGCCGGGCAGGAGCTTTACCCGCGAAAACATTAACCTGGCGGAGGCGCTAGGGATGGCACAGCGTTTGCTGGATCAGGACATGGTTCACCTTCCCAAACGGCGAACGGCCACCCTGCTGCTGGCGGCCTGCCTGCTGCTTGCCGAGTCGCCCTGGGCTACCAGCCTCCCCGACGCCCGCGGGGCGCTCGAGATCAAAGGCCAGCGGCGCCTTCCCTCGGTGGCCCGAGTTATGGCCAAACGACAAGCCGACGTCTCCCCCGCCCCACGGGCCGGCCTGGCGCCCGGCCGGCATCAAGTTGCAAGGCTCGACCGCTACGAACACCTGCTGCGCTACTACTCTTCGCTGGCCTGGGGTGAATCTGACCGCCGCATTTCCAGCAATTATCTCAGGGCCCTGGTTCTTACCGAGTCTGGTGGCCGCGCCGACGCCGTGTCGCCGGTGGGAGCCCGCGGGCTTACCCAGCTCATGCCGGCCACGGCGAGAGCCGCCGCGCGCCGACTTGCGGCCGACGGGCGCGATTACCTGTACGTGGACAAAGCTCAACTGCGCGGATTCGACGAATCGGATCTGTTTGACCCCGCCATAAACCTGCTGTTGGCCAGCTACATCAACGCCATGCACGTGAACCGCTTCGAACAGCGTTACGACCTCCTGGCAGCGGCATGGAACGCCGGCCCAGGCGCCGTGCGCCGCTACGGCAACACCACGCCGCCCTATCGCGAAACCCGACAGCACGTCAGCCGGGTGCTGGGTTACATGCGCTGGTATGAGAGCAACGCCTGGGGCTGAGGCGCCTCAGACACTGGCCGATGAAGCTGCCAGCAAGGAACGGGTGGCAGCGACTACCTGCTCGACCGTTACTTCCGTTGTAACTTGAGGGGATTGGCGACTGGGCGCCAGACCGTCCACGTAGTGCTCCTCGCTCCTGAGTATCCTGTGGTCAACCAGCTCCAGCGGTGCGGCCGTGGTCAGCGGTTTCGGACCCGAAAATACCGCCGCTGGCACACCCTGCAGCCAGGCCATGTGCAAGGCCGCCGTATCGCTACCCACGTAGGCCCTGAACTGGCCCGTCAAGGCCACAAGCTGGGGCAGCGTGGTTGAGGGCGCCACGCTGCTGCCCGATCCAAGCGCGCCACGCAGCTCCTCTACCAGCTCCACTTCGTCGGGCCCCCACAGCAGCATCGCCCTTATGCCGGCGGCATCGAGCCGCCGTAGATACTGCCTCCAACGCTCAAGCGGCCAGCGCTCGCCCGCACGACCACTGCTGCAGCCCGGATAAAGGGCCAGTTCGGGGCAGCCGGCCTGGCTGTACATCTCCGAGGCGCGCAGGAGAGCCGCGGGGTCCAGGTGCAGGCCCAAAAGCTCGCGCTCGATGGCCGTGTTGATGCCCAGCGGAGACAGCAGCTCGAGAAAACGGAGGACGCGGTTTTCCCAACTGTCACGCAGGCTTACCCAGTGGTTCATAAACAGGTAATTGCACTCGCTGCCATCTTTGCGTGAGTAGCCAACGCGCAAGGGCGCGCCACTCATCCAGGCAACCAGCCCACTCTTGAGCCTGCCGTGAAAGTCGATGACGACTTCGTAGCGGCCGGCCCTGAGCTCGCGCCTGAAGCGTTTTATTTCGGCCCAGGCCCGACCGACACCGGCCGTGAGCTCGGAGCGGCGTAACACGTGAAAGCGGTCGATAGCCGGGTGACCCTCGAGGACGGGCAGTACGCGGTCCTCTACCGCCCAGGCCACTGTGGCTGCAGGACGGGCTTCGCGCAGACGTTTTATGGCCGGGCACACGCGCAGACAGTCACCCACCGCGCCAAGGCGGATCACCAGTATTCGGGCTCCGGGATCTCTGAGTGCTGAATGGTCCACGACCGGCTCTATATCACGGACTACATACCGGCCCAGCCCGGGGCCGCTTATTAAATCCATGTCGTTGAAAAGCAGGCCCTTGCTTTTGTACAAGTGTGGGGCGGCGACGGTACGAGCCTGCGGGGGAACGAAGCCAGCGCCACGGGAGAGAAAAATGAAAGTAATCAAGCAGCAAGCAGGCTTCCCCCGAGCCGCTACTCTCTGTGCCGACCTGCTGGCCGTTAGCCTTCTACTGGCAGGCCTTCTTGCCCTGCCCACGCCGTCTTATGGCCACCAGAGGCTCGTGACCGGGCCGCTGGCCATGCAGCCGGCTTCGCCTCGCGGGGATGAGGCCCGCCTGGCCTTCGACGAAAACGCCCAGGACCTCGCTCGCCTGCGTTTCCTGCTCGAGCGCGTTGAGGAGGAGCACAACCGGCGGGTCGCCGAGCGCCTGAACTCGAGCAGCCGGGACCTCTCGATCTACTTCGATACCGCTCCCCGGCCGACCAGCGGAGGAGAAAACAAGTGACGCCGCAGGACAAGGGCAAGTCGCGACGGCTGTTCGTCAACGCCCTGTTGGCAGTGCTGCTCACCAGCGCCGGTGCGCCGGGCAGCAGCAGCGCCCAGCAGTCCTACCCGACGCCGGGCGGGGCCTCGGGCTCGCAGACCGGCGACGGTTCGGCGCCTTTCGCGGCCCTGGCCGCCGACCCCACGGCCGACCTTTTTACCGGTTCGGCCACCGTGGGCCTGCCCATCACCGTGCCGCCTGGCCGTGGTGATCTCACCCCCAGCCTTGGCCTGGCCTACAACAGCGCGTCCTCCTCGTCGCCGGGCGGCGCCTGGGGTCGTGGCTGGGGTCTACCAACGGCAAGTATCAAGCGGTCAACAAGGTTCGGAGTGCCCCGTTACGACGGCAGCGACACCTTCGTGCTTGAACTGGGTGGAGCCGCCATAGAGCTGACCCCCGAGCAGGGCCAGTTGTACCGGCCAGCCAGTAACGAGTCAGCGCTGCGGGCCGGCTGGGACCAGGCTGCCAACCGCTGGAAGGTATTCGATCCCACCGGACTGGTGCACTGGTTTGCCGCCGGCACCGGTCCCGACACCAGCCAGCCCGACGAAACATTCTCCTGGGTAATCGAAAAGACCGAGAACCTGTTCGGCAACACGATGGAGTACCAGTGGCAGGCCTTCGGGTCGGGCGAGCTGCTGCCCACGGCGGTGCGCTACGGCGGCAACCAGCAGATAGCCAACTTCATAGAAGTCGCCTTCGATTACCTCCCGCGCGTGTATCCCGACCAGCCAAGGGCAGACTACGGCGCCGGCTTCCGCCGCGAGTTCAGCCAGCTGCTCGACAAAATAGTCACCCGCGTAAATGGCCGGGAAATACGTCGTTACAGTCTGACCCACGCCGTTGATGCCGTGACCGGTGCGGCCCTGCTGCAGACAGTCAACCTAAACGGCTACGGCCTGCAGGCACAGGACGACGTATCAATGCCTCCGGCAGTGTTCTTGTACGCCCCTACCCTGCAGACCGGCTGGCCGCTGGGGAGCCTCGAACAGCGGGCCGATTACGCCATAAGTTTTGAAGGGCCAGACCGCATCCGCGACCCGCGAGGAGAGCCCAAACTCGAGCTGCTCGACATGACCGGCGACGGGCTGGTGGACCAGCTCGAAACCGGTGGCGACGAGGTCACTCTGCGTCGAGGCAACGGCCGTGGTTTTGACCTCGCGGTCGACTGGCCGTCACCCGTTCTCAACAACATAAGGGACATCGACCAGGCCTCGAACATACAACACAACATTTTTGACCTCGACGGTGACGGCCTGCCCGACTACGTCGAAGCCGACGAGGCCAACCTCTGCAGCGGCCCGGGCCTACCGACGGCCTGGTGCCTGCACCGCAACACCGGCAACGGCTTCAGCCTTGTGCCGCAGGCCTGGCCCGCGCCCAGCTTCGACATCCGCCAGGCCGACGCCAACGGCGACCGGGTGCACGTTGAAATCGTGGACCTCAACAGCGACGGCCTGCCCGACTGGGTGGCCAGCTGGCCGTGGAGTGCGGCCAACCCCTGGTGGACCGTGCACTGGAATACGGGCTCGGGTTTTTCGGCCATGCCATCGCAGTTTGCCGCGCCGCGAGCCTGGATCATGCAACGCCACAGCCCGGGCGACGAGGGCTACCTGGTCAGCGGACTTATGGACATAAACGGCGACGGCCTGCCTGATTTCGTTGATGCGGCGCCCAGCACCTGGCCCAACGCGACGGGAAACTACTCGCCGCAGGAGATGTCCGAGCAGCACTGGCTGGTCTACTTCAACAACGGCAGCGGCTTCGAAAGCCAGCCTCGCAGCTGGGGGCCCGGCGGCAACGGCGGCCCAGGGGGAAACGAGCCGCTGCTGGCCAACTACATCAGCCACGACCAGTCGCTGTCGAACTCGGTGAACAGCAGCTCCACTGCCTCGCAGGAGCTTGTCGACATAACCGGCGATGGCCTGCCCGACCTGGTGGCGCCCATAACCGGCAGCGGGCAAGCACACCTCGAAGTACTGCTTTGCATCAACGGCGAGGCGGCCTGCCAGGTCGACCCCTTCAACGTGGTTAACCCGCCCGTCTGCTGCCTGAACAACTACCTGTTCGTCAACAACGGATCCGGGTTCTCCGACCCACAGCCGCTTGCCTGGTGGAACGATAGCGGTCGCCTGCGTCTTGTCTCCACGCCCCCCGCGGTTCCCTACCCTTCGCCGCAGTTTAACCACGACCTGCTCGACTTTGACGGTGACGGCCTGGTGGACCTGGTCGAACTGCACCGCCAACCCGACGGCAGCAACCTCTGGCAGGTTCACCTCAACCCGGCTTCGCCCGGGGCCGGCTGGTCAGCCACCCCCGATCACCTGCGCACCCGCCCGGGAGCAATGGTGGCCATGGAAAACGGCGTTGGCGGAGTCACCCAGCTCGAGTACAGCCCGGTCTCCATGCAGGACGACGAGGCCTGCCAGTACGACGCGCAGGGCAACCGGCAGTCGGGCAAGTGCCTGCCCTTTCCCTGGTGGACGCTTACCCGGAGTACACTACTCGACGTAATCGACACCGACAACGACCCGGTAGTAAACGACTGGGCCTACCAAGGGGCGAGCTGGGACCCCGTCGAGCGCGAGTTCCGGGGGTTTTCGGAGGCAGTAGCCGTCAACCCTGCCGGCATCGCCAAGTTCACCTGGTTTCACCAGGACCCGGTACGCAGGGGTAAGAGCTACAGCAGCGCCCGCCTGGGCAACTCGCCCTGCCTGCCCGGTAGCAACTGCAACCCCTGGGATTACCAACTCGACCGCAACGACACTACCTGGCCCGAACCCGATGACGTACTGTCGGGCAGCGCGTTGCTGGCCCCCGTATCGCAGACTCGGACACCGTGGCGGTGGGACGGCTCATGTGGGCAGCCGGCCTGCCCGCTCGACGAACTCGCGCTCACCACCAGCTGGCAGTACGACCAGTGGGGCAACGAGACACGGCGCGCGAGCAGCTCACCCTCCATCCCGGCTGCCGTAAGCACAGCCGAATACGCAGAGTTTCCAGGACCCAACCCAAGCACCCTTGACGGCAGGCTTATTGTCACGCGCCCGTTGCGGCTGCAGGTGTTCCAGGACGAAATACCCGGCGACGGCGTCGACGGAGTACCACTTACCGAGACGACCTGGGAGTATGGCCCCAACTTCGAGGTCCTCTCCGAATCCCACTGCCTGGAGCCAGACACCACCGGCTGCACGCGCTGGTCAACAACCAACTACGGCTACACCTCCGACGGCCTGCTCTCGCGCGAGACCTCCCCCACGGGTTCGCGGCGCACGCTTGTCTACGGCGGCAGCGAAAAGCTCTATCCCACCAGCGAAACGGTCGCCGACGGCACACGTGTCTACAACGTATACGACCACGGCACGGGCAAGCTCCTGCAGGCGACCGCGAGCGACGGACGCACGAGCCGCACCGAGTACGACGGACTCGGACGACCGCTGAAAAGCTGGAGCCCGGGCTTCACTGTTACCGGGCCGCCCGAATCCACGGTTACCTACAGCGAACCGGTGGCCGAGTGCGACCAGGAAGGCCAGTGCACGGGCGAGCGAGGAAACGTACTCGCCCAGGCTTGGAAGCAACCGAGCGTAATCACTTTTTACGACGGGCTGGGCCGCGAAGTGGCAACCCGCACCGAGACCAACCGGATCGACAGCCAGCCCACAGCTGGACTGATCAGCGGACTGAAAACCTACGACACCAGCGGCCGGGTCACAGCTGAGGCACTGCCTTTAGAAGAGAGCCTGGGCAATTCCACCGCCCTGCTCTCGCTCGACCTAAGCTTCGCCGACACGGACCCCGACACGCACAGCCTGTGGTCCTACGATCCGGTGACAGGCAGCCTGCTCGCAACCGTCCTGCCTGGCGGCGAAACCACTTACCACGAGCGTTCTGTAGCGGGCGTGCGCGCCACGGTCGACGCCAACATGGTGGCTGAGAACCTGGCCGGAAGTGTCACCCTGGCCTACCTCGACGCGCTCGGCCAGGTCACCAGGTCCGAGGCCTGTGCCAGCCTGCCCGACCTCGACAGCGGCCAGTCCTGCTCAGACCAGGAACTGCTGGCGCGCAGCGACGTGGTCTACGACGCGCTTGGAAGGGTTACCGAGCGATGGCTGTGGAAGCTGGAGAGCCAGCCCTTCCAGCCGGTGCTCTACGAGACCAACTGGTACGACGGACAGGGGCAGCTGGTGGCGCGATCCGAACTGGACGCGGGTTCCGGGCAGCAGCCCGGCAGCTGGCTCTACCAGCGCGACGACGAGGGGCGCGTGCAGTCCTTTGTCGACCCCGTGCACGAAGGAGCGACGCTGTCGTCCAGGCGCGGAGTGGTCGTGACCAGCTACGACAAGGCCGGCCGTGTACGCAAGCGCAAGGGCGGCAGCCGCGCCGACAAGATCAAGCAGACCTACCGCTACACCAGGGCCGGCAAGCCCGGCGAGGGACAGGTAGAGCGGGTCAAGTCGATACGCGCAGATTCCAAGATGAGCCGCAGGTTCACCTACAACGACCTGGGCCTGGTCGCCAGCGAATACCTCTATCTTCGTACCGGTCGCGCCAGGTCACGCCACACGATTACCTACCAGTACGACCAGTCGGGCCGCATGCTGTCGGTGGACTACCCACTTGCTGACTCCGCGGGCCGCCTTGCCACCGAGCAACTGGTGACCAGTTACGATGACCTGGGCCGCCCGGTGGGTCTCAGCCTGGGCGGCCAGCCACTGGTGACCGCTGTCGACTACGACGCATGGGGCCGAATCAACAGGCTGGACTACGGCAACGGGCTGAGGGACCACCAGGAGTACCTGCCGCAGTCTGAAAACGGTTACCTGCGCTGCCTGCGCACCAGCCCGAGCGCATTCCACCAGTCCGGGACGCCGGCCTGCGGTTCTTCGATCTCGGATCTGCGCGCGGTCGAGATCACCGAGCGCGACGAGCTCGGCCGCGTGCTCGAACGCGTCGACCACCTGCACCAGGACGAGCTCAACGAAAGTCTGCGGGTGGCCTCGGCCGGACCTGTGACCGGCAACGGCGGCTACGACAGACTGGGTCGCCTGGTCGAGATCACCTACCAGCAGTCAACCGCGTTCAGTCGCACCGAACAGTATGGCTACGACTCGCTTGGCAACATGGTGCTGTCCGACGGACAGTTCTTCGGCTACGACCCGGCCCGTCCCCACCGCCTGGTCAACGCCGGCGGGATCCCACTCTACTGGGACGCCAACGGCCGTCGCACGGGCAAGGGTTACTCGAGCCTCAGCTGGGACCTGGAGGGGCACCTCGCCTCCAGCACGTCGGAGGCAGGCTCCGAAGTCAGCTACGCGCTCGACGAAGCTGGTGCGCGCGTGGGCAGGTACGAAGCTGCCACCGCCACCTGGTCGCACGTGTACTCTACCCACGGCGCGGGCGCGCTGTTCGAAATAGAAGACGACCAGCTGGTCCGCTACTTCCGCCTGGCAGGCCGCCTGGTGGCGGCCGACCGCATAGCCGCGCCGTCGGACCTGTCGCTGGCCCGCTACACGCAACCGGGAAACCAGCCCGACTGGCCGCCGGTCGGCACGACCGTTTACTACCACGCCGACTACCTGGGCTCGACCCGCCTTGTCACCGACCAGGCCGGCGACCCACTGCGCTACCTGCGCCATGACGCCTGGGGCGAGACCCTGGCCGTTTACCAGGTCCAGCCCGACGGCAGCGTCCAGGCCCAGCTGATCACCGGGTCGGGCAACCGATGGGGCTTTACCGGTCAGCGCGACGAACCAGGCCAGGGCCTGGTCGACTTCGGACGACGCTGGTACGACCCGGCCACGCGGCAGTTCCTGTCGCCCGACCCGGAGGGTCAGTTTGCCAACCCGCGCGCCTACGGCCCCTGGGATCCGCTTAACGGCACCGACCCCGACGGCGGATTTTTCTTCCCCGGCCTGCCCCTCGCACTGAACTGGGCGCTTACCAGCGGCATCGTGAACTTCGCGGTCACCGCGACCCAGGCCGGCGACCTCGGAGCGGGCCTGCAGGCGGGAATGATGGGCGCAATGACCGGCGCCCTGGGAGCTACCGGCATACAGGGAGCCCTGCTCAAGCCCCTGTTCACGGCGGCCGCGCTGGGCAACGCTACCGCCGCCACCGCCCTGCAGGCCACTTTCGCCCTCGCCTCGGTGGCCAACTCGGCCGCCCGGGGCGATATAGCCGGGGTTTTCCTGTTCGTCGGCGGAGCCGCCTTCGGCGAAACCTCCCTCAGTGCAAAAAGCGCACAACTTGAGCGGAGGTCCTTGGCGGCCGCGCAAGAAGTTGGTACTGGTGGGTCGCAAAGTGGTGGCGCTGCAGCGTTGACTGGACAGCAGACGGCTGGTAGGTCCCCTGACAACGTATACATCACGGGTCATCGAGTGGGCGGCCTGGGCCCATACCACACCGCTTTCGAATACGACGACGGCGTGAGCTCGCCTGTGACACTCAGTGCAGGGAGTACTGGCGGCAAGCTCACGAGCGGCGTTAACCGACCGAGTGACATCGCGGACAAAAATATTTACCTGGGTACCGTGACCCCCCCAAACGGAATAGCCTCGAGCGAGTACTTCTCAAGGCTGCTTGCGGCTGACGCCCAGTACTGCGACTGTTTTGACTATGACGTTTTTCCGGAGGCGCTGCCCGGAACGGGCTATAATTCGAACAGCTATGTCTCTGGACTGATTGGTGCTACCGACGGGATACCTTCCGTAAACATGAACAGTTACTACGGCGGCTCGACACCGTTGCCGCCCGGAGCGTTCAGGAGGATACGACCATGAAGACAACGAGCCAGACGATCGTTTTCCCGGCACTGCTACTCGGACTCGTATTGACGGTAGGCTGCCTGCCCCAGGTGTCGCGCTACCGTTACCTTTCCTTCGAGAACCTCCCGGGATCTCATATTGAATCTACCGCAGCTGTAGAAGTGGAGAACCTGGTTTTCGGATCTACGATTCCGGTTGAATACCTGTTGGTGCGGAAAGGCTACAAACTTCGGGTAAGCATCAACCCGCGCAGCTACTTCCCTAATGCCAGGATCGCGCTGGTAGACTCGCCCGGCATCCGGCTTGTGCCCCGGCCCGCGAGGGGTGCTCGCACCGACCGTCCCAGACCATGTGGTTCCTACGATGCGGGTGAGAAACCGGGATACAGCTTCGAATTCAGCTGGGTAATCTGTGGCGATAAAGCTAACCCGGAAGAACTCGTGGTGGCCTTTGACGTGTTGGGCGACAACTTAGGAATCGAAAAAGAAGCTCTCAGGTTCGCTCTCGTGAAAGACGGCGTTTACTGGCTACGCGACAGCCTGTAGACAGCAGAAACTGAAACAAGCAGCCAATATGTGCTGCGCAGACCTTCCTTGACGCCTGGTCTCGAGTTTCGCCTGGCCTTCGACGAAAACGCCCAGGACCTCGCCGCCCGGCTCTACTGGTCGGCAAACCAGTTGCCGTGAAAACCGAAGGGTACACGCTGGGGCATAGCCACCCGGGCTACCGGCCCGGCCTGCGGCTGCGTGGCGTCGAGTATAACCAGGTCGCTGCCGTCGCGCGACTTGTCGTAGGCAAAAAACATCAGGTACCCTTCGTCTTCGCCCTCGCCGACCGGAGCAAACGTGGCCTCGCCCGGCACCTGTCCCGTCGGCAACTCGTAGGCAGTGTTGTTGCCGGTGTCGAAGTCGATCTTGAGTATTTTCGATGACTCTCCAGGGCCTACCAGGAGGTCTGGTGAACTCACGGCGTAACCGTAACGAACCCGGCTGCCAACGAGCCTGTCGTCCACGCGTGGGAACTCGGCCGGCTCGTCTACAATCTGGCTCTCCGATACCCGCCCGCCGGCCGGGTCTATCACAAAACGATGTGGCACCGCCGAGTCAAAGTTGCCGCTGCCCCCCCTCCACAGTTCCGGATAACGGCAGACGTCGAGCACGATCGAACCGTCTTCGACGTCGCGGGCGTTGAAAGGATGAAAGATGTAGCAGGGGGCGATGTCGTACCAACGAACCGCAGCGCCCGGAACGCCTCGTGGCATGACTCCCAGCCGGGCCGGGTAGTCGTCGCTCCAGTGGTAGGGCAGCCCCGCGCCGGACGGCGGCTGGCCTCCCCCGAGACTGGCCATGGCAGCCTCCAGGTCGAAAACCACCGGCAGGTCCATGAAGATCACGTTGTTCTCGGTAATGGCGAAGTCGTGGATCATCGTCGGGCCGGTAACGTCTATCTCCTGGCTCTGCACCAACCGGCCCTCGGCGTCGACGCGGTGATAAACAAGGTACGGGGGGAAAAATCCGTAGCCGAAAAAATGCATCTCGCCGGTCACGGGACAGATCTTAGGGTGCGCGGTCATAGCCGTGGTGAGCTTGCCGTCGAAGTCGTGCAGGCCAACGGTGTCCAGTTCCGGGGTGACCTCGGTCGGAAAAG
>Ga0255047_10002610_pt1 | contig 11812 bp, 23 predicted proteins | sample JV7_2_1_MG_FD_183640 | JGI IMG/M metagenome (GOLD analysis project Ga0255047, IMG submission 183640) | Seawater microbial communities from Jervis Inlet, British Columbia, Canada - JV7_2_1 | ecosystem: Environmental > Aquatic > Marine > Inlet | place: Canada: British Columbia | collected 2016-10-06
TCCTGCTCTAGCCTCCAAACTGGTTGGGCGTCCACCACAGAGAAAATCCCCCTTCTAAACTTCCCGCAAAGGAAGCTCCCTAATAATCAATAAGGAGAGTGGGGGGTTTTCTTCTGGTATAATTCTTTCAGACTAGACCCAAGTCCCCCCATACGATATTGCCTCTGTGGTACTTGGGGGTATAATACGAAAGTGAAAGTCCTCTTCCTCGATGTTGACGGCATAATCAATAAAGAAGGAACTCCAGTAAAAATGGTTGGGGAGATAATGACGATTGCAGATCCAGAGATTGTTTATAGATTGAACCTGTTGATAGACAGGACAGGAGCGGAAATAGTCCTTTCCTCTTCGTGGAGACATGCTCCAACATGGAAAGAGGCGATGAAAGCCAGTGGGATTGTGAAACCTCTTCTTGACCGAACGCCACGTTATTCAAGCTGGAAGAAGTACAAGATCCATGAGGATGAACTATGTCGTGGACACAACATCCAGGATTGGTTGGATGAACATGAGATAGAGAAATATGCCATAGTGGATGATTCTGCGGATATGCTTGAACATCAGCTTCCTAATTTCTTTAAGACAAAAACTGGAGAAGGAATGACGCAAGAGATTGCGGATGAGATTGAGAAGCATCTGATATAATACCCACAGCCTTAAGTGGTTTAAGTGTCATACCCCTAACACGCCGTTTGGTAGTTGGGGGTGTCTTAATCAAATCTTCCCACCCTCACGCATAATTCTCAATAGCTTAATGAAAGCCTCTTGAGACGTTTGCAACTCAGAGATGGCTCTTAGGTGAGATTGATAAATAACCAAAACATAATCCTGCGCGGTCTTCGGATTCTCTGGATCTGCCAGAGTACTTGGATCTAGTGCGTCATCAGACATAAATAAAGGGGGAATAATTAAATAGGAATAGCCTTAAAGATCTCATAAGCGACTTGAGGCACTATGGCGTTTCCACAAGCGTCCAATCTTTGGGAAATCCCATTGCGGCTTCTGCAAAGTTTGGGTGCGTGTAGATAGGATCTGTCTCGCAATGTCGTAAGCCCTCGCTCATCTTCGCCCCTCTGAACTCTGGGCTTCCTTTGTATCTTTTTGCCCCAGCGCCTTTGCTCTCGTTCGCTCCTATGGTGGGCAATAAACCAGATTCTTTCTCTTCTGTGTGGCGCGTTGACGGCGCAAGCTGGAATACAAAACGGTTGGACTTCGTATTCATTGGCTTCCAAGTCAGCACACACTTGCTCGAACACCAATCCTCCGCCGATACTAACAATTCCACGCACGTTCTCAGCGACAATCCATGTGGGCTTAATTTCCTGTACAACTCGTAACATTTCCGGCCAGAGATAACGGTCATCACTAACTCCCTTTCTTCTTCCAGCAGCGGAAAAAGGCTGGCAGGGGAATCCTCCCGTGAGGATGTCGATTTTACCTTCCCATTCTTTGCCGTTGATGGTTCGGATGTCTTCATATAATTTTGCGGTAGGGAAATGATGTTTAAGGACTTTCTGACAGAAGGGATTTATTTCACACTGCATCACATTCTCCCATCCCATCCATTGTGCTGCGAGGTCGAAGCCGCCGATACCGGAGAAGAGAGAGGCGTGGTTCATATAGGCAAATCACTCTGACTAGCAACAACAGTCTTAAGAAAGCTGAATTGCTCCGGGATGAACGTTAAATCCACATAACCAACAGGACCATTACGGTTCTTCCTAACTATCCACTTTAAGGATCTAGTATTATTTTGAGCTCCTGCACCTAGCTCTGCCGCTTTCTCCCCCACAATATCTTGAGCCTCCTTCTCCCTCTTAGTCTCTGGATCCCATAAAAATGAAATAACATCCGCATCTTTCTCTCCTGCTCCGAATAGATCAGACATATTCGGCTCTCGATTCTCTTTCGCTTTCTCCATCTCACGATTTAGCTGACGCAACAACACAATCGGCTTCTTTGCGTTTCTCGCTAGATTCTTAATCCCCCTAGAAATCTCATCCAACTGAATAATCCTCCCCTCACGGTTCTTAATCGTGATTAGATCCATATAATCTAGAATCACAACTTCCTCTGGGCAACTAAGCACCTCAGCCTCTATAGAACCTAGATCATTAGACTCTGTAGTGATACTAAAGGGGGTCGTGAGAGCCGCCACTAGCTCGCTGGCGCTCTCTTTCACCCCTGCGGTGGTCAAACCATTCGCCGCACACAACACACGCGTTAGAACGTGTTTACGGGACATTTCCAAACTAATAAAATGGACACTATGACCATCTCTTAAAAAATTCGCCATCATAGAGGTAGCTAGAGAGGTCTTTCCAACAGAGGGACGGGCGGCAACAACGAAAACCATACCCTCCGTGAGTCCTCCGCCTTCCAAAAGTAAATCCATATCAACAAAGCCGGTGGGGATTACATCTTCCGTCATAGTAAGTTCAGAAATGAGTAAAGATTTATCAACTTCCCCACTCTTGGGGACTAATTCAGCATATTTTCGCCCCTCGTCTAGTAGGAATTGGGGTAAATCCTTGGGTTTGTACTTCGCCATCTCCTCCACAGTCATGCGTCTTTCCCGTAGCACCCTCATATTCTTTAAAATCTCAATAGTAGGGATGGGAATTGTGGGGGTATAGGGAGTAGCGATAGCCTCCACCAAATAATTCATTCCTCCTGCAGATTGGAACCTAGAATTTCCCTCTAAAACATGACCTAGGTACGTCAAATCACATTTCTCATATTTCCGAAAGGATTCTCTGGAAGCCACAAAAATATCCCTATTCACCTCATCATAAAAATCCTCTGGCAACAAAATATTCGCTATTTCCACGCTCCCTTCGACGATTAGCATGTTCAGGGCGGCTTTTTCAGCCCCCAAATCATGCGATGGTCGTGGAGTAGACATGGGAGCCGGAAGGGGAATTATTCGCTAGATAGGGATTTTAGAACTTTTTCTAATATCTCATTTAATTCAGACATTTCAACTTCAACACTTACCCTACCATCTGACCACTTAATAAACTGTTGCATGGTGGTTCTACGAGGGGATTTTAACCTGTAGCACTTCTCCCCATCAAATAAGGAAAAAAGTATGCCATAGCTATAAAAGAGCTCATATTGACCAAACTTGGCGAAATTAGAATTCCTTGTGACAAAACCGGAAGTACATTCTGATGAAGTTATATCTATCATACTGGTGTGGGGATTTGTAAAGGCAAAGACGGCATTTCAAGATTCTCTCTAAGAGATCCGCACTGTAAAATCATACGAAACTTCTTATTCTCTTCATCATAAGAACATCTACGCAGACTCCACTGCCCTAAATCCCAAGTCTCATTTATGCCGATTTCCATTGTGTGAATACGAAACATAAACACACCTTATCACTACCCTGCGGAACAGCAACTAACTACCCCTTGACGTTCTACGCCACCCCCCTATTTAATACAACTTTGCGGGGATTTTCTTAACAAACTTACGAAACAACAGAAAACAAAAGAAACGTCCAACTCATATAATACTAGTATATACTATTGACTTATTGGGTATGGGACGCTAAAATCGCGGCTGATGCGGGTGCACCGGCTTAGGTGCATGGGCTCTTAGCCTGCTTGATTTTGCGTCCTTTATACCCATATATAAGTCATTATAAGTAGTAATAAAACTATAGATAAGAAGGTTCCCGTGAATTTTTAAAACATAAATATTCCCTCGTAGCGTTTATGCTGATTTTTCCCTGGGATTTTTTTGTCAGGGCGAATAAATACGCACTGCCTATACTATAATAAACTAGGAGGTAAGGGGGCTCCGTAGTCGGGATTGGATTACATGGATGCGCTACGCGCTCTATCTGATACTTCTTTTTGTATGCCCTTATGTACACGCGTACACGCTCACACTGCACCGGATGGATGTACCATGTATATGCGTGCTGTTGTGTGCATGGGTGTGATGCTTGACATAATGAGTGTGATGTAGTATGATATACAGTATGAAATACATATACATCATCATCACATACTTTGTACTAGGTGCAATGAGTGGATACGTGGCTTACCTTAGCCAGTTCTAGGGAGTTGGTTAACATAATGTGTATTATGTTAAGCCTTCGTATAAATAGATATTATACGAAGTTATAGGACATAACTGGATAATGTGGTGTTCTTAATCTGGTAGGTGTACGGTCACGCCTCTTATAATACAACCTCGCCCCACTACGCGCCTTCGCGCACGGTACAACCATCGCACACTATCATCCCGCGTTGTACTCATGCACACGTTATTCTTCTATCACCTCAGCATCTACCACTTCCATGTCATTTGATTTACGTTCCCATGATATCTTGGGCACGCCCTCACCTTGCTTCGATACAACTGTATCAACATTTACATTAGTATTCTCAGTCTCTATACGATCCCGGTAGCGATGAATACTGTTCTTCATTATAAAGATTAGTCCTGCTGTTGCTTGGCTCTTGTCCATCATTAGCTCGCACATGCGCGCCTCTTGCATCGCAACACCTTTCTTCACACTCTCAGCAAACGTGTTATGTCTCCCATCCTTTATCCACTTGTAAAACGTGTCCTCACTTATGTCAAGATTCGCAATAACAGCTTTCATAGGTAGATACTTGCCACCTTGTGTTAGCAACTTATAAACCTTGTCATCCATAAGCGCAGTGTATTTAGTTGGTGCGCCTATCATTGGATTCTTCAGTTCTCCTTCCTCCAACGCGTCCCACGTCTCTGCAATTGCCACTGATGCCTTATTCTTCCTAGTTGGCGTTACTGTTGGCATGCCCTAATCCTACCATGCCCTCAATTGCCTTGTAAGTGCATAATTATGTCCCTATTTCCCTTTGACAAGTGTTTGACCAATCCTGTATTATAGTGAGTGTTTCCTATTCTTTCCTACCTTTTATATGACTTTCATTACGCCTACACCTTGGACAATAAAGAATGCAAATAATCAATTCGCAACTGAAATTGTCTCGGACAATGAAGCAATCGCGCAAATTTATAGTTTACTAGATGGTAAGAACAATGAAAAAAAGGCACTAGTATCAGAAGCAAACGCCAAAAGGATTGTACACTGCGTAAATACTTATGATGAACTTGTGGAAGTCTGCGAAAAGGCTCTCAAGTTTCTAACAGGTGAAGAACCTTCACCACTAGAAGTCGAAGGTTTTCAGATTGACCTTGAATATACACTTGATAAAGCTAAAAACTCTTAATTCCTACCAATAAATACTATGACAAATTACACTCAAGCACCTTGGAGTATAGAAGACGAGCAATCACGCTACATCATAAGGCATGATGTTATGTATGTTGCGGAAGTTGTAAAAGAATCTAAAGAGGATCAAGCCAACGCAAAAAGAATAGTACATTGCATCAATACTTATGATGAACTTGTGGAGGCAATGGAGCAAACGCTTTCAAAACTTGAAATCATCCGTGTCGAAAAAGGCTACAATTTTTGTATCAAAGAGATGCAACTGCTACGCAAAGCAATAGAGACTGCTAAAAACTCTTAATTACTTACCACTAATTTCTCCAAATTTATATGAAACAATGCAGGACACGGTACAACGGCAAGACTTGTAAAAAGAAAGCATTATATCACTTGGATACAATGATTGACCACTTGCATAGCTTAGAGCCAGAAAGTAGTGGCATATTCCTATGCAAAGAACACGCAACATCTATTTCCTCATTGCAAGACCAAGGCTACCAGATATTCCCGTTTTAATTTCCCCTTCCCCTTTCTTATTATGAAAAATACAGTATCAGAAAACCCCTGTATGGCTTGGGATGTAAATAACGAAGTAGAGTCGCAATTAGACTATCTGAAAAATGAGAGCGATGATGAGGAGTATAAAAATATGAGTGATGATGATATTCGCGCATCTCTATATGAGGATCACGCTCTATTTACCTTTGCGTATGCATGTCTCATGGATAATCTCACTGAACTACTGAATGAGAAAAACCCTTCCGGATCATGGAAAGCCCGTGTTGAGAATTTTGGATGGCGTAACTCAGACGGTACAAAAGAGTTTGAGGCTAGTACCGGAAGCGACTTTATACATGAGCTATTGCCTAACTGCGACTGTACTTACTACATCCATGAGTTTGGAAAAGGTCTAGCAGTTCATAACTATCACCATGATTCACCAACAGGTGAATGGTATTACATTTTGCCCGCCTAGCCCTTCCTTCCTATTTCCTCCCCTTCCTTATTATGAATGTACTACTAGACCTTAATCCCGTTGACGGACGCAAATCCTTTTATGGGAAGGCCACCGTCATAGATGATGGCACTACGATCAAGTGTCGAAGCTATCAAACTATTGTTGCAGAGTACGAAAAAGAATCCGACACCATCACCATAAATGGTTACTACTCACCAACTACTGCACGGCACATAAATTCCTTTTGTGATTATGTTGGTAAACAACGTGTCTCTAAAAGAGACATGGAAGATTGTGTTAGTTATTAACTCCCCTTCCCCTTCCTATTTTCCCCCCCCTAACATGTTAATCAATTCACATAACCTTGGCATCGTATCGCACACTAACAAATCCAATATGCGCCCCGTGCTATCCGGTATCTATTTTACAGACAAGGTATCAGTGGCTACCGATGGCTACCGCCTATTGGAAGTTGAACTCCCCAACATAGACGCTAATGAATATCCGGCTTACGAACGCAAAGAAGAATTTGAGCCTTGCATCATCCCGGCTACTGCAATTGCTAAGGTAAAAACGCCTAAAAATGTATCCTTAGACATCCTCAAAAATGTCCATCTATCCTCTACAAAAGAGCGTGCAGTATTGAGTGTCACTGACCTGGAGACTGTTGACCGTACCGAGTCCCGTGTTATAGATGGCAACTTCCCGGCCTATGAGAAAATCATGCCGGAAAAGGATAAAGGCATATCCGTAAGTTTAGACGCTAAGTATTTAAAAGAAATCGCAGATTACTTTGCCAAGCATGAAGCTGATGGCGCAGTAGTGATACAAGTAACCGGATCGGAAGAAGCTGTTGGCTTCACCGGTCCTACTGATGCCGGTCAAAAGATTCGTGGCGTTCTTATGCCTAGACGTTCCAAAGATTCTTAATTTCCCTACCCCCTTACCAATGAAAGCACCTGTTATAAAATTGAAGGATGGGATCCTTATAGAGAAAAGAATAGAGAAGCATTACAAGCTGGACGTTAACGGTAAAGAGATTTGGATCAATCAATACTCCTCTTATACTAACAATCCGGAAGATACGGATGGTGGAACAGAAATATTTAAAGGAAAAGACAAGCTAACAGACGAGGAAGAGGAGAGTGCTATGGAATATATGGACGACATGCAAAACGGGAAGAGTGACATGATTTGTGAGGATTGTGCAAGTGATGCAGACCGTGAAGCCGGAAAGCGCGATAAAGAGACAGAAGAGTTATGCGATTATTGTGGAGACAAGCGAGCTTTATATAATTTATCTTCCTAACCCCCCACTATGACTGATAAGAAAACAACACCGGCAATGAAATACGAATGCTCAGAATGCGGAAGGCAAGAGGAGACTAAGGAGGGATTCGATATTGATAACAATCCTCACATTGTAGGATGTCCCGCTTCTGATGATAATAAAGATAGATGTATTGTGCAGGAGATACCGGCAAAACTTACAGACGTGCAAGTAGGAAGGATGTTGCAGAACGCGGAAGCGTTAGATAAAAGTCAGTCTAAAGCAACGCTGGCACACACTCCTGCACCTTGGGTTGTTGCAAGTTCAGGTTGGGTTGTTGCAAGTTCAGGTTCCAGTATATATACAGGTGGAGTAAGACATCCTAAGACCATTTGTGTTATGGATGCCTCTTGCCCCCTTGCAATCACTCCAGAAGTTGAAGCCAACGCCTCCCTGATAGCCAGCGCTCCAGAGTTGTTGGAGGTATGTAAATCGCACCTTGATGAACTCAAAGCTATACCAGATTCGTATCAGTGGATCAGGAGACATATACAAGAACTGGAAGAAGCTATCTCCAGAGCCAAAGGCAATTCCCCCTCTTAACCATGCGAACCTTACTAGCCCTCACTTACATCATCGTCCTAGCCTCTTGCACCTCAATATCAGAGGATCAATACATCGAAGATGATCAATATGATTTATGTATTGAACAAATGATGGATTACCACAAAGCGTATCCAACATTTTGGACAGGTAAAGAGATGATAACCATTGATCCGGAAGAAGAGTCTATAAGATTTTGTGATTGGTATTACTCCTCTTAATTCTTTTCCTATTTTACCCATGCAAAACATTACGTGTCCCAAGTACGGATTACTTACAATCAATGTCGCGCTGTACTCCACTTTCATATTCATTTGTTACATGGTGATGAGTTACGCTACCGCTTTTGTTGAAGGATTCATACAGGGTTTTTCCGGTGCGGATTTTGTTTTATCTGATGCCACTTATGGAATGCTAATGATAATCGCAATTATTGCCGGATCTATATTTGTCTACATAAAACGCAAACAGTTCTTTTTACAGGCTGATAAGGCTTAAGTGCCAAATTCGGCATCTCTCAATCGCTTCTAAGCCCTTTAAATCTTTCCCCCTCCCCTCATGTCCTCCCGTCGCTCAAAAAGAATAGACGCTAAGATCCGGAAGCTAAATTGTACCTGCGCCACTACGGATAAGAATGATTGCCGTGTTTGTCCACCTCTATTAGATGTCGGTGATCCAACGTGTGTGCATAATGTTGTTAATACTCACGATTTACCCTTTTAGATTTATGAAAATTATTAACACTGATCCATATGATTGCACTGAATACAGAGTTTATTTCACATCTGTCCTAATTATTTTAATAGTTTGTGTTCCGTTTATGATTATTTCATTTCTCCTATGACCTCTAAAGAACCCCCAAAAGATATAAGGCTATTGGTGGAAAGATTGAAAAATCCTCCTCCTAAGCAGGGCTGGGACATCGACAACATACTAGAAAACTTTGACACCCTCTCCTCCGCCCTCCTTATCGCACTTGAGGGATTGGAGTGGATTGAAGACCATGATTTTCCACATATAGACGATCCCCTGTGTTCTTGTAATCAGTGTACTGCCAAACAAACCCTTAAGCGTATTAACTCCTTACCTATTACAGATGACTTCTAAATCCCCACCCCCAAAGGCTCTCACTCCAGAGGACAGACAGCCGTGGATAACTTCTGCGAATAGTGTGATGACTAGCAAGCACGATAAGGAAATATCCGCGATCAACTACCACACTCTCATGGATCAGATTGATATGCTCGCAGAGGAGAATAAGTCTCTTCGGGAAGATGCGGGGAAGATGTGGAAGTGGATATATGGGAATGATCCAACTCAAGCATCAGTCCATTTTGTCAATTCCCTCTCTAACAGTTATGAATAACAAGGATAAAGCATCGGCACTCTTAGAAAGTTACAAGAGGACAATTGAGATCCAGAAGGAAACGATTGGACTTGTTCAAGAGAGTAGAGACTCATGGGAAGATTTTTCCAAGCGTTGTTTTAAGGTGATTCTGAGTATGGGTATCGCGATTGTTATGCTTACATTTTTGATAGTTTATATTTTAGCTACCCACTATGCCTAAACTCCCACCAGAACAAAGAGGCGTAGAGATAAAAGATTCAAATGTTGTAGAAGCAAGAATTCTACTTGCTAAGTCTCTACAAGAAGGAACTATTCAGAAGGAAGTAGCTGAGAAACTAATGCGCTTACTTGATGATCCGGAAGCAAAAGATGAGCAAAAACTCCCCCCCTTTTTTACTTTTTAATTTCTATCCCCCCCTACTCATGGAGATTACCCTCTCTACCCCCGAAGGCGATGTAGCCCTATCAGGAAGCGCGAAAGCGTTGTCCTCTATTATTTCCTCCTTAGAGCCTGCTAAGCCTAAGCATCAGGGCGTTGTGCATGAGCCGAAGGCACATGAACCAGGCAAAAGAGGAAAATACAAAAAGCGCAGAACGAATGTTGGTGTCCCTTCTCTGCTTGTAGAATTAGTAAAGCAGGGATATTTCGTCACACCTAAAATTAACAATGAAGTTGTGGCAACTCTCAGAGCTAAGGCTGGCAAGAAAGTTACAAAAGATGCTAGTCAGCAAGGACTCACCGCCTTATATAAGAAAGGCTTACTTGAGCGTGAATACGTTGCAGGACAGAGGATCAAATACTTCAACGGTGATCTTTCTGTTGCTGATTCTATAAAATCCCAAACAAGGATATATATAGACATGGTAGGTGAAGTGCAGAAGCTAATAGACAGTCAGTTCTTTTCTTCCCCAAGATCAACTATGGAAGTAGCGAGAGAAGTTGAGAAATCAATTGATCAGAGTGTTCCCGCTTACAGAATTTCTAAGCCTCTTAAGATAATGGTTAGAAAGACTCTCTTAAAAGCATCCAAAGCTCCTGGTGAGTACACGAAATACTGGGTTTAATTTCCTCCCCAAACACAAACATGTAGACCATAGAAAAAGGGCGAGAACATGCAACTCGCCCTTCCCCCCACTAAACATTTTATTCTTTCCACCCACCATTATACACATGCGTAATCCACACCCAAAACCAAAGGCAAACTCACCTATCCGCACTTGTGCAACCTTCATGTTCATCGTTGTCGTCCTTGCCTTCGCAATAACGCTTGTAGCCTCCCTGTTCGTTTCTCCGGCTCAGGCTGAGCAAAGGACTAAGGACATAATTTCTCTTCATACAGAGGCACTACAAGAGCGAGAATCAGTAGACCTTGTAATCGTCCAGAAGATAGACGATCTACAGCCTCTACAAGATGAGATTGACGTGTTAGAGGATTCTTACGTGGCTCTAACAGATGAGCTCATGGGATACCAACAGACCCTAGCTTCACAGTGTTTCTTTTGGGACGAGGTAGAGCAAGATTTCTATGAGGATCAAGCTGGCTGTCATACATGGGACGAATTCTCAGAAGGAGAAGCTGAATATGATGATGGCTCTTACTTTTAACTTGACCACTTATAGCCAAGTCTTGTATATTTAGAACAATGGAATTTGAATGCACTCACCAACTCACCGGCACTCTAGAAGTCTCCACATTGTTACATGCCGGTGGGGAGGTGAAGGCTAAGTTTAGAATCGTGCCAACTCCTGAAAAAGATGCAGATCTCTTTTTCCGTGAATATGATTCTAGCGAGGCTGACAACCTAGACATAGACGGCTGGGAAAAGCCTAGACGCTCTCCTCAGTTGGATAGTTTAAGCAAGAGATTATTGGATGATCTAGAAGCACTAAGAGCTAGGAAGCGTTTTCGCAAACCTCCTCCCCCTTTTTAGTTATGACCCTTATAACCAGTCGTAGTAATTCTTGCTCGGCAGGGCGGGAAAATAGGAAATCAAAAGGACTACGGCTGGTTAAAGGGGTTCCCATTAACTTATGAAAGAAGCACCCACCATCCTAGTCGGCGTTCCTCTCCAATCCACCTTCTTCATGCTCCCGGACTTCCATTACAGCTTAGTGAAGGCGGTAACTCACACCCTGGAACATGACTTAGCCTCTAAGTTCTTTTTCTACTATCCCTCCGGATGTAACGTTGCAAAGAACCGTAACTTAATCTGGAATCATGCAAGAGTTCTTAAACCAGATTATCTGTTTATGGTAGATGCTGACATGATTTTTAAATATCACACGATACAAAGATTGCTAGAACAGAGTACGAAAGAGAGAGATAAGATGGTGATCTCAGGTCTAGCCCGTAAAGGATCTCCACCTTATGATTACGCTGTGTTTGATAAAGAGTT
>Ga0255047_10002611_pt1 | contig 11806 bp, 6 predicted proteins | sample JV7_2_1_MG_FD_183640 | JGI IMG/M metagenome (GOLD analysis project Ga0255047, IMG submission 183640) | Seawater microbial communities from Jervis Inlet, British Columbia, Canada - JV7_2_1 | ecosystem: Environmental > Aquatic > Marine > Inlet | place: Canada: British Columbia | collected 2016-10-06
ACTCTACTTCGTACAGACTTATATTCCACATTAAGACTACTAATGCAGCTGCTTCTAACTTATACTTCGACAATGTAATCGTGGGACCAGGCAGTACAACTATTGCTCAGGGTGCTATTGTTACTGCGTGGGAAGAAGTGACTGGAGCGGATCAGCCTACACTCAGCTGGTTAACCCTAGGAACAGGAGGGGTTCGGAAGACCTTCTCAAGAAGAGTAGGCTCCTCTATGGAATTGCGTGAAGTGATCCAATTAGGTACAGGTGGTGATGTTACTGGTAGTATGGACTACACTCCTGCGTATGGTCTCACTGTAAATTCTAGTGCTGTGGAAGCTACTAGTGGAGATATTGTCGGGACCGCATGGGCACGTAATTTATCAGGAGGTAATACATATTATCCAGGCGCTGTTCGTTTGAATACCTCAGGTACTTCGTTTGTTCCTGTCTTCGATAATTTCACAGCTAGTGGAGGCTCTGCTACTCCCTTTAACTGGGACGCAACAGATCAAGTAGGCATTACTGTTGTTCTACCAGTTACGGAATGGGCTTCAACTGGTATAGTAATCCTACCAACAACAGATGACTTATCTATTACAGCTTGGCAAGCATTTACTCCTACTATATCAAACGTAACAGCTACAGCGACTAATGAAGGATTCTATAGACGTAATGGTGATACTATGGAAATTCGTGGAGGGTTCCAAGTAACCACACCAGCAGGTTCTGGACAGGTGGAGATAGAAATTCCCGCAGGTCTTAATATGGATGAGAGTAAATTACACAGTATAGCAGGAGGTGCGCGGGGACATATGGGAGCAGGACATTGGTTCGATCTCAGTGGATCTTCACGAAGAAGTCTCGCTATGGTTAAGGCGAACTCTACTACTCAACGATTCAGATTCGCAGTAACAGAAGGTAGTACAGTATCTATTCTCGACGCAACAGAAGTAGCAGCTTCTGACGAGATTGGTTATGACTTCTCTATTCCGATCCTTGAGTGGGCAGACTTGGGTAAGGTTCCCGCTGTTGGTGTACAAGAAGCAACTGCAGATGCACCAGGAGTAGTTCAAGTAGGACAGATTCCAGGAGTAACAGATGGATCAAGCGCAGCTGCTGGAGATGTTGGAGAATATATAGAAGATCAGGGAGGAAACTTCTTTAATATGGCAGATAACACTGCTTACGATGTTCATTCCTTAGTTCTCCAAGCTGGAGAATGGGATGTCTCCGGATTTATGCTGTATGATCCCACAGGCACAGACAGTACTGTAGAGTCTCTAATTTGGTCTAGCATTTCCTTGACAAGCATCAATATAGAGAATCCTAGTATAATTAAGAATACCCAGTATATGAACTTTATAGCATCAAGAACTGTCATACCTACTAGAAGGATTACTCTTTCAGCAGCAACGACAGTATATTTAGTTGCCTTAGTTAGAGATACAGCAGGAACTGTCCCTACAACTAGACGAATGCTGTCTCCAACTATTTACGCAAGACGAGTTAGGTAGTAAGAGGAGGACAGGGAATGTCAGATAAGAATGAAGTAATCAACAGACTAGATCGCATAGAAGTGAAGATAGATTCTTATGCACAGCGTAGTACTAAGAATGAAGCTGACATAGCATGGCTTAAGGGCAGTACTAAACTGTCAGTAACAATATTAATCACATTGGTTGGTGCAGCTATAACTGCATTTCTTAATAGTTAATCACACACAAGGACACAGTATAATGGCTAAGAAGAGCTTAAGAGACATGAAGATGCCTACGGGCGGAGAAGAAGATGAGATGATGCTAGAAGACGAGGAGCTAGATCTTGAAGAAGATATGCCCGAGATGGAAGATGTCATGCCAGATGAAGAAGATTCAGAACTAGACATGTACTCTGATGAAGAGTTAATGGAAGAGATGAAGAAGCGTGGACTCTCTGAAGATGAAGCTGAAGATGAGCTTATGAGTGAAGACGACGAAGATCTTGATGAAGACGAAGCAATTGATGAGCCAGAGATGGTATCGGGTTCATTCTAATAGTGAAGCGAGGGGTAAGCTATGAGTAAAAGGCTGGAGACATTAGAAGATCTCATATCACAAGTTCGGTCCCAGATTGACGAGGAGAACCAGGACACTGTGAGTGATACTTCTGATATCTTACCTTCTCTCAACAGAGCACAAGACTATGCTATGAATATATTAGCTAGGCACTATGAAGAGCCACTACTAGTACATACAGAGTATAGCTTAACCGCGAGACAGGCAGAGTATGAACTACCCGATGATATCTTCGAAGACAGACTTGAGAAGGTAGAAGTTTCTATTAATGGAACTCAGCATGAAGTGAAGAGAGCGTCATACAGAGATCTAACAGACTATGAGACTAGATCCTCGTCTAATATCCCCTACTACTATGCTGTTGTAGGGAATAAGTTCAGACTTGTCCCTGCTCCTACGGGAACATACCCATTACGACTATGGTACTTGAGATCTCCAGAGAAGCTCGTAGAACCACAAGGTAGAATAACTAAGACTAATGCAGCTAGTAACTATATAGTTGTAGATTCTATTGGTGAAGATATCACTACTGTATCAGATGATCTTAACAGCTACGTAAATGTGGTGGATGGTCGGACTGGTAGGGTTAAGGCTTCCTTCCAAGTGAAAAGTGTAAGTGGCAATAGGATTACATTCAAGACGACTCCTACTTCTACTACAAGACTGGGACGTACTATCTCTACAGATATGACAGCGCTAGAAGATCCCGATGCAGATTCAACAACTATTGATAAGACCGTTACTATTGATCAAGATGATTACTTATGTAACGTACGAGGTAGCTGTGTTGTTACCTTCGCGAGACCTGTTACTAACTTCTATATACAGTATGCAGTGGCTGAAATGACTAGGAAACTAGGTGGCTCTGCAGATATGGAAGAGAGAGTCCTTAAGAAGTTCGAAGACCAAGTAGAACATACATGGGCTGGTAGAGAACAGAAGACTAGGGTTAGTAAGCGAAGCCGTCATTGGGGAGGAACAGTCTCCTCTTACAGAAGATTCTTCACTAATTCTGACTAGTTACGTAACCTGTACACTAATCAATATATATAATGGAATACTATGCGTCAATTCTCAACAGTATCAGAGCATGACTTAGGTCGTGGAATAGATGCCCGATCAAGTGAAGCTCTAATAGAGTCAGGCTTCTGGGAAGATATCCTAAATGGAGATACTCTTGAGAAGAGACTTAAGAAGCGTAAGGGCTATCAAGGATATGCTGGTTACGTTCCTCTTAGAGTAACTGCTTCTACATACTCAACGGGTGGAGGTGAGAACTTAAGCCTATCATTCGATCCCTCGATAGATCTATCAAGTATACGAAGTACTCCTCTTGTAGTTTACGGACGTAACAGTTCTGATAATACATTGGGAGAAGGACTATTCACTAGTGATGCAGTAGCATACTTCCCTGAATTCAACAGTGATCCAAGGAAGACATTAGAAGTAGGCAGCAACACGCTTACACTAGACAGTTCAGATCATGCATTAGATACTAGCGATATCTTCGTAGGTATAGCAGAATCCTTAGATACATTAAACTTAAGCAACGAACTAATAGAAGTAGATGAAGTACGCGTAGATCAGACTACACACGAGGTAGACCTAGACTATATTAATGGTACAGGATCTACTATTCCTATACTAGTTTACTATTCAGATAAGCAAGCAGTTAGTGGCGAAGTATTCATATCTTCACCCGTTTCTATTGCAGCAACTACAACAGATACATTGACGGTATCTGCAGGAACACATGGACTTAATAACTTCAACATCATAAGTAAGATATATATTGATGATGGGACAGAAAATATAGAGATAGGTGCGGATCTCGTAACTGTAGATCCTTCTACTGGAGAAGTCAACGTAACGCTAACTAATGGTAGCGGATCATCTATTGATGTATTCGTAGTTCTATCTTCTGCACCCTCTGCTAATATAGTGACAGGAACTGTGGCAGCAAGTGCTACGGGTACTATAGTAATAGACACTCCAGATACTCCTTACATATTCACAGGTATATACTTAGAGCAGACTCTTGGTGGTATTCTAGAAGAAGTCTCTCCAGATACTATCACATATGATGCAACTACTAATCAGACTACTATTACATTTATCAATGGTACAGGTTCTACTGCTAACTTCGAAGTATACTACGAGTTTGGTGCTATAGTTACTAATACAATTACAGTAGCAGATACTACCTCTACAATAACATCAGCATTCACAGACTCAACCCCACAGTTGACTGTCTGGGGAATCTGCCACGAAGACATTTACTCTACTTCTTCTCAGAAGGAAGGGTGGGTAACTCACGTAGATGCATACAAGCGTATAGGGGAAGAGAGACTTGTATGTGGTCTGGGTGGTAATATATTCGCAGCAAGGAAGCAGACTGAAGTAGGAGACACTTATGCGCTACCTTCTAGATATGCTAACTTACGTAACAGAATGAGTACAGATACTACAGTAGCTCCACTCTTCTGGGACACTGGTGAGGTGCCCGCGAGGACACGGGGTTACGTGACTAGTGATAATGCATTCTCTCATGGTGTAGAAGTCTTATCTGCTACATACAATGTTAATACTACATATACAGACTATGTACTCTCTGTTCCTTCTAAGGCTATCTTAGATAGTGCGGGATCAGCTACGACATTAGCTTCTGTTATATCTACAGTCACGGATCTAGAAGATTACTTAACAGTAACTCAGATGGGATTCGGGGGACTTAATGGTTCATATAAGGTTAAGAGTATTGATGATACTTCAGCGAGTACTATTACTATCTCTGTAGAGAACTCTAATATAGACACATCAGATTGTGATGAGGTGGATGCTGGAGGAACGGCAGGAATATATACAGATCAAGTAACCCTACTAACAGACAGTAAGTTTCTTAGTGGAGATGTACTCAATGCAGATGCTATAACTGCAGACTATAATATTACTGTCATGTCTTCTGTAGGAACTATAGCAGTTATATCTGGTGCAGTATCTAATCTACTTCTACCCACAGGTCTCAGGATTAGTGGTACTCGTACGAGTAGTGTTATTCCTCTTAGAGATGTCAACGCTACTGTAAATTCTGATAATGTAGTACAAGGAGATATGCTAACGTATACTCCAATTAAGAGACAGTTAAGAGTTAAGAGTGTCAATCCTGAAGACGATATAACAATTGGGATTGTAGATGGTACAGTTACCCTAGGAAGTAGTGATACTGATTCCTTCTCTGTTGGTAGAGAGATTCTACTAACTAGTGCAGGAAGTTACAGTGGTGTACAGACTATTAAATCTATTGTATCTTCTTCTGTATTCACAATTGATACCACAGTAACAGGAACTATAGCTTCTGCCACACTAGTAGGTCATACTGTAGAAATAGATGAAGAACTAGAGTGGACAGATACTACAGATAACTCAGCAGCAGTAACTGTAGATACTAGATGGATACCCATTGAAGCTCCTGATGATTCATTCGACTTAACTCCATCAACTTATGTACAGCATTTCCCTAGTGGAGAGTATGAAGATAAGCCCTTCTTACGGTCTACTATTGTAAATGACACTATGTACTTCATTAATGATGATGATACAGTTATGAAGTTTGATGGTACTAATGTATATAGAGCGGGACTCTTCAGGTGGCAGCCTGGATTATTCATGACATCTAACACTTCTATTACAGATCCTCTAGAGTCTAACTTAAACTTCGCAGCAATTACTGGAGTATCACAGAATATATTCGAAGTAGCTAGTGGTGATGAGGGGAACTTCAATGTGGGAGATAGAGTAGAGCATGCTAACGATGAAGCTAGATATACTATTATAGACTTAGCAGATGGTAAGGTTATAGTTAATGACGTAGTTACAGGAGCAGCTGCTGGTAATATAGGTAAGCTGTCTACGTATAGATACTACTTCAGATTAAATGCAGTAGATGCTAATCAGAATATAATCAACAGCGCATATACTGGTATAGAAGATTACAGAATAGAATTAACTCAGTTAGCTGGTGTTAATATTAAACTAGTAGGTATGCCTCAGTGGGACATCTACGACTATGATAGACTAGAAGTAGAGATCTACAGATCTAAGTTAGACACTGAAGCTCCTTTCTACAGAATAGCATCTATCCCTATGTCCTTCAATCAATCAGAAGGATACATAGAATATACAGATACTACTCCCGACTCTTCTCTTAATACTACAGACTTAGATGTTACTAGTGGATTAGATGATACTAGTGCTTCCATCTCTTGGTCAGAACCCTTAAGAGCTAAGTATATAACTAGTGCAGACAATAGACTTGTACTCGGGAACGTAAGAGACTATCCAGAATTGGATATACAACTATTCGATGATGCGGGTACAGTAAGTGAGAGTGACTTAAATGGACTTATCTGGAAGTTTAGAAGAAGTAACGAAAACAGTAGTACAGCATCTGATATGACGAATATAGTAAACTATGAGTGGTTAGATGACACTAATGCAACCACTATTGATCCTGCTGCAGACATCGCAGCAACTACTACTACCTTCACAATTACTAGTACAGGTCATGGAACAGCTGCAGGAGACTGGGTATACTTGTATCATGATGATGCATCTACGGGTGAAGACTTAAGATTCGCGGGTTACTATCAAGTAGCAAGTGTAGCTGGTGATGATATGATATTCAATCAAGCCAGTGATGGAACTGTACCTACAGGAGGAATCAATGCTATACTTATAGCTACAGCACCTGCTGATGTACCAGTTCTTACTTCTGAAGACAACAACTATGAAACTCGTAATGGTAATACTACAATAGTTAAGCAACGTGCTATGAAGAGACTTGCAGATGCTATCAACTGTACTATGAGAGTATGTGAAACTACTGGATTCACTCCTTGGATGACAGCTCAAGCTGGTGCTGATAGAGCATTGGGACAGATAATAGTTAGGCAACCTCGTTCTGACTCCTTAACTCCTGAAGTTGTACTTCCTACTACTACTGCATTCTCTATGTTCGTAAGTGGACTGAGAAGAAGCAGTGGAGCAGAAGCTAGTATGACAGAGAAGATTTACCCTTCTAGAGTTATCTCTAGCTATGCCAACTTCCCTGAGCTATTCGCTAATCCTACTGTTGAAGTAGATACAGATATATTAAATGTTAGAGACGTTAACTCTGCAGATGGTCAGTCGATCACGGGTATCATACCCTTCTTCGGAGACTCTACAACGCAAGCTTCATTAACAGAAAGTATAGTAGTCACATTCAAGACTAACTCAGTTTACACATTTAATGCTAGTAATGCAACTACTCCTCAGAGATTAGAGACTCAAGGATTGGGATGTACAGCTCCCTTCTCTATTGCTGCAACTCGTAGTGGAATCAACTTCGCGAATGAATCGGGTATCTACCAGATTACTAGGAGTATGACTCTTAGATACGTGGGTGAATTGATGGAGAGATTCTGGCAGGAATCTGTTAACTCTAATAGACTTGACTTAGTGATGGGACATAATTACTCTCTGGGTAGACAGTATAAGTTATCTGTTCCAGTAAGCTCTAATACATATAATAGTGATGTGTATGTGTATGAACATACACGCGAACATGTGTTGGGTAAAGGTGCATGGTCTAGGTATGATAATCATAATGTAACTGGCTGGGCTAACTTATCTGCAGATGCGTACTTCGCCTCTACTGTGGGTAGAGTTTACTCTGTTAGGAATACTGGAGAAGAGCAAGACTACAGAGATGATGATGCTGCAGTATCCTTCTCAGCAACGTACAGACCTATGAATATGGGTAACTCTGGTATACGTAAAGTAGCTAGTTCTGTTATCTCCCACTTCAGGAATCTTAAGAACACGACAAGTACACTACTTAACTTCGCAACAGACTTCAGCAGAAGCTTCGCTAGTACTACATCATTTAGACTAGCTAAGAATAATAGTATCAACAACTTATCTGACATAGAGGACAAGTCTGTAGTCGGATTTCGAAGTAGTCTAGAGAGACGTAAGTTCCTATACTTACAGTTACAATACGAGAATAATGCAATTGATGATCCAGTAGAGCTTGCTTCTATTGATATAAGAATCTCAGGACTATCAGAACATGGAATTATAGAAGCTCAGGACACTTAATTAACTGATATACTTAGTATTAATTGGTCTTGACATTTACGTAACATTGTGTTAGAATTCTAATACACTCAACACGAGAGGTGCTATCATCGCACAGTCCCTACAAGCCAAGCTTAGTACTCCTAAGAAGAAGAAGAGACAGACGCGTAACCTTACGGGTAAGCTGACAGAGACTGATGATACAGAGCTACAGCAACTATCAGGGGATGCAGGGATTACTCCTCCCATGACTCCTAAGGGAGCAGAAGCTATTGGTGCTAGTCCTGATCAAGCGAAGATGGCAGGTACAGGGCAGCAGAAGGAAGTCGCACTAGACCTAGCACAGACTCAACCTCAAGATACTCTACAGACAGCACAGAGAACAGAACAACCCCAGACTACTCCTAGAGAAGCAGAGAAGCAAGAGAGAGCAGAGAGACTGACGGGACAGTTTGGTACTCTGGGTACATCTGTAGCTAATCTGATTAATGGAAAAGTCGCCGAGGCTGAGGTCTTAGCGGGTGGCAGCTGGAAGTTAGCTACGGGAATAACTGAAGGACTAGATGAGAATCAAGTAACTACATTAGAAGCATATGCAGCAGATCCTACTAATCCAGAACTTCAGAAGGCAGCAGCAGCAGCTATGGGCATATCTGCAACAGATGCTGATATAGCGAGTAAGCTGGGTGGATATATAGAAGCAGATAATGCTGCTGAGATACTAGCTACGCAACTACCAGATACTATTATAGCTAAGGATGTTATATCAGAATTGGGTATGGACGATGCTGAGTTCGAGAAACTACTTAAAGACTTCGCTGAGATGGGCATGACTGATCTCGATCTCGATACTATGACTCTCCAAGAGTTACAAGACAATATCGAGTGGGGATTACAAGCAGACTTCGACGAAGTATCAGGATTAGAAGCAATCGCTACAGACGTATCAGCCTCTCCTGCAGAGAGACAAGAAGCTAGACGCGCTCTCAAGGCTATGGGAGCTACGGGAATGTACGTTACAGAAGCTGGTGTAGAGGATCTAACTAAGCAGATTGATGATGCTGACATGATCACTATTGGCGAAGAAGAGATCTCTGTAGAGGAGATGCTGTCAGACGAGCATATAAGCTCTATAGTGGGAGAATACCTAGATGGTGATGAAGATGCTAGGTTAGAGATTCAAGAAGCCTATGGTGAGGAATTCGCATCCTGGGTAGAGAGTAATGAAGATGCTCTTGCAGCAGCTGCAGTAGATCTAGATACTAGTCTAGACGAGAGAACAGCTGAAGCAGAGAGTAGGAATGCCTTGACTAAGACGTTGGGCAGTGATATTATAGAAGCAATCTTCCCTGGGTGGGATGACTTCGACGGAGATCTAGAGAGTGCACCTGCTATTATTGCAATGTCACTTGACGGATCTCTTGATGAAGAAGATATAGCCCTAGTTCGTGCAGAGCTAGACGGCTTAACTTCTGAAGAGTTAGCTAATGCTGACTGGATGAAGGACGAGGAACAAGTAGAGCAGTTTATCCTCTGGAAGAATATAGCGCGTGGACGTGCAGATCCTAGTGAGATGTATCAACTACTACTCGGTCCCGATATGGACTTAGCCGCAACCGAAGAACTACTAGCAATCAACAGTTTCTTAGTGAAGCCTGATCCTGCATTAGCATTACTCGACAGGGATGGTGATGGTAAGCTCGACGATCAAGCCACACTCCTTGCTTCTTACAAGAAGGAGAATAAGATAGGCGATATGAGTGCAGGAGACTGGACTCCTCCAGAGATGGGTACTACCTCCCCTACTACTGTTGATAAATCCCTGGGCAAGAAGTTAGCTACGGTTATGCAGAACTTCAGTTCAGAACAAGCTCAGGCACTGTATCCTACATTGTCTCCTGAGAATAGGGCACAACTAGATAAGGCTGTGGAAGCTAAGTCTAGTGAGTTACTGAAGAAGGCTAGGAAATCTCCGTCAAGTGGCCAGACATTAAAGAATCTACGAGAGTATATTGATCGTATTCCCCAAGACAATTCAGAGTTACGTAAGAAGCTTGCTGCAGACTATGATGATGTTAGGCGAGAGTATCGTGATCTCCTGTCTGCTAAGAAGGATGCGAAGGCAGAGAAGCATGCTAAGTATCGTAGGAAGAGTCAAGAGGGTAAGCGTAGTAAGAAGAGTGGCGCTAGGAAGCTTATGGAGTCTGGGGTTAAGGCTCTAGCGGATATCTTGTAAGGAGAAATTGAGTAAATGGCGCGAACATTATTAGAATCTATACAGGGCGATCTGGGTATGAAGCAGACTGCTAAGGCATCTGAAGGTACTCAGGGTGCTTCTAAGCTACTTCGTAGTAAGCTTACGGGGAAGAGTGGTCAATCAGCTGCTCCTACTACCACAAGCGATGCTGTAACTGCAGCTACGCAACAGACACAAGCAGGACTTAACTCCGTACAACAGCAGGGTAGAGTGAGCGCGAGTCAGGTGGCTGGTCAAGATGCACATCAGAAGCTACGTGAACAGCAAGCAATGACACAAGAGCAAGTAGATAGACAAGCTGTAGAGCAGAGTTTCGATATAGAGCAAGAGAATCTAATGAAGGAACTGTCTAGGGCTAGTCGTACACTAGATAACCAACAGACGATTGCAGACTTAGAACAGCTTGGATTCATGGTTGCCCTATCTGATAAGGAATATATAGAGAAGCTACAGAATCAGGGACGTATGCAAAGGTTCGATGATGATATAACCTTCAGGGGAGAACTACAGAATCAAGTATTCGCTGATGTTCAAGACCTATTCAGAGACGATCTAGACTTCAAGAAATTACTTAAGGCAGATAGTAGAGAGTTCGCTGCTGAGATGGCTGAGCTGAATATAGACAGAGCATTGATGATAGCAGACCATACAGCGTCTACTACAAGCAGTAGACAGATGGCACAAGGTGCAGGATCTGTTGTTCAAGGAGCTGCTAAGGGTTATGATGCTTATGAGAAGAGTAAGGATAAGTAATGATCGTAACGAGAGTAGGAGACAGTAATGACTACGAGTAAACGTACCTCCCAACTACAGAAGCTTAAAGGGAAGATGCCAGTAGCTAATCAACAGCTTGCAACTAACCTACAAGCTGCTCGTGATATACAGCTACAGGGTGCAGTAAGAGCACAACCCCAACAACAAGCACAAGTACCCACACAGCAAGCAGCTGCTAATATAGGAGCGCAACAGGCGCAGCAACAAGGCCAGCAGCAGATACAGCAAGCACAGCAGAGTGCACAGATAGATACGAATATAGCTAATCAACAGCTACAAGAACAACAGAGGCAAGCACAGAAGAAGCAGTTCGAAGCTAACGTACGTAACAGACAACGCAAGTTAGATATAGGTAAGATACTCTCACGCTTCGGTCACGAAGTTAAGGACGAGATACTAGATAGTAGACTGCAGTTCGCTGAAGATGAAGCGGGTAGATCCTTCATGAATAAGAGGCAGTTGTTAGACTTCGCTATGGTACAGACACGTAATGAAGAAGATTGGCAGTCATATAAGCAAGAACGTGAACATGCGTATCAAGTTAAGATACAAGTATACGAGACTGCGCATAAGAAGATCATGCAACAGTTAGAGCATGAATTTA
>Ga0255047_10002613_pt1 | contig 11801 bp, 11 predicted proteins | sample JV7_2_1_MG_FD_183640 | JGI IMG/M metagenome (GOLD analysis project Ga0255047, IMG submission 183640) | Seawater microbial communities from Jervis Inlet, British Columbia, Canada - JV7_2_1 | ecosystem: Environmental > Aquatic > Marine > Inlet | place: Canada: British Columbia | collected 2016-10-06
GCGACAACGAAGAGATTCTGGTGGAGGCGCCGTTCAGCCCCGCCGTGGGACTGCTGACCATCAGCCGCAACGGGATCGTCGAGACCGAGCGCTTCACGATCGAGGGCTCCAGCACGGTGCTGTCGATATCCATCAGGGACGAGTACATCCCCAACGTCCATATCCAGATTGACCTGGTGGGCGCCACCGGTCGCACCGCCGATAACGGCGACCCGCTCCCCGACGCACCGGATCGGCCCGCCTTCGCTGTCGGCCGCCTCAACCTGCAGGTGCCGCCGCTGAGCCGCACGCTGTCCGTGACCGCCGCTCCGGCCGATCCGACCACCGAGCCGGGCAGCACTACCCGGGTCGACGTCGCCGTCACCAACCCCGCAGGTGACCCGGTAGCCGGCGCCGAACTGGCGGTCGTGGTGGTCGATGAGGCAGTGCTCGCCCTCACCGCCTACGAGTTGCCCGACCCGCTCGACATCTTCTACCGGCCGATCGGCTCCCGGATTTCCAGCCACTACCAGCGCAACTCCATAGAACTGACCAATCCCGAGCTTCTACTCAACGCAGCCCTCGCCTCTGGGGCAACGACCACATTGTGGGCCAGCGGCGACGGCGACTCCGACGACGGTGCCGACTTCGCAATACCTGCCTCCGCCGACGGCCTGGGGAGGTCGCTATCGGCCCAGGAAGAAAGCTCAGTAGCCGGTCAGGACAGCGCCATCGACGTCCGGACCAACTTCGACGCCCTCGCCGTCTTCGCGCCCGAAGTCAGGACCGGCCCGGACGGCACTGCCACCATCAACGTTCCCCTCCCCGACAACCTGACCCGGTACCGGGTGATGGTGGTGGCCGTCGACGGCATCGACCAGTTCGGCTCCGCCGAGTCCAACATCACCGCCCGGCTGCCGCTGATGGTCCGCCCCTCAGCGCCGCGCTTTCTCAATTTCGGCGATCGGTTCGAGCTGCCGGTCGTGATCCAGAATCAAACCGACCAGGACCTGCAGGTCGACGTCGGGTTGCAGACCGCCAACCTGAGCCTGACCGCCGGCGCAGGCCGCCGGGTAACGGTGCCCGCCAACGATCGCATCGAGGTCCGCTTCCCGGCCGCGGCCGAGGATGTCGGCACTGCCCGCTTCCGGGTGGCCGCGGTCGGCGGTCCCCACGCCGATGCCGCCACCGTGGCCCTGCCGGTGTACACCCCGGCCACCACCGAAGCCTTCGCCACTTACGGCGTTATCGACGACGGTGTGATCTCTCAGCCGGTGCTGGCTCCCGAAGGCGTCTTCCCACAGTTCGGCGGTTTGGAAGTGAACACTTCATCGACTGCCCTGCAGGCCCTGACCGACGCCGTCATCTACCTGAACGACTACCGCTATGAGAGTGCCGACGGGCTGGCGTCGCGCATCCTGGCCATTGCCGCCTTGCGCGACGTGTTGGAGGCCTTCGAGGCCGACGGGCTGCCTCCTGCCGCCGAGTTGGACACCCGGGTGGCCGACGACATCGAGACCCTGCTCCGGCTGCAGACCGACCTGGGCGGGTTCGCCATCTGGCGCCGGACCAACGAGACGATCCCCTATCACAGCATCCAGGCCACCCATGCCCTGGTAGAGGCCAAGGCCAACGGATACGCGGTTTCGGCCGACCGGCTCGAACAAGCCCTGTGGTACCTGCAGAACATCGAGGACTTCTACCCCTCCAACTACGGCCAGCAGACCAAGGACACCCTCAGCGCCTATGCCCTGCACGTGCGGAGCCTGGCCGGCGATCGTGACGCCACCAAGGCCAACCAGCTGTACCGCCGGGCCGGCGACGGTCTAGGGCTGGATGCCGTGGCCTGGTTGTGGCCGGTCCTCAGCGATCCTGGCGCTGATGCCGAGATCGAACGCTTGTTGCGCAATCGCGCCACCGAGACTGCCGGGGCGGCCACCTTCACCACCAACTACGGCGAGGACGCCTACCTGATCCTGCATTCGGACCGCCGCACCGACGGCATCATCCTCGACGCCCTGATCGCCAGGGCACCGGGAAGCGACCTGATCCCCAAGGTCGTGGCCGGCTTGCTTGGCAACCAGACCAGGGGCCGCTGGAACAACGTTCAGGAGAACTCCTTCATCCTGCTGGCTCTCAACAACTACTTCGACACCTTCGAGTCCACCACGCCCGACTTCGTGGCCCGGATCTGGCTTGGCGACCTGTACGCCGCCGAGCATGTGTTCGCAGGTCGCACCACCGATCGCGACGAGACCCTGGTACCGATGGCCGAGTTGATCGACCAGGCCGCCGGCGGTGAGACCAGCCTCATCGTCAGCAAGGACGGTGCTGGACGCCTCTACTACCGGCTCGGACTGCGGTACGCCCCCGACGACCTAGATCTCGATCCGCTCGACCGCGGTTTTGTGGTGCAACGCACTTACGAGGCCGTCGACGATCCCGGGGATGTCACCCGCGACGCCGACGGAACCTGGCGAATCAAGCCGGGAGCCGAGGTGCGAGTGCGGCTGACGATGGTGGCCGACAGCCGGAGAACCCACGTGGCGCTGGTCGACCCGATGCCGGCCGGATTCGAAGCCCTCAACCCGGCGCTGGCGGTCTCCCCGCCCCTCCCGCCTGAGGAGTTCGAGGACGACGGGTTCGGAGGCTTCGGGTTCGGCCGTGGCTCCTACTGGTGGTGGCAGTGGTTCGAGCATCAGAACCTGCGCGACGACAGGGCCGAAGCTTTTGCCTCACTGTTGTGGGCCGGCACCTATGACTACACCTACGTCGCTAGAGCCACCACCCCCGGCACCTTCGTGGTACCGCCCACCAAGGCCGAGGAGATCTACGCTCCCGAAACCTTCGGGCGCTCCGGCTCAGACGTCGTCATCGTCGAGTCCTCCTAGCCCCATACGATGTCGATTCCGGGCCGCCTCAGTCGAGGTTGAACACCCGGGCGGCGTTTCCACCCGAGATGGCGGTCCGGTCTTCGTCGGTGAGGCCTTCGGTGCTATTGATGAGTGCCAGCGGGTCGGTCTCGCTCATGTCGAACGGGAAGTCGGTGCCGAGCATCACCCGGTCGACGCCCACGATCTCGATCAGGTGGCGCAGGTAGAGGGGCTGAAATACCATCGTGTCGTAGAAGAGACTCTTCATGTAGTAGCTGGGCGGATGATCGGGAATGGCGACCCGGGTCTCCGGCCGCACTTCCCAGGTGTGGTCGGCCCGCGAGCTGTAGAACGGCAGATAACCGCCGCCGTGCAGCAGCACCAGTTTGAGGCCGGGCAGTTCCTCGAATAGGCCGCTGAAGATCATCCGGGTGGAGGCCACCATCGTCTCGAGCGGGTTGCCGACGCAGTTGGTCAGAAAGTAGTCACCCAAACGGTGACTCTCGGGATAGCCACTCGGGTGGAGGATTACCGGAACCCCTTTGGCCTCGACCGCCTCCCAGAACGGCCGGAACCGGGCCTCATCCAGGTTGTGTCCGTGGATGGTTCCTCCGATCTGGAGACCTTTGAACCCGAGCTCATCGACGGCCCTGTCCAATTCGGCGATGGCCAGGTCGATATCCTGAAGCGGGACGGTGGCTCCCATCGGCACAAAGCGGTCGGGGTTGTCTGCGGCGGCGGCCGCCAGCTTGTCGTTCTGGATTCTGGCCGCCTCGGCCCCCTCCGGACCGGGTGCCCAGTAGAAGTACTCGGACACGAAGGTGGCCAGGCCCTGCACATCGACTCCCATGCGGTCCATGTCAGCCAATCGCTCCGACGGGGTAGTTAGGCGGTCGACGATGGTGGGAAACATGACCTGGTTGTGATCTATGGAGTCCTGACCCATGAAGTAGTCGTAGGGCTCGTTCTCGGGTCGACGGTAGGCGTCGACGACGGTCCGGCTCTCCGGCGTGGCCAGATGGCAATGAATATCGATGGTTGTCATGGTTCCCGTTCTCTCGGCAGCCGCGAAGACGATAGCGGCAGGCAATCCAACTAGAACTTCTGTCGCGACGGCGTCCGTGAGTCCGCACTCGCTTTATCCTGCATACGCACGACTCTTGGTCAAGTGAGGAATATATGAACCCGGTTCGCTCGATGTTGTTCACGCCGGGACATCGGTTAGAGATGGTCGAGAAAGCAGTGCATTCGGGCACCGACGCGGTGATCGTCGACCTCGAAGACGCCGTCTCGGTCGACCAGAAACCGGTGGCAAGAGAGAACCTTGCCAGTCTTCCGAGCTCCACTGTGCCCTATTTCGTTCGCACAAACGCTGTCGAAACCGGACTGCTCTGGGACGATGTTGCTGCAGCCGGGAAGTCAACGGCGGTCGGTGTCATCTTGCCTAAGGCGGAGGATCCCGAGGTTGTCCGAGAACTCGACGCTGCTCTTTCGGCGCTGGAGAAGGCTGAATCCAAACCCGAGGGGTCGATCACGCTTATCCCTCTCATTGAGTCGGCACTGGGCGTTCGCCTGACCTACGACATTTCCCGGGCGAGCCGCCGGGTTCAGTGCGTGATGTTTGGCGGCGGTGAACAGGGTGATCTTGTTGCCGACCTCGGGGTGGAATGGACGCCCGAAGGGACCGGACTGATGCACGCCCGATCCGAGGTGTTGCTCAGTTCACGGGCTGCAGGCGTTCCGTTTCCTATGGAAGCGGTCTTCATGGATTTTCGAAATCTCGAAGCCCTTCGTGTCGAATCCGAGCTTGCTCGTCGGCTCGGGTACGTTGGCAAGGTGGCGATCCACCCGGCCCAGGTGCCGGTCATCAACGACGTTTTCACACCTGCGCCCGAGGTGGTGGCCTATCAGCGCAAGGTTCTGGCCGCGTTCGAGGAAGCCGAAGCTCAGGGATCTGCCTCCATCGCTGTCGACGGGAAGATGGTCGACTACGCGGTGGCACGGGTCGCCAGAACAATCATCGCCCGGGCTGAGATTGCTGCCAAAGCCGAGGCGGGGTAGCTCGGCTCCGGGTCTAGCCGGGCTCGGGAGTTGGGACGGTGATAGACCGTCGAACATAGTCCGGGGTGATCTCTCCGACACTTCGAGCGCCGATGTTTGCCATCGTCAGAGCAATCTCGTCACTGAGGATCTCCAGCACCCGGACCAGCCCGGCAACGCCTCCGGCCGCGAGGCCCCAGCACTGGAGACGGCCGATGCCCACTGCTTTGGCTCCCAGGGCTAGTGCCTTGCATACGTCGGCTCCTCCCATGAACCCTCCGTCCACAGCCACGTCGACCTCCTCTGGCACTGCCGCGATTATCTCGCCAAGAGCCTCAACTGCGCTGAGCTCATGGTCGACCATCCTTCCACCGTGGTTGGAGACGAACAGCCCGCCTGCCCCACAATCGGCTGCTGCTACAGCGTCAGCCGGCGTCATCACGCCTTTGACGAATACGGGGAGCTCCGCTTGCCCGCATAGCCATTCCAGGTCCGACCACGTGAAACGACTCCTGAAAGATTCATCCCATCCGTGCGGTTGCAGACTCGGTGTCCCTTCCGAAGGTGTCCGCCAAATGAACTCCTCTTCGAGGCTCTGATCACGACGCCCGATGACTGGAGCATCGAGCGTGACGCACACACCGGCGAATCGAGCCTGTTGGATGCGAGAAAGTATGTCCGTCAGCCAACTTCTGTCACCCGCCACATAGAGTTGGAAGAAGTGCCGTCCGGGGGCAGTGGCGGCTACTTCTTCCCACGCAGAATTCGTGTGGATCGAACAGATTGCCGACGTTCCCAGCTCGGTGGCGGCGGTTGCGGCGGCGAGGGCGTCGCCGGGATCGTACAAGGCAAGGGCGCCGACGGGAGAGAGCATGACCGGGAACGCGAGCAGTGCCCCCAGGAACGACGAAGACGGGTCCACGTGACTGACATCACGTCCCACCCGGGGTACCAGGGCCAAACTGCTTAGGGCCAGCCGGTTGCGATCCACCGTCGCACCCTGACCTGCACCAGCCGCCGCCCAGGCGTAGGCGCCGGGGTCGATGACTTCACGGGCCCGGGCAATGACTTGACCGATCGTATTCAGCTCACCCGGATCGGTCGAGGCAGCCATTACCCGTAATCCACCTCGACGAGACGGCGCTCCTTCGCCGAGCGGCTGATCGCTTCGCAGAGTTGGGCGCTTCTCAGGCCGTCCAGACCGGAGGCGGTCGGCTGGCTGCTGCTCAAGACTGCGTGAGTGAAGGCGGCAACCGACCGCCGGTGAGCCTCAGGGGCGGGGTAGCCGGTCACGGTCTCGCCGTCTTTGGTGAGTACGGCCAGGTCCCCGTCACTCCTCGCGCGAGTCAACGCCCTCCCGACTATTCGTCCCTCCGAGCCGTAGATGACGATGTCATTCGGCGGGTTTGCCACTGTTTCGTTGAGGTTGCTGTAGACGATCGCACCGTTCTCGAAGCGAAGCATGACGAGCGCAAGCATTTCCACCGAACCACTGCCGGGAGCATGGTCGAACATGGCCATCACTTCAATCGGCTCGGAATCGAGTATCACACGCAAAAAGTCGAGCCCGTGGATACCGACGTTGTGTACCGATCCCAGTCCGGCCAACCGGGGATCGGCCCTCCAGTTGTCGTAGTTCCTCGTCCCTGAGCCCACCTCGAGATTGACAACCTTCACCTCGCCGATCACCCCCTCGCCGATCATCCGGGTGACGTCGTGGATCCAGGGAAGATGCCGGTAGTGGAAATTCACCCCGAGCGTTACGCCCGCATCGTGGCATGCTCGCAAGGCCCGCTCCGCTCCGACGACATCTACGGCGAGAGGCTTGTCGCAGAGCACATGCTTGCCGGCTCGGGCGGCGGCGATCACTTGCTCGGGATGTTGGGCATTTGGAGTGGCGACGAAAACAGCTTCGACTTCGGGGTTGGCCAGCATCTCCTCGTAGTCGGTGTAGGCGTAGCCAGCTCCGAACTTCGTCGCGAACTCGTCGGCACGTCCCTGATCGCGACTCACCGCGGCAACGAGGTCGCAATTCGGTTCGGCGACCATCGCCGGGGCGATCGTGCCTTGCACGATGTTGCCGATGCCGATGACGCCCCAGCCGAGTTGTTGCATCAGGACCTATCTGTCACAGCCCGAGAATCTCGGTTGGATTCTTGGAGAGAATCGCTTCTTTCTCATCGTCGCTCAGTTCTGGCAACCCCCGGACCCAGTTGACCGCGTCGTACAGCACCATCGGTGCCGGGTAGTCGGTGCCGAGAACGACCCTGTCAATGCCGACCGCGTCGATAAGGAAGCGAAGCACCGGCCCGCTGTAGGTGCAGCAGTCGTAATAGAAACGATCCAGGTAGTCGCTGGGCGGAAGCTGATTGGCAAACCCGTCGCTCGGTCCGAAGGGCGGTGCCATCCCGTCTGCTGACTTACCTTCGAGGGCTCCCGCCACCTTGTCCATCCTCGCCACGCCGAAGGCGGTGTAGCCGCCACCGTGGCCGAGATACGGTTTCAGGTTCGGGAAGCGATCGATGACGCCGCCGAATACGAGTGTTGCATAGACAAGCGCTCTCTCGGTGAGATTTCCCACCGCGTTTGGCAGCATGTAGCGATTGATCCTTTCCGCAACGACCGTGTCGCGTCCCTGATGGAAGAACAGGAGTGCCCCCAGCTCCTCTGCGGCGGAGAAGAAAGGGAGAAAATCGGGGTCGTCGTAAGTCCGACCCATGACGTGGTCGCTGAGGATCACGCCCTTGAGACCCAGATCGACCATTGCCCTCTCCATCTCGGCGATTGCGCTCGGAGTGTCCTGCATCGGCACCGTTGCCAGTCCGGCGAACCGGGTGGGGTGGGCGGCAACCGTCTCTGCGATCTCGTCGTTGCATTCCCGCTGGATCGTCTTGGTCATCTCCAATTCGTTGCCGTATTGGTAGAACCCGATTGTGGGGGTAATCAGCTGCATGTCCATGCCGAGGGCGTCCATATCTGCCAGCCGCTCGGGAAGTGTTTGGGCGAACTTCCCGAAAAGGAGCTCACCCGGACCGACGTCAAGTCCGTACCACTCACCCCTGGTGCGCACCGCCTCCTTGTAACGCTCTGGTGACAAGTGGGCATGCATGTCGATTACGGGCATGGCCGGCCTTCTTTCGTCAATCGAATGTGGGGCGTCTCCCGCCCCTGCCTGAGAGCGCTGGAAAGAGGCCGATTTCCATGTCAGCGGGGTGGATTATACATTCAGCCCCACAGCCGAACGAGAGACGAATCATGAGCAAATCATTGAAGCAGCGAATCCAGGGCGGCGAGCGACTTGTTGTCTTCGCGGTTGGGAGGATGTTCCATCACAACATCATCCAGTACCTGGGTATGACCGGCGACTTCGATGGGTTCTGGATTGATGTCGAGCACGGTGGGCTCACGGTCGGCGATGTAGAGGTCGCCGTCGCTGCCGGAAGAGCGCATGGTATGGAAGCCTTCGTTCGCGTTCCACCGACCGACTACGCCACCGTCACCCGCTGCTTTGAAAGCGGTGCGATGGGCGTAATGGCGGCTCAAATCACATCAGCCGAACAGGCCGAGGAATTCGTCCGCTGGTCGAAGTTCGCCCCGAGAGGACGCCGCGGTCTCAACCCACTCGGTTACGACGGTCGGTTCGGATCGGTGCCAATGGCTGAGTTCACCGAGCGGGCCAACCGGGAGTCCTTCGTTGCGGTACAGATCGAGACCGCCCAGGCAGTAGAGGAGGTCGATGCGATCGCCGCGATTGACGGCGTCGATCTTCTCTTTGTGGGCCCGTCCGACTTGAGTCAGGCCTTGGGTACCATCGGCGATTTCGCCAATGAGACCAACATGGCAGCCGTTGATCGCGTCGCCAAGGCCTGTCGCGCCCACGGCAAGCACTGGGGAGCGGTGACGCCGACACCGGAATACGCGTCCTCACTGATCGACATGGGCTGCACGATGATCACGCCTACCAACGACGTGAAGTTGATCACATCCGGGCTGGCTGCGGTCAAGGACAGGTTTCCGCAGCTCTGGTAGTCATGACCAGCCACCCGGCGGTGACCCCAACACTGCGAGACCGGTTGATGAACCCGAATTCGACGGGGTAGGTTCGACTCGTGGAATTGCTGAAGGCCGTAAGAGCGTTTGGATGGGGAATCGGGCTAGCAATGCTGTTCGTCCAGCCGATCATCGGGCTACTCGTCTTGATCGTGGCTCTGGGGGCAACCATCTATCTGGCGAACGAAGCGTCGTCCCAGCGCCGCCGGGAGCAGTAGGCGCCGGCGACCGCCAACAGGGAACGGTAAAGGGCGGCCCGTTCCTTCGAGCCCTCCAATAGTCGGGGAAGAGACACCCGGCCATTCTGGTTGACCCGATTGGCGTTAGGAAGAGTCATGGACCAACGGCAATCAGCCAGGACGGTTTGGCGCATCGCCAGCATCGCCCTGATCGGGGTCGTGGCGATAGCTCTGTTCGCCTACAGCCGCCGCCCGCCCTCCGACCCGGTGCCTTCCGCCGCCCGGGGGGAATTGCCTGATCCTCGTGATGTGTACGACCCGGTCCGCGCCGACGAGCCGCTCCCCGAGGGGTTCCGGCAGGTGCTGGGCCGGGACGGCATTCATCCCGTTTACCAGCCCGTCTTCACCAACGCCGCCGGGGTCGACTGGCCCGACAACACCGATGTCATCGGGGTAGCCGGCGTCGAAGAGGCAAAGGCATACCCCGTTTCCCACCTCAACTTCCGGGAGATGGTCATCGATGACATCGAGGGGATACCGATCCTCGTCAGCTGGTGACCGCTCTGCGGCACGGCGATGGTCCATCGCCGGGAACTGGATGGAGAACCTGTGGTACTGGGTAATCAGGGTGCTCTCTGGGGCAACGCAATGACCTGGTGGGATCACGACACAGGATCGATATGGAGCCAGCCGCTCGGCGAAGCTATCGCCGGGCCTCTCAAGGGAAAGAGCTTCGAACCATATCCGGTGACTCTGACCAAATGGGATGCCTGGCGCGAGAGCCACCCTGAGACGCTGGCCTTGGACGTTCCCGGCAAGTCGACCAACTTCGATCTCGAGCAGATGGCCATCGTGGTCGATTTCGGCACCGACTCGGCGGCATATGAGGTTCGGCAACTGCGCGAAGTCGGAGTGATCAATGACACGGTGGCCGGGGTGGATATTGCGGTGGTGATAGATCCCGGCAACGACCAGCGCTGGGCCATCTTCAGCCGACAACTCGACTCATCGGTGGCGGAATTGGAACTGACCGAAGAGGGGCTGGTCGACACCAACTCCGGGACCGTTTTCGAACCGTTCCTGGGATTGGGGCTATCGGGTCCGCTGGCCGAACAGAATCTCGGCCGGCTTCCCGGCTTCACCTCATTTCGCAGCGACTATTTCACCTTCTTCCCGGAAGGTCGAATCTGGCCCGGCTAGCGGCAGGCCTCGAGCCGACTGACCGGAACCTGACAAGTCGGACTAACCCCCGGCTGTGAGAGGTTGGAGAGGTAATGAAGGTCGTACACGGAATCTCCGCTGCTGTGATGCTCTTGGCCGGTGTCCTCTGGGTCGTCAACACTCCGGATGACCTCTGGACAGGATCAACGGAGTTGGCCGATGGCATCTATGACCCCGTGCGGGCCGGTGAGCAGACCCCCGGCGGGTTCCGGCAACTGCTTCCCCGGGACGCCATCTTCCCCGTCTATAGCCCGGTGTTCAGGAGCGCGGAGTCCACCGAGTGGCAGGCCGAAACACTGGTGATCGGGGTGGAGGTCAATGGCGAAGCGAAGGCGTACCCGGTGAACTTCTTGAACCGGCGCGAGATGGTCAATGACTGGATCGGTGGGTCACCAGTCCTGGTCACGTGGTGACCACTGTGCGGTACGGCGATGGTCCATCGCCGAGATTTGAAGGGAGAAGCAATCGTCTTCGGCAATCAGGGTGCGCTGTGGGGCAATGCGATGACCTGGTTCGACCACGACACAGGGACCGTGTGGAGCCAACCGCTCGGCCAGGCCATCGTGGGTGAAAGGAAGGGTCAAACCCTCGACCTGGTGGCGTCACAGCTGACATCGTGGGAGACCTGGAAGCAAGATCATCCCCACACCGTCGCTCTGGATGCACCAGCCGGTCCCGACAGGTTCGACCTCAGCTTCCTGTCGATCGTCGTCGACTTCACCGAGGAAGCAGGTGTCTACCCGGTGGCCGCCCTCACCAACTGGGGCCCCGCCAACGACGTTGTGGCGGGCGTACCGATCGCGGTGGTGGTTGATCCGAACCAGAAAGATCGATGGAAGGTGTTTCACCGGCGGGTCGGCAACCAACTGCTGACGTTGTCGATCTCCGGTGGCAAATTGGTGGACGACGAGACCGGTACCAGCTGGGACCCCGGCACCGGCGTGGCCCTCGATGGCCCTCTTGAGGGAGAGATCCTCGACAGTCTTCCCGGCTTCACTTCCCAGGAGTCGGACGCAAGAACCTTTTGGCCAAACGCCAAGTACTGGGGACGGTTGGACTAAGAACGTCGGTCACCACGAAACCTGCGTCTGGTCAGGCTCGATCAGGGCCCGAGCGACTCCAGCACGGCCCGGGTGATGAGGTCGGCTACCCGGTCAACCGACTCATAAGTGTTACCTGCGACATGGGGGGTCAAGATCAGGTTCTCCAGACCGCTGAATCTGGCAGCCGGCTCGGGTCCGAGGGGCTCTGACTCAAAGACGTCGATGGCCGCTCCGCCGATGACGCGGTTCCGCAACGCGTCGGCCAGTGCAGCCTCGTCGAGAGTTCCTCCCCGCGATGTGTTGATCAGGACCGCGGAGGGCTTCATCTTGGCGAGCGCTGCCGCGTCGATGAGGTTGACGGTGGCCGCGTTCAAGGGGATGTGGAGACTGACCACATCCGCATCGGCAAGCAACTG
>Ga0255047_10002614_pt1 | contig 11801 bp, 7 predicted proteins | sample JV7_2_1_MG_FD_183640 | JGI IMG/M metagenome (GOLD analysis project Ga0255047, IMG submission 183640) | Seawater microbial communities from Jervis Inlet, British Columbia, Canada - JV7_2_1 | ecosystem: Environmental > Aquatic > Marine > Inlet | place: Canada: British Columbia | collected 2016-10-06
TTCTCGGCGATTGCGAACAGGCCGGCGCCAGTGAATGCCGCGCCTTCACCTGTGATGTCGCCGACGAGACCAGCGTGGAACGCAGCTTCGCCTCGATCGAGGAACACCTCGGCCCGGTTGCCGGCCTGGTAAACAATGCCGGCATTCTGCGCGACGGCATGCTGGTCAAGGTTAAAGACGATGAGATCGTCGATCGCCTGTCGCTGCAACAGTGGCAGCAGGTTATCGACATCAACCTGACCGGTGTTTTTCTATGCGGGCGTGAAGCAGCCTCCAGCATGATCCGCGGCGCTGCTGGCGGCGTCATTATCAACATTTCCAGCATCAGCCGCGCCGGCAATATCGGTCAATCGAACTATGCCGCCGCCAAGGCCGGCGTGGCGGCGCTGACGACTACCTGGGCGCGCGAGCTGGCGCGCTACAAGATTCGCAGCGCGGCGATTGCACCGGGCGTTTTCGAAACCGAGATGGTGGCGTCGATTAAACCCGAAGCCCACCAGCGCATCACCTCGGCGGTGCCGCTGGAGCGCACCGGGGCGGTCACGGAACTGGCGCACGCAGTACGCTTCATCGTCGAGAACGATTACTACAGTGGCCGCATACTCGAGCTTGACGGCGGCCTGCGCCTGTAATCAATCGCGGTGTCGAGCGTAAAAGTCGATAGCAGGAACATCGGTGTCCGCAGCACGACTGCATGGATGCAGTGGGCGGCACTCCGTCGCGATGCGGCGTTCCGATCCGGCGTCCCGGAGGTAGAGTAATGCAGCGGTCCGACGTTTCGGAGCAATTACCGAGGAAATCGTAAGATATGCGGACTAGCCTGCATATTTTGCCGCTGATAGTGGTGTTTCTGTTGCCGGGTAAACTCTGGGCGCAACCGCTTATCCAGGTTGAAATCGAAGGTATCGACAAGCTGCTGGAGACCAATGTCCGTCTTTTCCTGAGTATCGAGCAGCAGAAAGATCACGCCTTGATGAGCGATGGCCGTATGCGCCGTCTGCATCAAAAGGCCGCCCAGGAAATTTCCGCGGCGCTGCAGCCCTATGGTTTTTACCAACCGAAAATCACGCCCAGCCTGACCAGGCTGGAAAACGACGAATGGCGGGCACGCTACGTCGTCGATAAGGGTCCCGGCCTGCCCATTGCCGAAATCAGCTTGAACATCACCGGTACGATAAATGAAGATCCCTTGCTGCAAAAGGTGCTCGAGGAACCAGTCCTGAAGCCAGGTGATACTTTCGTCCACCCTCGATACGAAAGCCTCAAATCGGCACTGAGCGGGCTCGCCAGTGAAAGGGGCTATCGGGAGGCCAGGTTTACCCGCGCGCGCGTTGAAATTGACCTCGACCTTTACCAGGCGCGCGTGTATCTCGATTTCGAAAGCGGGCCGCGTTACAGTTTCGGTGAAATAACGCTTGACCAGGATGTGCTCGAGCCCGAACTCCTGAATCGTTATATCCCCTTTCAAAAGGGCGACCCGTACAGCCTGGAGCAGGTTATCCAGCTACAGCGGGCGCTCAACGATAGCGCATACTTCCAGGTCGTCGAGGTGGAGCCAGGGATTCCACAGGCCGATAGCCGGGAAATCCCCGTCCGGGTTTCGCTGTCACCGCGTAAGAAACATCGCTACGATTTCGGTGTTGGCTACGGCACCGATACCGGGGCGCGCGCCAAGTTCGGCTGGAGAATGCCGCGGGTCAACCGGCGCGGGCATCGTATCGACAGCGAGATCATAGTTTCGGAAATCGGCTATGATGTCAGCGCCAATTACCGCGTGCCGGTGTTTAACCCGCGTACCGATCAACTGGTTTACAGCATTAGCCAGGAAAGGGAGGAAACCGATACCAACGACAGCACCTTGCGTAGCCTTGCGATCAGTTTCAATCACAATCGCGAAAAGTGGCGCGAGGTTCTAACGCTTTCCTACGAGGAGGAGGAATTCGAAGTGGCGGACGATTCCGGCGACTCAACCCTGTTGATTCCAGGCATCAGCTGGACCCGCGTCTGGGGGGAAGAGTTCATCAACGTGCTCGATGGCCTGCGTTTCAGTTTCGGTGTGCGCGGCGCCAGCGATAGCTTTGTTTCGGATACCGATTTCACGCAGCTACTCGGCGGCATCAAGTTCGTCACTTCGATCGATGCGCGCAACCGCTTTATCGTGCGCGGCAGTATGGGCACCACCAACACTGACAATTTCGACCAACTGCCCTCGTCGATCCGCTTCTTTGCCGGTGGTACGAATAGCGTGCGTGGCTACGCCTATGAATCGCTGGGACCGACCGACGACAGCGGCGATGTCGTCGGCGGAGAACACCTGATGACCGGCAGCATCGAGTTCGAGCATTATTTCAATGATCGATGGGGCGCGGCGGTTTTTCTCGATGCCGGTAACGCGCTCGAAAGTTTCGGCGACGACCTCGAGCAGGGCGCCGGATTCGGTGTACGCTGGAAGTCACCGGTGGGTTCGGTTCGTATCGACCTGGCGAATGCGATCAGCGACGACAATGACTGGCGCCTGCACGTCGACATCGGGCCCGACCTGTGAAACGCGGCCTGCTGACGAGCCTGTCGTTGCTGGTGCTGAGCGCTGTTATTGCATTGAGCTGGCTGCTGACCAGCGAAGCCGGTCTGCGCTGGAGTTACCGCCAGGCCGAGGCGCTGCTGCCGGGGGAGCTACGCTCGCAACAGTTATCGGGCAGCCTGAACGACGTCGTTACCCTGCAAGGCCTCGAATATGACGATGATGAAATCAGGCTCACGGCTGATCGGGTAATCCTGCACTGGAATCCGTGGGCCCTGTTGTTTGCGCGAATCGACATTTCCCGGCTCGAGGCCGAACAGCTCGAAATTCAGCTACGGCAAGGCGATGACGACTCCGGCAGCCAGCCCAGCGAAGCACGCCTGCCACAACTGGATCTGCCGCTCGCACTGCAGTTGCGCGAACTCGAGGTCGACAGGCTCAGGCTGAGCCGGGGGGATAGCCCGCTCACGCTGCAGCAGTTAAAGCTGCAGGCGGCAAGCCGAGGCAGCCAGATCGACATCGCCGCCTTTTCGGTCAAGCTTGTCGAGGTCGCCATCGGCGAGAATCAGGTCAGCGACTTCGAGATCAGCCTGGTGGGCGATGTCGACATGTCCGACGACTACCCGCACGCGCTACACATCGACTGGCGAACCCGCTTGCCGTCAGGGGAAATCATCGACAACAGCACCCGCATCAATGGCGACCTCGAGTCCACGCGGCTGATACAGCAATCGCGCGGGCCGCTGCAGGCAAAGCTGACGCTGGCGTTGCAGGATTTGCTCGGGCAACTGAGCTGGCAGGCCGAGCTGGAAATCGCCAGCTTCGACTCTAGGCTGCTGGATTCCACGTTGCCGGTTGTGCGCGGCAGTCTTGCGTTATCGGCAAAGGGCGACTTGCACACGGCGCAGGCGCACGGACAACTCGATGCCGACTCAGCCGAGCTGGGTCCGCTCAAAGCCAGTTTCGGTCTGCGCAGCCTCGATCCGTCGCGCCTCCTGGACGGGATTCGCGTGGAAACGCTGCAGCTCGCCATCTTTGACGGCGAATTAGCGGCGCAAGGGCAGCTCTACTGGTCACCGCTGCTTAGCTGGGACAGTGCAGTGAGCGCAAGCGATATCAATCCCGCCAGGCTGTTACCCGACTGGCCCGCCAGCCTCGGCGGTCACCTGCAGAGCCAGGGGCGCATCGACGGCGGCAAACTGTATGCCTCCGCGAGTATCGCCGAATTGAGCGGGACACTGCGCGGCTACCCGTTATCGCTACAGGGAGAAGTACAGTGGCGCGATAATACTCTCGAGATCGAATCCGCGCGCCTCGAGTCGGGCAATACCCGCGTCATCGCCAACGGCCGGGTCGCCGGGGATCTCGATCTCGAATGGTCGCTCGATAGCCGGGATCTGGCCGAACTCTATCCCGCGGCGCAGGGGCTGCTCGTCGCAAGCGGCCATCTCGGCGGTGAAACCGGGGCGCCGATCATCAAGGCCCATTTCAACGGTAGCTCGTTACGCCTGGACGATTACGCGGTGGATAGCATCGAGGGCGACATCGTGCTCGACCTGTTGAACTGGCGACAGCTGGACCTGCGCTTGGCGGCGCGGGAAGTCGAGCTTCAGGGTCAACGGTTGCGTTCCGTCGACATCAATGCCGATCAGCGTCGCATAGAGGCCAGCCTGGTCGCGGAGAGCGCCAGCGTGGAAATCGAGCTTGCGGGTGAATTGCACGACCAGGGATGGCGAGGAAAGTTGATCACCGTTAAAATTGATAGCAACGATTTTGACGCCTGGCGTCTGCAGACACCGACTGCACTGAACCTTTCCCCAAACGCCTTTTCAAGCGAGCTGCTGTGCCTGCGTTCCAGTCAGAAAGCTGAAATCTGCGGCTCTTTTCAGCAACGTGAAGAAACCTGGGATATCGACCTCGACCTGTCCGGGGTTCCTCTGCAAATGTTGCGCCGGTGGTCACCTGCCGAGCTGGAGCTGGATGGCGTCATCAACGCCTCAGCCGATCTGCAATACATTCCCGACAGGCCTTTGCTCGGGACCCTGAAGACAGAGTTTCCGGCGGCCCGCGCGCGTTATCCACTACGCCAGGGGCAACCGCAAAATTTCGACTATCGCCTGGCTGTGCTTGACCTGTTGTTCGAACCCGGGCAGGTAAAGCTAGCCACCCGCCTCGCACTGGAAAACGGGGATCGGTTAGAAGCTACGGCGGTTTTACCGCGCGCGGACATCCTGCAACTCGACCTCGAGCGGCAAGATATGCAGGCCAGCGTCAGCATCGAAGCGCGCAACTGGGTCGTGCTTGACGCCCTGATTCCGCAAGTCGAGATTATGCACGGCGAGATGAAATTGAGTATCGATGCGAAGGGCAAGGTCACCCAACCGCGACTGCTGTTCAACGGACGACTCAGTGGTGGCGCAATCCATCTGCTCGAGCCGGACTTGAAGCTAGAGCAAATTGAACTGGAACTGCAAAGCCGCGGACCGGAACGGCTTGAGTATAGCGTCGAGGCGATGGCTGCATCCGGCAGGATCGCGGTTCGCGGCAACACGTTGATGGACTGGGGAAACGCCTGGCCGAGCACGCTCGCGTTCAGTGTAGAGGATCTCGATATGGCGTCTGTACTCGCCCCGTGGATTGCGCCGTCGCTATCTATCGACGGCAGCTTGCAGGCCAGCGGTGAGCTGGAACTTGACATCGATGCAAACGGAAATGTCAGTCGGCCCAGGCTGCAACTCAGCGGGCGCCTCGGTGGCGGGGCAATCCATCTGCTCGAACCCGATATGAAGCTTGAGCAAATCGAATTGAAGCTGCAAAGCAGCGGACCGGAACGGCTTGAATTCAGCGCCGAAGCCGTGGCTGCATCGGGCAGGATTTCAGTTCGCGGCAATACACTGCTGGACTGGGACAAGGGTTGGCCGAGCACGCTTGCGTTTTCTGCAGAGGGTATCGATATGGCGCCCATGCTCGCCCCGTGGATTGCGCCGCCGCTGGCCATCGACGGCAAGTTGCAGACCAGCGGCGAGTTCAGGTATCGCGCACCCGATCAATTGTTCGGGGAACTACGTCTTTCCTCGGCGCGCGGCAGGCTGGAATATCCACTGCTGGAGCAGGCGGTGGAGGAATGGGAGTATCGAGACGCGCTGGTGATCCTGAGGTTGAACGAACAGGGAATAAACGCTCGCGCAAGCGTCGACATCGGCGGCGGCAGCGACCTTGTCACCGAGATGACACTACCGCAGGCGCGCTTGCTGGCGCTGAATTTCGAACAACAACCGCTGCAGGCAAGCGCGCAGGTTAGTTTCGAGGAACTCAACCTGATCCAGCTGCTGATTCCCGAGGTTGACCAACTGGAGGGCGAACTCACGCTCAACCTGACGGTGGCGGGCAGCCTGGCCCGGCCACAGGTAAGCGCCAGGGCGAAAATTCCGCTGGCATCCATTAAAATTCCACGTCTCGGCTTAGAGATCGAGCAGCTAAGCCTGCTCGGTGAGAGCGACGACTCGAACCGCTTCAATTTCAGGATGTCGGCCGCTTCCGGAAATGGCCACCTGTCGGTCCATGGTGTCAGCCAGCTAAAATCTGCAAACCACTGGTCAGCCAACCTGCAGGTCAAGGGAACGGATTTCGAAGTGTCGCGTATTCCCGAGGCGCAGGTCTCGGTTTCGCCCGACCTCAACATCAGCATCGAGAATCACAATATCCACGTCGAGGGTGACCTGCTAATTCCCCACGCCAGGCTGGAACCCAGGGATATCAGCACCGCTACCCGGGTTTCCAGGGACAGCGTCGTCATCGGCGGCAGCGAGGCCAGCGAACAACGCTGGCAGATTTCCACGCGCGTAAACCTGACGCTGGGAGAGCAGGTCAGCTTTATCGGTTTCGGATTCGAGGGCAGATTCGGCGGCCGCCTGCTGGTCGAGGACAAGCCGGGTGCACTGAGCACGGGCACCGGCGAAATCACCATCCTCGAGGGGCGCTACCGGGCCTATGGACAACGCCTCGATATCGACAACGGCCGTGTGCTGTTTGGCGGCGGCGCACTCGACAACCCGGGCCTGGCGCTGCGCGCACAGCGCGAGGTGAATGAAGTCACGGTAGGATTAACGGTGGGAGGCAGACTTCAGAAACCTGAAATCGAGCTATTTTCGATTCCGGCAATGGGTGAAACCGACATGCTGTCATACCTGCTTTTCGGACATCCGATGGAAACCTCGACGGACGGCGAGGGATCCGCGATGGCAAGTGCGGCGCTGGCGCTCGGACTTGCCAGCGGTGATTTCCTCGCCCGCAGCCGCGATAATTTCGGCTTTGACGATGTGCACGTCGAAAGCAATGATTCCGGCGACCAGGCATCGCTGGTGGTCGGACGCTACCTGTCACCGAAAATGTACGTCAGCTATGGTGTCGGCCTGGTGGAATCGATAAACTCGATAACCCTGCGTTACCAGTTGGCGGATCGATGGCACCTCGAGGCCGAATCCGGTCTGGTCCACGGCGCCGACCTGTTGTTCACGATCGAGCGCTAGCCAGTTTCACCGTGTTCGTTATTGCTGGCGAATGGGAGGCCATTCCTCATCGGCATGGTCGATCAGCTTGAGACGAAATCCCAGGTTGTCGGTATTTGGCACCTGAATCTTGATGCCGACGTTATTGGTTTCATAGTCGTGCACTATCTGCGCCTGCCTGGACTGCGGAATAATCTCTCCCGATGGCGTCATCACCTGTACCTGGTCCACCTGGTCGGGTTCGATCGGCACGTTGAGCTCTATCGTCCGATACTCGTCATATTCCTCGTATCGGATGACCTCGGCGCCGAGTTCTTCATCACGGTAACCGGGCGTGGCTTCGAGCTGACCGGTGTCGACTGACTTTTCTTCCATCGGCGCGGCGCCCCTGGGCGGCGTGTAATCAGACTGGGGTTCAAGCCCACCGGCGCATGCCTGCAATAGCAGGCATGCCAGCAGGGTCAGAAATAAACTACGATTACGCATCATTACAACTTGACTCATTGGCGACAGTAAACTCGGTGCCGGCAGAATATCAGAAAGCCAAAGCGTCGATAAGAGAATTTGAAAGCGCCCGCCGAACCCGGCAGCAATACGGGTCCTGTTCAGATCGGCTTCAGCTGCCCGCCCCCGCGGCTGGCACGCCGAGGCCGAATCGCCACAGTTGTCGAATCACCAGCAGTACCGCGTAAAAGAAACCGAGCGGCAAGAGGATGGACTTGAGCAGGTATATCGCGATCAGGTTGATGAAGCTCTCGATGCCATGGCTGATTTTCCGTTGCAGGTCGGCAAGACTCAGGCTGCGCCAGAAATCGATAACCGAATCCCTGATATCGTCGCTGTCGGCGTCGAGGTCGATGCGCATGATACCCGACTGGAAGTTCTCTATCTCGCGATCGTTGCTCTTTAGCTGTTGATCGAGGAACAGGTAATCAACACCACTGTTAAGCGCCACCGCGAGACCCAGCGCAAAGCGCAAAAAAACCACCACCAGGAAGCATCGAAACACCAGGCTCTGAGCCCGCGATCGCCCATGGTAGATCAGCAACAGGGCGGAAATGCCGAGCACCGCAACCAGGTATAGAAAGATCTCGTGGGACGCCAGCAGCAACAATATCTTTTGCGCCGCGAGCGAGGCCAGCACCCAGGTCATGACCGTGGAAAAGCGTTCGATCATATCGTTCAACGGATCGAGTACTTCACCGATAGTCATCGAGCCGGAAACGATTCCGACACCAGCCTCGACTTCGCTGCTTTGCAACATCGACACCAGCGCATTGATACCGCGCGCGGTGGCGTAGCTGATGGCGGCGTTGGTTATTGCCTCGCTGGTGTAGTCGTCGACATAATCATCGAGCGCGCGCGTGCTCGACAATCCCACGAGGACGACAATAGCGACCGAGATCAGCGTCTTACCGTTAATCCACATAGGCCTTGTCGGTGCGCGCCGCCATGATTAAATCGTTTTTATGTAAGCCCCTGATCTTGTGAGTCCACCAGGTCACGTTTACCCTGCCCCATTCGGTCAGGATTGCCGGGTGGTGACCGGTAGCCTCGGCGAGGTCGCCGACGTTGTTGGAAAAGACCATCGCCTGTGCAAAATCATGAAAGCTGAATTCTCGAGTCAGCTGCTTGATGCCATCGACGACGATGATCTCCCAGTCGGGAATCGCGGACATTAGCCGTTTCAGTTCGTCGTCGCTTATACGCGGAGCATCCGCGCGGCAGGCTTCACAGCCCTGTTCACTCAGATTATCCATCGGTTCGTCCTCTGTTAATTCTGTTCGCCGCAGCGGTCATCGGCATCACACGTCGAGGGCAAGGGGCTAGCCGGGCGGCAGGTAGGGAACTCCCTGGGCGAGATCGGTATCGTCGATAACGTAAAAATGACTATCCGTACCGGCCTGACGTGCTTGCGCAAACGGCGCGTACTCAGGGTCGGCGACAAAGGCCTGGCACGCTTCCACCGACGGAAACTCGATCAGGGCAATCACCGTGTAATCGGGCAGCTCGCCTTCGATTGGGGTCAGGTTACCGCTGCGCGACAGGTACTTCCCGCCATGCTTGTGCACGATATCGTGAACTTTCTGGGCATACTCGGGAATCCAGGCATCGTCGTGAACCTTGACGTTAGCAATCAGGTAAGCACTCATAATCTTTCTCCACAGAATTAGACGCTTCAGTATAAGCAGCCGATCAGGTCAGTACAATACGCGGCTAGGTTCCATGGGTGCCCGAGTAAGCGCTGCGTTCGGGTGATTTCCAGCCCGGCAGGCTGCCTTCGGCAGTCTGAAAAACTTCGACCTTGAGCGGGTAACAGGAAGCACTGTCGTCCGAACTGCTGCTGCCACAATCGCCGCCGGGACAGGCCGACAACGCGCCCAGTAAATCGATCTCGGCAAAAAACTCGATGTAATCGCCGGGCCGAACCGGGCTCGCCTTCATGAAATACTGGTGGGTATCGTGCGTAAACCCGGTACACATGAACACGTTCATAACGTCGTGCACGTGCAATTCAGCTTCGCCGAGGCTAAGGCCGGTCTTCGCAGCGAGCGCCCGCGTCAGGTTGGAATGACAGCAGTAATGATAATCGACCTCTTTCAGCAGGTAATTGGTGTAGGGGTCGCAACGCGTGCCGATAACGTCGTGCACGCCGCCGCCGTCTTCGTCCCAGCCATACCAGTCGAGCGTATCCCGGGTTATTGTCGCCATCGGCCGTAACCCGGGCAAGCTACTCCACAGGCGATCGCCGGTACTCACATGAGTCGCGTGCAACTGGCGCGTCTTGCCGCTGAAAAAGCGCTCGCTGAAATCATGCAGGTTCCACAGGTTGAGATCGCCTACCTGTGAGCCCTCGACGCTGGTAATACGAAAAAACGAGCCGGCCGGCACTTCGAAACAGGCGCCGTCACGCGGGCGCACGATGACTTCCGCGACCTTGTGCATGGTTTCACGCGCCTGCTGGTACAACTCCAACCCGGAAGGCGGCAAACGGTCGACTTCATAGCAAACCAGCGCCGGCGCGGCGCGACGTTGATCGGCATCGGCCGGGGGACTGGTGTCAGTAGATTCTGTCATTATTCTGCTCTGATAGTGTTGGCGAAGAGGAACCATTCTACTGCAAGCCGGCCCGAACGCGTCAATCGTTGGCCATGGTTTGCGCGCGAGCGCGAAGCCTGCGCCCGCCGGGCGCTCGCCGCTAACGGCTTCGGCGATTACTGAGCAAGACGGGGCAGCCCATTCGCGGGCTGCCCACTACTCCCTGTCCCTTTTCAACAACCCGTTCGCGACAGCCGTGAGCTGGGCCAGGCGACACTGCTGTCGCGTCAACTCGGTGCTTTCCGGGCGCGTGTCGGGTTGCATCAGGTTAGGCCGGCCTTCGACATGGGCGCCGCTGTTGGCCAGCACGTGGTAGAGCTCATGAGCGAGTGCGATGCCGGCATCATCGACATCCAGCATCAACCAGACACTGTTGGCGAGCCAGGGGCGCCGCGCGGTATTGCCAATGCCGAAGGCTTCGCCCAGGTAGGCTTGCTCCATGCGCGTCTCGCGCGCGAACACCACGACGGGTTGTCGAGCGGCAGCGGCTTCGAGCAGGCTGCGCGCACTGCCGGTGGACAGGTCGAGCAGATAGTCGTCGGCACGAATAGCGTAACTCGACACATCGCCCGGCGCGATCCCACACTGCGCGAGAATCCGGTAGGCCTCGCGCAGGGTCTCACCGATGCGTGTGGCGGACCATCTCGGATCGAGTTGCAGGACTTCGAGATCGAGCCGAAACCCGCTTGCGGCGGTTTCCAGCACCGGCTCAAAATCGGTAAGCGGGGTTTTATCGATCGGCGCTGACGCCAGCGGATCGGCGATGTATCCGCCACCGACCCAGCCGTAAACGTCGGGGCCACCCTGCCCGTAGCGTTGATGCAATGCATCGATAATTTCAACCGCCGTCCAGTCGCGATGCACGCTCTTGAGACGGGCGGCGAGCGCGGCGACCCTTGATACGGCATAGCTCGAACCGGATACCAGGGCTTCGCTGCCCGAGTAATCGAGCGCGTTGCGACGCTCGGCGGGCACCATGAAATCGACCGATAGCCTGCCCCAGTTGCTGCGTTCGGCCGGGCGCACGAAGTCGTCGGCCGAGGTTACCACCAGTATATTCTCGAGATCGAGCGCCGCCGGGAAAACCGGCAGGGTATCGATATCGCGTCCGTCATTGCCGGCGGAAACGATAAACAGCATCCGTGGATGCGCACCCGCGGCGCGCGCGAAACTACCCCAGTCCTCGGCGCGGTTGCTGCCCAGTGGCATGCCTACAATGGCGACACCGTTTGCATCGGCGTGCTCGACCAGCGCCTGCATGCGCGACATGTCGGGTCGCGGATAGCGATAGGGCACCAGTTCGACACCCGGCGCCTCGCGCAACAACAGCGACGCGCTGCGAGTACCGTGGCGCTGCACGAAGAAACCGGAATTTATCGGGTGGCTGTCATAGGGCAAGGCATCCATTTCCCAGAAGTCGTAGCCGATCAACTGTCCGCCGTCATCGCGTGCAAGACGACGATTGATTTCTGCGAGGCGGTAATTCACGCCCGAGTCCACCATGGCGACCCGTATCGGCGTGGCGTCGCCCGGATGCCTGAGTGGTGTTGGTGTCGCGCGCTCGACAAACTGCAGTGGCGGATTGAGCCAGTCGGGCTCACCCATGGCTAGTAGATCCGCATCCAGGCTAACGATATTGAGTGCCTGTCCGTGTCGGTTGTAGTTGAGCCGGC
>Ga0255047_10002615_pt1 | contig 11801 bp, 10 predicted proteins | sample JV7_2_1_MG_FD_183640 | JGI IMG/M metagenome (GOLD analysis project Ga0255047, IMG submission 183640) | Seawater microbial communities from Jervis Inlet, British Columbia, Canada - JV7_2_1 | ecosystem: Environmental > Aquatic > Marine > Inlet | place: Canada: British Columbia | collected 2016-10-06
CCGCTGTATCGCAAGTTCCTGTCCGGGATGTCTTCTGCCCCGAGGGTAGAGTCGGCAGTTGCTTACCGTGCCGTCAACTCTATTCTCCCCGAGGCTTTTACTAGGCGATTCTCCGAAGGCGATGTCTTTAGGATCGAAGCCCCGGCGAGCATGACCATCGACGCGAGTGTCGCTGCTGGTTTTAGTGCCACGCAGGGCGGCGGGATGCGGGACGCCTTGGCGCAGGGCCAGATGATCAAGACCCGGGGCGAGCGAAAGGCCCTGACACAGGAGTACCGACAGGTCACCGCTCAAAGCCCAACGATCCAGTTCGTGGTTGACAACGTCAGCACGGCCCGGGCTGTCGGGCTTGGATCTCTTCGCGGCATCGTCTCGAAGGACAGGGTGATGGATATGACTCGCCGGGTGGGCCTGTCCGAGGCGAGCCCGGATCTCGCGGGGGCGAGGGACCAAGAGAGCCGAACGCTCGATGTCAATCGAGGAGGGCAATTCGAGGGCATGGTGGTCCCGATGGACAACCCGGACTCGGACCAAAGGCTTGCTATGGCACAGGGTCGCATCTACGACAACTCTGGCCGAAGCAGGTTGGCCGACAGTCTGTCGAAGGATGACTTCGCAACCAAGGAAGAGTTCCTTGCGACTCGCTTCGAGGCTGAGGTGATCTCGTTCACTCAGGCCGTCGATGCGTTGGTGGCCGAGGGCACGGTCACGGCAGAGCAGGCGGCAGAGATCAAGGAGAATGCGACAGACCCGGACAACTTCATCGTTCCGCCGAGCATCGCAGAGCAGGAGGTCCTCGCAATGCCCGGCAGTGCTTACCGGGTCGAGAGGATCGAATCCGATGGCAACCTCGTTGTCCTCACGGAAGTCCGACTGAGCGAAGCGGAGTTGTCAGACACCCCCGTGCTTGCAGAGTTCTCGGAGGATGTCGCAACTGACGACCTGCTTGGATCTGAACCCGAGTCGTTTGACACTGTCCAGTCTGTTCGATTCAGGCAGGGAATGGTGATCAAGGGAAGGCGATACGCACAGGACAGGTTCATTCAATTGGACTACGTCCAGCGAGACCTCGCCGATGCGTTCGGTCAGGAACTTGACATCGAAGAGGACGCCCTCAATCAGTTCCGAAACATCCCGGGCATCTTGAATCACCACGCAGAGCGGTTCAAGGAGAAGCACGCCGAGCCGCTCGCCAGTGATGTCGCGAGGGCTGGCCTGAGCCAGTCGGAGTTCGGCGAGTACGCAGTCGCCATGCACGCGCTCGATGTCAACAAGGATCTCCGGGGCCGCAACGCCGCTGCGTTGGCTGGGGAGATCGACTCCGGAATGACTGACGAGCAGGCGATGGAGGTCATCAACAGGATGATCGGTCGGGCAGCCGCAGGCGAGGTCGATCTCAAGGAGATCGAATTCCTGCGGCGGCGTCTCGTTCAGATGAGCCGGGCCACCATGCGGAAGGCCAAGAACTCTGGCCTGATTACTGAGACTGAATTTGACAGGCTGTCGGAAAGGTTCCCGAACTACGTTCCGATGTGGAACGCATTCGAGGAGGCGACGGACGAAGCCAACTCCGAGCGTGAGCAGTTCGTGGTTCCTGCCAATGTCCTCATGGCTAGGACGGGCCGGACGGCTGGCAGCCTCGCGGGGGATGAGGCGTTCTTTGCTGACAGGATCGCGGCGGTCGCGGACCAGAGGTTCCGCGTTCTCAGGAAGGCCGCTGCCAACGAAGCCCTGAAGCGACTGCTTCGCCTGACCAACACGGCGAACAACAGCAACATTCTGTCCGTGTTCAAGCCGGGGGTGAAGAGGTTTAGCAACTCCAAGACTGGCGAGATCGGGGTCATGGCGGATGACAGTTGGAGGAATGATCCGACTGTGTTCACGGTCATGGTCGGCGGCCAGCGGGTGCTGCTGAAGATCAATGACAAGGGTCTCGCCGAGGCGATCAAGAACAAGTCGATGCCGAAGGGAACGGTTCACCAGAAGTTGTTCCAGACCGCATCGCTGTTCACCAGCACATTCCGATTCTTAACGACGCAGTTCGGCAACCCGGACTTCACTGCTGTCAACCCGGTGCGGGATGTCCAGCAAGCGACGGCATCAGTTGTCGGCGAGAACCAGAGCCTGTCTTCCCAGACCGAGGACGGTTCGTTCAAGAAACTGAGCGTCACGAAGCGGCTGAAGATCGTGATGCGGGCGGGGCTGAACATAGCCGTCGCGTTGCCGGTCACGTTCGGTCTTGGCACGGAAGGCATGCGTACCTCTTACGCCAAGTACCGTGCCCTCGGCGGACGCCAAGGGTTCTTCATGGATCAGGATCCGGTGCGGGCTCGCAAGTCTCTGAAGGCGGCAACCTCTGGTGGCACCGTGTCTCGCTACGGGCGAGCCAGAGTTGTCAAGGTTGCGAAGAGCCCCGCGTGGCTGTGGGGCAAGGTCAACACGATGTTCGATGACGGCATTCGTTTCGCCGTCTGGCATCGGCTCGTCGCGGAAGGCGTCAACCCCCAGAAGGCGATCGAAACTACCCGGGACTTGACGGTTGACTTCTCCCGGATGGGAACCGGCGGGCCGTATGTCAACGCCATGTACGCTTATGCCAACGCAGGCGTGCAGGGTACGACGAAGACGGCGAGGCTGATGAAGAGCAAGGCCGGGGCCTCCGTCGTCGGTGGCTACATCCTCGCCGGGATGATGAGCGAGTTGCTGGGGGACGATGGGGAGGACCGGGATGAGAATGGCATCTCTGACTGGGAAGAGATCCCGCAGTACGAGCGTGATGCCAACATGCACATCAGGATTCCGTTCGGCGACGACGACGACAAGGCGGGGTACATCGCCGTGCCCGTTGCTTACGGACTCGATGTCCCGTTCGTGCTTGGCCGGAGGCTGGTCCGCATGGGCAAGGGCATGGGCATCTTCGGTTCCAACCCGAACGGTCAGGGCACCGATACGGTTGGCGAGGGAGTGCTGGCAGTATTGTCTGCGTCTGTCACACAGTTCGTTCCGACCGGGGCCAACGCTCTGGTCGAACCCGGCGACGACCCCCTCCGAAACACGGTCCACGGTGCCCTTCGCCTCGGCCTCCCTGACATCTTGGATCCAATCGTTGATCTCGGAATGAACAAGGACTGGAGGAACCAGTCGATTTACAATCAGCCGTTCCCGACAGACCCGGCCCCCAACCGATCGAGGATGGGACGCAGGGGAGATCAGGGGTACGAGACCAGCCCCTCGACAGCGTGGGCGAATGATCTTGTCAAGTTGATGAACGACGTGACGGGCGGAAACGAAGTCGTTGCTGGTGGGGTGTCAATCCAGCCCGAGTGGATTACCTACAGCCTTCAGGCGTTGTTCGGCGGGACGTACAAGACCGCGGCCCGTGCCATCGACGGGATTGCCAACAGCATCCACAACAACTACCTGCGTGACAATTTCCCGGACGAGCCGGATCTGGTGAAGGAGACCGAGATCAAGGACATCCCGGTTCTCCGTCGCTTCTACACCGAGTCGCCTCGGCCAGATGTCATGCGTCGGAGGTTCTACGATTCGAGGGACGCGGTGTTCCGTTCCGACGCCGAGGTCAGGAAGCAGGAGGAGGCGGGCATGTTCGACGAGGCGGACGCCCAGTACGAACGTGAGTACCCCCTGATCGACGCCGTCGAAATCTACAAGGACGAACGCAAGGTTCGGTCTGCGATCCGGAAGATGGCAAAGGAGATGAAGGCCGACGGTTTCTCGCGTGCCGAGATCCTGATCGAGAAGAAGCGGATGATGGCGGAGGTCGAAGAACTCCAGCGTGAGGCTGTCACCCAAATCATGGAAGACAAGCGTGCCAAGGCAGAAGCGGAATCCAACTAAAGAGATCAAGTGCGGCGAGGACCTCGTCGCATTCATGAATGATCTCGGAATGCTGCACGGCCTGCCGGTGCGGGACGTTGTCGATGCGATTGTCGGAGACTTCTATCTCCGATGGAAGTCTGACAACTCTGCTGCCGATCGGGTTGTCGAGCAGCACATCGAACGAACAGATGCGAGGCCAGCGTTCTGCTACCTCGACGAGCGTGGGTTGACACGGGCCAAGGCCAACCGTGACAACCGATTGAAGAAGGCCGGTATTCATCAACCGTCAGGGCCGGGATCGATCCCGGACTGGCTCAAGTAGGAGCGTGACATGCCCAACGTGAATGGCAAGAAGTACCCGTACACCAAGGCCGGAATGGCCGCCGCGAAGAAGGCCGCCTCGAAGAAGAAGGTGGCCAAGAAGCCGATGATGAAGAAGCGAGGCAAGCGATGAAGAAGCGAGGGCTGTACGCGAACATCAACGCGAAGAAGAAGGCTGGCAAGAAGATGCGGAAGAAGGGTGACAAGGGTGCCCCGACTGACAAGGCGTTCCGCGACTCGAAGAAGACTGCGAGGAAGAAGTGACTCCGGCCAGCGAAATGATCTGCCCTCGCTGTGACAAGCCTTGGAAAGACTGCCGGTGCCTGTCTTGCTGAAAGGAATCTAATGGCAAATAAAAAAGGTGCGATGAAGGGCTGCGGTGTCAAGAACGGATGCAAGTCCAAGAAGGGCGGGCTCACCGCGGCGGGCCGCAAGAAGATCAACAAGAAGACCGGGTCGAATCTGAAGGCCCCTGTCACGAAGGCCAACCCGACTGGTAAGGACGCGGCGAGGAAGAAGTCCTTCTGTGCCCGGTCGCGTGGCTGGACAGGTGAGCGTGGCAAGGCCGCACGCGAACGCTGGAAGTGTTAAACGAAAAAGGCCCCCCCACCCGTGAGGGTGAGGGGGCTTTGTCAAACCCGACGAGGGCTTGCCTATGAACTGCTCAGAACGGAAGTTCGTCCTCGCGGACGGCCCGTCTGGGGTCGAGGTATTTCCTGCCAAGATACCAAACATCTGACAGCATTTGGTAGGGCAGGTGATCTGCCGCCTCGTTCTTGTAGTTCTCATAGTCGATCGACTCGGCGTGCTTCTTCATCATCTCGCCGAAGGCAGTCTTGGCGATGAACACGCGGAAGGGATAGTCGGCGGTCTTCGACTCGACGACGTTCTCGCCCTTGAACCCGAAGTTGACAAGGTGTTCTGAACGTCTCGCCCGCACCATCAGGTGCGTGCGTTCTTGGGGTGGGATGAGGCCCTCCGAATCGTACCCGTTGGTGGGGTCGAACTCGACGGCGGAGATGAAAGCGTCTTTGGTGTAAATCCACATAGGCAGGTCCTTTCAGGCTCCCGTGGGAGCGGGTGAGATCAGTCATCCCGTGGGATGAGGGGCAGGAACGGTGCGGCGATGAAGCCGACGAGAATCATGAACGCGAACAGGAGGAGGGATCTCATGCGATGCCCCTCCGCCCACCGTCAACCCAGACGGGCTCGATGTGAACCATGTGGGCACGCCCGCCGTCGGGCATCGTGATCACTGACACGTCGGGGTTGTCAATCTCCCACGTCAGTGAGTGTCGCTGTCGCTTCCAGAACCCGCAACGCCAGTGCGGGGCCTTGGTCCCGTTGCCCCTGACACTCGAAGGCACGGACGGATCATACGGAACCTGCTGCACCATCCGGGTCGGCCTGACCAGCCGGATCTGGGTGGACCGCTCGGTCCCCTTCTTCTGGCCGAACCGCCGGGCCTTCGCCTCGGTGGAGACGATGTACTCAGGCGAGGACTGCATGATCAGCAGCAGGTTGATCGCCATGTCGAAGTCGCGAATCCCTTGGTCGCACGCCTTGTCTTCGGCGTTCATGTGCCAGATGTTTCGGAGTTGCCCCTTCGTCGTCGTCTCGATCTCGTCGCCGTCAAGTGCGAGGCACAGATAGGTGTCGAGCGAACTGTCTTCGTGCCAGTTCTCCATCATGATCACGCGGTGTTCTCCCTCGTGCGAGGGATGCGGCTGGGTGTACGGGTCCGGGCCGCCGGGCTTGGGCTTGGTGAGCCGGACCGTCAGGTTCGTCTCGTCCACGTCGAAGATGTTGACAAGGGTGTGGGTCGGCAGGCCGGGAATGCCGATGGGAAAGTTGAACATAATCGACGGATATGTAGTCAGAATGTCCAACCCGCGAACCCCGCGAAGGCGGGACCTCGACGCTGAGTTGACAACGTCGAACTCTGGGTAGCAGATTCGACCGCCCCGGGTGAGCCATCGCTGCTGACCGGCGACCTCGTACACGAATCGATTCCGGTCGTCATCTTTCTGCTGCGTGATCGCCGCCGAGGCCATGTTGGCGTACCACTCAGGCCGCTCGAAGTGCAGGCCGCTCGCAGAGAAGCCCAGCCCCCGGTGGATCCTCTTCGAGGACGGAGCATGGCCCTTCGGCGGGCGAGGCAGTGCCATGTCACACACGCGGATCTCCGCGATCTTCCCCTCATCCTGAACGATCAAGTCAGAAGCACCCGAAGCCCTCGCCGCGAGGAGCGAGTCGAACGTGGTGTTGAGATCGGAATGGTTGTAGACGGTCGTCCTGCTGTGGGCGGATGGCGGGAGCGGGTCCGCGAGATCCTTCAGCACGCTGGTCATGGTGTCAATGTCGGTTCGGTTCATAGGCAACCTCCTGTTCGGGGGTGGTGTTCCACCAGTCGGGGACGCCGTGTCGGCAGCGGTCCCATGATGCGAAGCGAGACTTCTCGGCTCGGTAGTAGTTGCGATAGGCGACGACGGGTGACTCGTCGCGGAACTGGTCGGGCATGGCCTGAGCGAACGGCGTCTTGTTCTGCTGGCCCCTGATCATCTGCCACTGGTCCGCCATCTGGCGGATCGGGATGTCGCAGGCGTGCTGCTTGCCGAAGCGTTCCATGTACTCCTGACAGATTGCTTCGCCGTGCCAAGCGAGCCACTCGTAGTTGTCAATGCAGACGCCAGCCCACACGGTGCAGGGGTGACGGTGGTATCCACCGCGGTAGGGGCGACCGGCCTGTGTCAGCGGCATGTGCATGTCGCTGGCACCGTTGGCACGCAACGCAGATGCGAGCATCTGTGCTGATTCGGTTGCCATTTTCGGGACGTGTTTATCGCACAGCATCGAGGCGGCGCGAACCGGATTGAGATCGAGGACGAAGATGTTCATAGGCAAATCCTCCAAGAGGGGTGAGGGGAACACCCCACCCCCCCGGTGAGGGGGATGGGGTGCAGAGGGGAGAAAGAGATGACTCAGATGACGGACCGGAGGGCGGCGTCCATGCCTGCGGCCATCGTGTCGCCGCGAACCTCGATGATGCTGCCGCCGGACTTCTCGATGGCGGCACGGACGGTCTCGTCCATGTAGTCGCCGACCTTGACACCGAAGAACGTGGTGCCGGTCGCGGCCATCGACGTGACCATCGCGGCCGCATCATACTCGTTCGAGGTGCCGCCGTCCGACACGACGAAGCAGACGTGGCGGTGTCGCGGAAACTGCTGGTCCCACGTCGAAGCCTGAAGGAGGCACGGGAGCATGTTCGTGCATTTCTTGGCCTTCGCGACTCGGCCCGACGATGCGTTGAGTCGGGTCCCGGGACGCTTGAGTACGGACGAAAACGAATTGAATTCGCAGATGCCGGTCGGGATGCCGATCGACTCGCAAGCGTCAGCGATCATGTACGAGGCCCACGAGGCGTCCTGCTCCTCGCCCTGCATCGAACTGCTGGTGTCGAGCAGGATCGAGACCTGAGTCTGGACGGCGGTGTCAACGCTGCGGCGGTTGAACGCCCGGACCGAAAGGCCGGACGCGACCCCGCCGAGTCGTCGCTGGTCGATGCGGTGCCCCGACTCCTTCGGAGCGGACCAGTTGACCTTGTCGTCGCAGCGGAGTGCGATGCGAATGCCGTTGACAATTCGCATGGCATCCTGATGCAACCGCGTGTAGTCGGTGCCCATCTGGGGGCCAGCGGAACCGACACCCTTGGGCAGGCCCTTGGGCATCGTGGTCGATGAGGTGTTGACCTGAACCACCTCGACGCGACTCATGGGCTGGCCGGGTTCAGGCTTCAACGCCTCGGCCTCGTCGGCGTAGGTGCTGGGCAGTCTGCCGGGCATGTCGACATCGCGGTCGGGGAAGTCGTCGGTCGTCCCGGCGAGGCCCGTCCCGGGCTGGCCGCCGGGCTGGCCGCCGGGCTGGCCGTCGGGCTGGCCGTCGTCGCCGGGCTGGTCGTCGAGATCGCCCGCCTCGCGGCTGGGGCCGCCGGGCTGGCCGCCGTCGTCACCCGGCTGGTCGTCACCCGGCTGGTCGTCACCCGGCTGGCCGGGCTGGCCGATGTCCGCGCCGGGCTGGCCGGGCTGGTCGCCGTCGGGCTGGTCACCCGGCTGGTCACCGAGATGGGCGGACAGGCGGGTCATGAACTCGAAGGCGGTGCGGATGGCGTCGTCGGCAGACTTCTTGCCGTGACGGATGCCGCTCCTGAAATTCTCCAACCAGCCGAGACTCATCGACTCGACGATCGGGCGACCCTGCGGCAGGTAGTCGATGCCGTCGAGTCCGGTCTGGAGGTACCAGAGGAGGGCGTGGGCGACCTCGACGTGCAGCGGCAGGTCGGGCATGTCCCGGTTGTTCGTGTTGCGGGCACGCTCACTGATGAGGTTGAGCGGCCCCGCGGCTCCCGGGTTGGACCGGATCGCTGCCGCCTCGATGCGAGCGTCTTCGGTGGCGTTGTAGAAATCCATGAGCCACTCGCCCATCATCCCCGGCAACTTCTGTGCCTCGCGGCCCAATTCCTTCAGCAGGACATGCTGATCGTGGCCGAGGGACCCGTAACGGATGTGGGCCGACTCGTGGATGAAATACCCACGGAGAACTTCGAGGTCGGCGGGGGTCATGTGGCGGGCGATGCCCGGGACCCACACGGTGTGGCCGTCGGTCTGCGGGTGCCCGCAGGCGACCCGGATGTTGCCGTCGCGTCCGAACATCTGCGAGGCGGTGGTGAGAATGTCTGCGGTCATGTCAACGGTAGTGGGGGTGTTCTGGTTCATAGGCAAATCCTCCGAAGGATGGGGTGAGAACGGGTGAGACTGTACAAGATACCACAGGATCCCGGGGGGGTCAACCCCCCCCGGGGATGATCATCGGCTGATCACCAGCCGAACTTCAACTTGGTGATCTCCCGCATGGCAGGGCGATCGTGTTCGGGCATGCTGGCGAGGACACGCCAGCACCACGAGAACTGAACGTCTTCGCCGCGACCGCAGCCGCGAGCGAAGGCCAGCAACTGACGCAGCACGATGGGCTGCGACACACTGGCACCCTCGGTGCGGGTGTCCTTCGCGGCCTCGACCGCAGCCTTGGCATCGTCGGGCGAGCAGCCCGCCGCGACGAGGACCTTGATCTCGGCAGCCTTGGGCAGGTACGTCACGGTGAACGTCGCGTTCCACCGCGACGTGAACGCCGTGTCTGAAACCTTGGCGGCCTGATGCCGACCCGTCATGTCACCGGCACCGGACGTGTTCGCGGTGCAGGTGAACCGCATGTTCGGCGGAACCAGCAGCGTCTCGGAAGGGTTGACAACCAACTCGCCGCCCTCCAGCACGCTGTGCATCAGACTCTGCACCTCGGCGGGGAGGTGATCCACCTCGTCGAGGACGCAGACCACCAGCACGTCGGGGTGGTCGATCGCCCACCGCACCGCCTTGGTCACATGACCATCGACCCACTGCATGGATCGATCGGCGGCGATGGTCCGCTCGGCGATGAGGCTGAGATCGGTGGCACCCTCGCCACACGGCACGAGGAAGAACTTGGCTCCGGTCAACGCGCAGACTTCCCGGATCCCGCTCGTCTTGCCAACGGACGGAGGCCCGACGAGCCGTACGCTGTCACCGTCGAAGATCGCCTTGGCAACCTGCGCGGCGTTGGCCTTGGCCGTCAGGTCCGTGATCTTCATCTGGGCACGCCACGCCTTGAGATCGTACCCCGGGGTCGGGGTCGGACCGTGGTCGCCGGACACACGCGGCAGCGTGACGCCCAGCACCGTGCAGGTGTCGCCCTCGTACGCCACCGCGGTGGCGTCGGGGGTGAGCATGTCGGCACGCTTGACAGCCTCGTCCCGGGCGACATGGGCCGCGACCACCGCCTTTTCGAGGTTGTCCATCTCCCGGAGCAGTCGCTCGTTCGCCGCGAGGATCGTCGCGGACTGGGCACCCGCGGCGGCAAGGTCCACGAGTTCCCGATGGGTCATGCCATCGGGGTCGAACACCGCGGGGGCGGTGTCAACCGCCGGGGAAGCCTGCGGCGGGAGAATCTCGCCCGCGTCGGCACCGGAACCGTACGGCTTTTCGTGCCGGATCTCATCGGGAATCATGTTGTCCCTCGCGTCGCGAAGAAGCCCGGCACGGGCGTCTTCGGACGAGGGCCATGCGGTACCCTCGCGGAGGCCGAGACCGACCCACGCCTGACGAATCTGCCGCGACCCCGGGGCGTGATCGCAGAAGACGGTCGAACGCCAGCCGGGGACGCACCCGGCGAGTTTCTCACCGATAAGGCCCGCCTCGATTTCGTCCGAGTGACGACGGAGGATGTCGGCAAGAATCTGGATCCGAGCCCGCACGGCCTCGGCGGCACCCGCGACCTCCTCGGCGATAGCATCGCCGACGGCGTCGGGACCCTGCGTGACGGTGGAGCCGATCACGCCGTCGGGTCCGATGTTCACACGACCAAGGGTCATGGCGTCGGCCATCGTGCAGTTGGTGTACTTGCCGCCCATGCTGGGATCGACCGCGGGTCGGCCCCAGCAATGGATGGTCACGTCGTAGTGGCCGCCCCGACTCGGATCGGGCTTGACGCTGGTGAAGTAGAGACGCTCCGGCGTGAGCATCGGAATGAATCCGAAGTCGCGGTTGAGCCCGATGGTGGGTGATTTCTTGGTCATAGGCAAATCCTCCGAACAGGGTGAGAAGAGTCGAGAATGGGCACGAAGCCCGATGTCAATCTGGGAAGGTACAGGAACCGGGGCGGGTTGTCAACCCATGCCCTCGAAGCCCCACGAATCCGATTGGTGGTCGATCGGCTCGTGCCGGTAGTTGTCCACGCGGGCCTTGCGTTCCGCCTGCACCATCGCGTGCCATATCGTCTGGAGGGTCACCCCGACGACCGAGATGTCGCGAGGCGATTCGACCCCCGTGACATAATCCAGCACCGCGTCGTACATGATCATTCTGGCAACGTCGAGCCCGCGACTGATGTAGGTCGCAAGTCGCCCCGTGGGACGCAGCACGGTGGGGTAGAAGGCCGCGAACGGCCCATCGCCCTCGCGGAGGCCGAGGTGGCGGTGCTTCCACTGTCCCGGGCTTTCCCGGTACGGCTCGAACGATCGCGGGTCGTACTGCGATGCGAGGATGCACCGCATACCCTCCCACGGCTCGCAGACGCTGAGAATCGTCGGCCCGATCGGCTCAGACTTCGCGTCATGCATCCCGATGTAGTCGCTGGGCTCGACGCCCTTGGGCCACTGAATCGCGAGGCCGCGGGCCGGGTCGATGAATTGCAGCACGTCAGGGTTCAATTCCCGGCCGACCTTCAGCATGTCATCGGCAAGGCCGTCGGTGGAGAATCCCGACGTTCCGGCGTTGATCGGGGCGGGCGTCATACGGTTGGTGGTGTTCTGGTTCATAGGCAGGTCCCTTCGAGCCCCGTAGGGCGGTGTCGGTCAATGGCGGTTGACAGATTGTCAACTTGACGCCGGGGAGATCACCCGGTACCGTCGTCTGCGACGGTACCGGGTGGGGTTGGTTGTCAATCGCTCGCGAGATCCTCGAAACCCTTGAGATACATCCTGATGGCGTCCCGGTTGTCCGCGTGCCATCGTTCGGCGGCCGATTCGCACAAGTCGCGGGTTACCTGTG